>Ga0265295_1005107_pt1 | contig 17083 bp, 11 predicted proteins | sample Munlansysbiofilm_FD_192503 | JGI IMG/M metagenome (GOLD analysis project Ga0265295, IMG submission 192503) | Leachate microbial communities from a municipal landfill in Southern Ontario, Canada - Methane capture system biofilm | ecosystem: Engineered > Solid waste > Landfill > Unclassified ...
ATATCTAAGTGGATTTATACTAGAATTATTTATTAGAATTTCATAATGTAAATGTGGAGCTGTAGATAAACCTGTTGAGCCAACTTCACCAATAAGTTCGCCACGTTTTACTTTTTGTCCTTTTTTTACATTTATACTACTTAAATGAGCATATCTCGAACTTAAACCATCAACTCCATGATTTATAAGTATATTGTTGCCATATCCTGTACTAATTTTTTCTACAGTTTCCACAACTCCATCTCCTGAGGCATAAACAGGAGTGCCTGTAGGAGCTACCATATCAAGTCCGTGATGCATTTGAATTACACCTAAAATCGGGTGAGGACGATAACCATAAAATGAACCTATACGTGTTAGTTCGTTTACATGAATTGGCTGCAAAACAGGAAGTGAATTAAAAACTTTACCACGCTTTTTGATTTCTGATAATAAAGTTTTATATGATTCGTCTTGAATTTTTAACTTTAACTCAAGTTTGTCTAATTTTTTAGCTACATCTTTTATTAAATCAGTATTATTATAACCTTCATAAATTTTATATCTATTGCTACCACCTATTCCTGCATTACGAATATTGCTTGAAATACTGTCTAACTCAAAAGTTGTGCGATAAATATAATTATCATTATCAGCAATAATATTTAATAAACTGTCGTCTTTTTCTAATCTTTGATTTATTTTGCTTAGATTTTCTTGTAAAAATTTTATTTCAGCTCTTAAAAGTTTCTCTTCAGGAGATTCGTAAATAATTATATATAAAATCATTAATATTGCTCCAAAAGAAAGAGAAACAAGTGAACGTTGGAAAATTTTTAGAAAAAACTTCTTAAAACTAAACTTAATCTTTTCGTATTGAAGGGTTTCGGAATTAAATTTATACTTTGATTTAAAACTTTTCATTCAAATTATTTTAAATAAAACTAACTTTTATCGAAATAAAAATGCAAAATTACATATTTTAACTAAATTTGCAAACAAAATTAAAATAAATTTTAGTAATTGCTTGATTAATTGATTTTTATATGAATTCTAAAGAAATTAGACAAAAATTTAAAGATTTTTTTGCAGAAAAATCTCATAAAATAGTAGATAGCGATTCCATGATAATAAAAAATGACCCAAGTTTGATGTTTACAAATGCAGGTATGAATCAGTTTAAAGATATTTTTCTTGGTTCGCGTAAGCCACAAAGTTTACGACTTGCAAATTCGCAAAAATGCCTTAGAGTTTCCGGTAAACATAACGATTTGGAAGATGTTGGACACGACACTTATCATCATACAATGTTTGAAATGTTGGGAAATTGGTCTTTTGGTGATTATTTTAAAGAAGAAGCTATTGCTTATGCTTGGGAATTATTAACAGAAGTTTATAAAATTGATAAATCGCGACTTTATGCAAGTGTTTTTGGCGGAGATAAAGAAGAAAATTTAGAAATAGATACTGAATCTGAAAAAATTTGGGAAAAATATCTTCCAACAAGCAGAATTTTACATGGCTCTAAAAAAGATAATTTTTGGGAAATGGGAGACATGGGGCCCTGCGGTCCATGTTCTGAAATTCATGTGGATATTAGAAGTAATGAAGAGCGTGCAAAACTTGACGGAAAAGATTTAGTAAATAAAGACCACCCGCAAGTTATAGAAATTTGGAATTTGGTTTTTATCCAATTTAATAGAAAAGCAGATGGAAGTTTAGAAACTTTGCCTCAAAAACATGTGGATACAGGAATGGGCTTTGAGCGTTTATGTGCTGTGTTACAGAATGTTAAGTCAAATTACGATATAGATATTTTTCAAACTTTAATAAAACATATTTCTGAAATTTCTGGCAAAAAATACGGAGAAAATGAAAAAACAGATATCGCACTTAGAGTAATTTCAGACCATTTGAGAGCTGTTTCCTTTGCCATTGCTGATGGTCAACTTCCTTCAAATAATAAAGCAGGTTATGTAATTAGGCGAATTCTAAGGCGTGCTATACGTTATGCTTATTCGTTTTTAGATTTAAAACAAGCTTTTATTTATCAACTTGTAAATACTCTTGTGGATTTAATGGGCGATTCTTTTCCTGAACTTATCAGCCAAAAAAGTATTATTGAAAAAGTTATAAAAGAAGAAGAAAGCGTATTCTTACGAACTTTAGAAAAAGGTATTCGATTGCTTGATTCTGAAATGGAAAAATTAAAAAAAGCTAATAATAACACTCTTGACGGAACTCAGGCTTTTATTTTGTATGATACTTACGGATTTCCATTAGATTTAACTGAATTAATTCTCAAAGAAAATGGTTTTATCGTTGATATTCAGGGATTTAATGCAGAAATGCAAAAACAAAAAAATCGTGCAAGAGAAGCAGCTGAAGTTGATGCAGGAGACTGGATTATTTTAAAAAATATTGAAGAAACTGAATTTGTTGGTTATGATAATTTAAAAACAGATGTAAATATTGTAAAATATAGAAGTGTTGAACAAAAAAACACTAAATTTTATCATCTTGTTTTTGATAAAACTCCTTTTTATGCTGAAGCTGGCGGACAAGTTGGAGATAGCGGTTATATTCGTAGTAGTAATGAAGATATAGAAATTTTAAATACTCTTAAAGAGCATAATCAAATAATACATATTTCTAAAAATTTACCAGAAAACCCAGAAGCGATTTTTCATGCAGAAATAAATATTGAAAACAGAATTTCAACAGCAAATAATCATACTGCTACCCATTTGTTGCATCATGCTTTACGTGATATTTTAGGAACTCATGTTGAGCAAAAAGGTTCTTTAGTCTCCCCGGAAAGACTGCGTTTTGATTTTGCCCATTTTAATAAACTTAGCGATGAAGAAATTCGCTTAATTGAAAAACAAGTTAATAAAAATATTCGTCAAAATATTAATAGAAACGAAAATAGGAATCTTTCTATGAATGAGGCTAATAAAATGGGGGCTATTGCTTTGTTTGGTGAAAAATACGGAGACGAGGTCAGAGTAATAAAATTTGGCGAATCTGTAGAACTTTGTGGTGGTACTCATGTTGAAAGTACAGGACAGATAGGATTTTTCAAAATTATTTCTGAATCTGCAATTGCCGCAGGAATTAGAAGGATAGAGGCTGTTACTGGCGAAATTGCTGAAAATTTGATTTTTGAGAAATTTGATTTTGTTTCACAAATAGCCATGCTTTTTAATAATCAAAAAGATTTGGTTCAGGCAGTAAATAAAGTATTAGAAGAAAATTTAATACTAAAAAAACAGTTTGATAATTTTCATGCAAGCGAATTAAAATCAATAAAACGCGAATTGATTGAAAAAGCAGAAAATAGCGGAAATATAAAACTTATTATCTCAAAATTAAATTTAAACGACTCTAATGATTTAAAAGAAATTTGTTCGCAAATAAGAGGAGAAGTTCCTGATTTTGCTTGTGTTTTAGCAACAAATATTGATGGAAAAGCATTTTTAGCAATAGCATTTTCTGAAAATTTAACAAAACAAAAGTCTTTAAATGCAGGAAGTTTAATTCGTGATACTGCTAAGTTTATTCAGGGTGGTGGTGGCGGACAGCCATTTATAGCCACAGCAGGTGGGAAAAATCCTGAAGGAATTGCTCAAGCATTAGAGTTTGCAAAAACTGAGATTTTAAAATTATTATAAAATTAATTTATAAACTAAATCAATTATAAGTATGAAAAAAACAATAAAAACAAAAATTATACTTTTTAAACTGTTTATATTTGTAAATTTCTGCTTTATAAGTTTAAATATTTTTTCGCAATCTGTATCCGGAAATTTAATATTATCAAAAAATGATAGCATAAAACTATTTGGTTTTAATGGATTTCAAAATTATATTATAGATAAGTCTATAATAGATGAAAATGGTGATTTTTTGCTAAAATATTCAAATAATGATATTGGAATGGGCTTTCTAAAAGCATCAGATAATAAAGCGTATTTTATTATTTTAAGTGGAGAAGATATTGAAATTAGTGGCGAATTATTAGCTAATATAGAAACAGTTAAGACTCTTAAAGGTGCTGAAAATCAGTTGTTTGAACAATATTCAAGCGAGCATCCAAGACGAGAACAGGCTCTAAGTGCTTTGGATTATTTAAACAAGATTTATAATCTAGATACTCTTTTTTCTATTCATGAAACAGCTAGGCAAGGAATTGAAAACGAAATAAAACGTATTAAAGATGAGGATAGTTTATTTTTAGCAAATTTACCAAAAAATTCATATATAAGTTATTATTTACCTTTACGGAAAATACTTAGTTCTGTTTCTACTATTGCACAATATCGAAGCGAAGAAATACCTGCAAGTATAGATTTTTTTCGTAATATTGATTACACAGATTTGCGTTTACATAAAAGTGGTTTGCAAGCAGATCTTATCGAAAGTCATTTTTGGTTGATTGAGAATAGTGGAAAACAATTAGATTCGGTTTATATTGAGATGAATAAATCTATTGATATTTTAATTGAAAACCTTTTGGCAGATGAAAAAAAATTAAATGAAATTTTTGAACATTTGTTTAATTTTCTCGAAAAACGCAGTTTATTCAAATCTTCTGAATATTTAGCGTTGAAATTGCTTAATGAACAATCTTGCACTGTTGATATGGATTTTGCATCTCAATTAGAAAATTACAGAGCAATGAAAACAGGAAATATTGCCGCGGATTTTAATTTTGAAAAAGATGTGATTGCAAATGGATATGAAAAAACAAATTTACCTAAAAAACTTTCTGAGATAAAAGCTAAATATACAGTAGTTGTGTTTGGTGCAAGCTGGTGTGCTCATTGTCCGCAAGAGTTAGCAAAATTGACAAATTTATATAAGAAATTAAACGCACAAAGTATTGAAATAGTGTTTGTTTCACTTGATCAAGATGAAGAAAAATTTAAAAGTTTGGCAAAAGTATTTCCATTTATTAGTATATGCGATTATCAAAAATGGGACAGTCCTGTAGTTAAAGCTTATCATGTGTTTGCTACACCAAGCATGTATTTGCTTGACAATAAGAGAGAAATTCTGCTTAGGCCAAACTCAGCTGAGCATTTAGAAGCATGGGTTGATTGGTATTTAGTTCAAGGAAATTTATCTAGATAAGAAAATATTAGCTTATTTATAAAAGCTAGTTTATTCAAAAAAAACACTTGTCCCATAAATACAGTTAGATTTTAAATCTAAATATAAGGATGTTCCTTCATTGCTATAGATAGGATTTAACATGTTTTTATTATGTCCCGGCGAGTTTTTCCATCGCTGAAAAGCAATATTAACATAGTATGTTATAGTTTGTTCAGGATGCATATAAAACATTACTAAATTTTCTCCACCAGCCAAATTGTTTGCTGCTGGAGAAGATAAAACATAATTTAGTCTGTTAAAAAATTTATAGCCTGTATAATAAGTCGAGATTTTTTTGGTTTGCATATGAGAAAATTCTTCATTTGTCATATAAATACTGTGATTTCTAGCTGCCATCCATAAGCCTATATTCCATTCCATAGGTTTTAGCTTCTTCTCTGCCCTATATTGGTTAAGTATTTCGTTAAACAAGATCGAAGCTTGTATTTCAACTTGGATTAGATTATCTTCTGTTGCATCTTCTATTAACATTTCTAAGTCTTCTATTTTTAAAATTTTATTTATATATTTAGATTGTTTTACTGAATTTCTGGTTTGAGATTCTTGAGCTTTTACTGCTCCAAAATAACTAAATACAGCAAGTATTGATATAAAGAAATTCATTTTCATATTTATAAATTTATTAATTTTAAAAATAATATTTTATTTATTATAATTCTAATAATAAAACCTATCTACTCTAATTAAAATTGTGTCAAATGTATAAATAATATTATAAAAAACAAAATTTAAGTAAAAAAATGTTTATCTCTTGAATATGCTTCTATACTTAACAATAAAAATAAATTAATTGCCTAGAGTTCTTTTAAAAAAGTGTTTTGGATCTCCTTTTTCGCCATATCCAACTGTGTCACCTGCTAAAGCAATTTGTTTTTCTAAATTTTTAATGTAATTATCTGTTTCGGGTATAATATCAGGTTTTCCTTTATAAAGATTATAACTTTTATGATAATGTAAAGGAGTAATATTAGGCATAATAACATTTGCTCCAACTCTAATTCCTTCTTCTCTTCCGTCAGGGTTTATAGCTTGAAGTGCGGTTGCAGAAGCTATGTTTACGTCTCTCATTAAAATACGTAAAACTGCTATCATTTTTAGACTTAAAAAATATCTTTCTTCTACAGGTAATAATAAATCTTTATATTGATAAAGTGGCGTATTTTCATGTTCTATATATGGACCCATTCCAACCATGTCAATATCAAGTTTTTTCATAAATAATAAATCATCAGCTAAGTCTTCAATAGTTTGAAATGGCAAACCAATCATTACGCCTGTACCTGTCATATATCCTAATTTTTGCAGATTATAAAGATTTTCTATTCTTTTTTCGTAATTATGTAGTTTGTCTTGTGGGTGAATTTGTGCAAAAAGTTTAGGGTTTGAACTTTCAATTCTAAGCAAATATCTTGTAGCTCCTGCATCAAACCAGCGTTTAAAAGTGTCAATTTTTTGTTCGCCAAGAGAGAGGGTAATTCCGGGCTGTTTTTCTCCCATTTGGCTGATTTTTTTTATTAAATATTCAACTTTATTGATAAAGTTTGTGTCCATCCTTTCTCCCGATTGAATTACTACAGAGCCCCAGTCGCGGTCTAGTGCATATTGTACAGAGTTAAAAATTTCTTCGTCAGAAACAACATATCTTTCAACCTCTTTGTTGCTGTTTCTAATACCGCAATATAAGCAGTTTTTTGAACAAATATTTGATAATTCTATTAAGCCACGGAAATATGTAAAATTACCTACGCACTTGGATTTTATTTCAGCTGCTTTTTTAAAAATTAATTCCGAATTTTCTTTATCAGCTGATAATAAAATAATTAAATCATCTTTATTTAGAACTGAGTTTTGAAGGATATCTGCTATTTTATTGTGCATATCTATTGTCTTATGTGGGACAAAATTAACAAATATTTTTATGTTTTGTTCATTTTCCTGTTTTGAAAATTAATTTAAAAGAGGCTGTCTCAAAACAACTTTTAAAACAATAATCTTTCAAGGTGTTTCAGAAGTGTTAAAATGCAAGGCTCTGAAATTGAGGGCGAAGGAGCGTACAGAAGTACCTGACTGAGCCCGAATATTGAAAGAAGCAGTTTGACACTTATGAGACACCGCTTTTAGTATTTGTTTTTATTTTCTATTTTATTTTGCAGCTTCCAAAGTATTTAGCAATAAAGCTAATCTTGTCATAGGACCAACTCCTCCTGGAACTGGCGTGATATAAGAGCATTTTTCAGCAACATTTTCAAAATCCACATCTCCTGAAAGTTTAAATCCACTTTTAGTTTTATCGGATTTTACTCTTGTCGTTCCAACGTCAATTACAACTGCTCCTTGTTTTACCATGTCGGCAGTAACAAAATTTGGTTTTCCCATGGCAGTAATTAAAATATCTGCCGAAAGACAAATTTCTTTAATATTTTTTGTTCTGCTATGAACAACAGTTACAGTACTGTTCATTTCTTTTTGAGACATTAAAATACTAAGTGGACGACCTACAATATTGCTTCGTCCAATAATTACGCAATTTTTTCCAGAAGTTTCTATTCCGTATTTTTTCAAAAGAATTGTGATTCCCATTGGCGTAGCAGATTTAAAAGCGTCTAAACCTATTGTCATTTTTCCTACATTCATTGGGTGAAAACCGTCAACATCTTTTTCTGGTTTAATTGCTTCTATTACTTTTTGCTCGTTAAATTGTTGGGGTAAGGGAAGTTGAACAATAAAACCATCAACTAGAGGGTCTGAATTTAATTTGTCAATAATTTCGTAAAGTTCTTCTTCAGTCGCATCTTCATTTAAGCGTATTAAACTTGATTCAAATCTAACTTCTTGGCAATCTTTGATTTTATAACTTACATAAGATTCAGAGCCAGGATCATGACCAACTAATACAGCAGCTAGATGTGGAGCACGACCACGTTTTTCTTTAATTTGCAGAGATTTAATTTTGATTTCTTCTTTAATCTCTTTTGCAATTTTATTTCCTTCAATTAATTTCATAGTAATTTTGTTTTATGAGTTTTCTAAAATTTCAATAATTAGGTATTATATAGTTTATCTTCTCGACATTTTTTTCTTAAATTTATTAGATGACATTGCTCTCATCATTTTTTTGGTTTCTTCAAATTGTTTTAACAATCTATTTACTTCTGCAACAGTTGTTCCCGAGCCGTCAGCAATTCTTTTTCTTCTATTTCCGTTAATAATTTCAGGATTTGATCGCTCATACAAAGTCATAGAGTAAATTATTGCTTCAATTCCTTTAAAAGCGTCATCATCAATATCTAAATTTTTCATTGCTTTGCCAAGTCCGGGAATCATACTAGCCAAATCTTTTATATTACCCATTTTTTTAATTTGTTTTATTTGGGCTAAAAAGTCTTCAAAATCAAATTGGTTTTTTGCAATTTTCTTTTGTAATTTTCTACTTTCTTCTTCGTCAAATTGTTCTTGGGCTTTTTCAACTAAAGAAACTATATCACCCATACCCAAAATACGGTCTGCCATACGCTCGGGGTGGAATATGTCTATAGCTTCCATTTTTTCTCCTGTTCCAACAAATTTTATTGGTTTATCAACTACTGAGCGAATAGAAAGAGCTGCACCACCACGAGTATCACCGTCTAATTTGGTTAAAATTACTCCATCAAAATTTAGTCTTTCATTAAATTCTTTAGCTGTATTAACTGCGTCTTGTCCGGTCATTGAGTCAACTACAAAAAGAATTTCTTGTGGATTAATAGCTTTTTTAATATTTTCTATTTCGTCCATCATTTCTTGGTCAACTGCCAAACGCCCTGCTGTGTCAATAATAACTAAATCATGCCCATACATTTTGGCGTGTTTAATTGAATTTTGAGCAATTTTTACAGGATTTTTATTATCATCTTCAAAATAAACTTTAACACCAATTTGTTCGCCAAGTACTTTAATTTGCTCAATAGCAGCCGGACGATAAACGTCGCAAGCAACTAAAAGTGGGTTTTTACCTTTTTTTGTTTTTAGCATATTAGCTAATTTTCCACTAAAAGTAGTTTTACCTGAACCTTGAAGCCCTGACATTAAAATAATTGCTGGATTTCCTTTTATATTTATATCAACCGCCTTTCCACCCATTAATTTTGCAAGCTCATCATGAACTATTTTAATCATCAATTGGTTGGGTTTCAAGGATTTTATAACATTTTGCCCCATAGCCTGTTCACGCACATCATCGCAAAAAGTTTTTGCAGTTTTATAGTTTACGTCAGCGTCAAGCAAAGCTCTACGAACATCTTTTAAAGTTTCAGCAATATTTATTTCGGTAATTTTACCTTCGCCTTTTAATAATTTAAAAGACCTCTCTAATCGTTCTGATAAATTTTCAAACATAGTACTTTAAAATCAATTTCTTATTTGTTGCAAAAGTAATAAAAGTTTTTGTAAAATTGAATTTTGAACTTTTTTGTTTTATACTTGAGTTTACACTTATTAATTTATGTTAAATAACAGATTAAATAAAAAAGTGAGTTTTATTTTTTTTATTTCAATAAAAACATTACATTTTTGCTTTTTATAAAATTATTGTCAAATTTAAAATATTTAATACTATGTCAAATGATGTAAAAAGAACTTCACAAGAATTTATTGATTTAGAAGCAAAATATGGCGCACATAATTACGCTCCAATTCCTGCAGTGCTTGATAGAGGCGAAGGTCCTTTTTTATGGGATGTTGAAGGGAAAAGATATTACGACTTTCTAAGTGCGTATTCGGCTGTAAATCAAGGTCATTGTCATCCTAAAATTGTTGGTGCTTTAGTTGAACAGGCACAAAAACTAACTCTTACTTCTAGAGCTTTTTATAATTCAACTTTAGGCGATTATGAAAAATTTATTACAGAATATTTTGGCTACGACAAAGTTCTGCCAATGAACACTGGTGCCGAAGCTGTTGAAACTGCTTTGAAATTAGCTAGGCGTTGGGGAGTTGTTAAAAAAGGAATTCCTAATGATGAGGTTAAAATAATTTGTTGCGAAAGTAATTTCCACGGTCGTACAATTTCAATTATTACTATGTCTAGCGACCCTGATTCTTATTCAAATTTTGGTCCTTTAACTCCAGGCTTTATTCGTATTCCTTATAATGATGTTGTGGCTTTAGAAAAAGTTTTGGAAGAACATGCTAAAACTGTAGCCGGTTTTATTTTAGAGCCAATTCAAGGCGAAGCAGGCGTTTTTGTACCAGATGAAGGCTACTTAACTAAGGCTAAATCTGTTTGCGAAAAATATAATGTTTTATTTATTGCAGACGAAGTACAAACAGGTATTGCACGCACAGGAAAATTGTTGGCTTGCGATCATGAAAATGTACGCCCTGATATTGTTGTTTTAGGAAAAGCACTTTCAGGTGGAGTTATTCCCGTTTCAGCAGTTTTGGCTGATGATGATATTATGCTGACTATTAAACCTGGTGAGCATGGTTCTACTTTTGGTGGTTTCCCTTTAGCAGGAAAAGTTGCCACTGCGGCTTTAGAAGTTGTTAGAGATGAAAAATTAGCAGAAAAAGCCGAATATTTAGGCAAAATTTTCCGAGAGGAAATGAATAGCATAAAATCAGACCTAATTAAATTAGTTAGAGGTAGAGGTATGCTAAATGCAGTAGTAATTAACAATAAACCTGGCAAAACTGCGTTAGATATTTGTATGGAAATGAAAGAATTAGGAGTTTTAGCAAAACCAACTCATGGAAATATTATACGTTTTGCCCCTCCTCTTATTATTAGCGAACAAGAATTACGCGAAGCTATAGAATTAGTGAAAAAAGCTTTTAAAAAATTTGAATAAAATTTAATAAATAAAAAGAAAACTGCCGTAATTTTATGGCAGTTTTTTTTGCTATTTTGAAAAATATAGATAAAATATTAGAAAGAATTAAACAAGGCGAAGGCTTAAATCTAGATTTTAAACATTCTATAAATGATGCTAAAAAAATAGCTAGATCATTGTCGGCTTTTGCAAATACCAAAGGCGGTAGCTTATTAATTGGAGTTAGAGATAATGGAAGTATTGCAGGCGTAAATTCTGAAGAAGAATATTTTATGATAGAAACCGCAGCACTTATTTATTGCAAACCTTCAATAGAATTTGCTGTGGATAATTTTAATGTTTTGGGAAAGCAAGTTTTAGAAATAATAGTTGCAGAGGCTAAAAATAAACCTCATTTATCACCAGATAATGATGGGGTTTTTAGAGCTTATCTAAGAGTGAATGATGAAAATATTATAGCTCCAAAAACTCTTGTGGAAGTTTGGAAGCGCTTGCAAAAAGGTGTTAAAGGAGTGAAAATTAATTTCGATGAAAATATTTCATTCTTGTTAAAAGAAATAAATCAAAATGGCAGTATTTCAAAATCTAGCTTTGTAAGACATACAGGTTTAAAAAGTATTGTAGCAAATAAAATTTTAACTAATTTGCTGATTATGAATATTTTAGATATAGAAATTACTGCTACTGAAACAAAATATATATTTAATAAAAATTTTGATTTTAATAAACATGAGTTTTAATTACGAATATCCGCGGGCCTTAAATACTGTAGATGCAATAATTATTTCAAAAAAGGAAAATAAAATATTGTTAATAAAACGCTTAAATCAACCTTTCAAAGATTTTTGGGCTTTGCCAGGTGGCTTTATTGAAATGGAAGAAACTCTGCTTGAATCTGTGGAAAGAGAAGTTTTTGAAGAAACTGGTTTAAAAAATCTTGAATTAAAAGAATTTAGAGCTTATGGCGATCCAGGTAGAGATCCGCGTGGTAGAAATATAAGTTTTGTTTATTATGGATATTGCGAATATCCGGAATTAGCAAAAGCAGGCGATGATGCTAAAGATTTAAAATGGTTTAATTTGAACAATTTACCAAATTTAGCTTTTGACCACCAGAAAATTATAAACGATTTTGTGCAAAATAATTGATTATTAGTGTATTGTCCCAAAAAACTACTTTTGTTTTGAATTAAAAAATAAAAAAAAACTGACTTAGAATTAGTATAAATAATCCTAAGGTGTGGAAATAGCTTAATATTTAAGTAGTTTTTTCTAGTTAGTTTTTTTCTATTACCTTGCCATTATCAAAGATTTCCAAATATACATTAGCTGTACTTAGCTAACAATTTTTATTGTTTCAGTATTGTGTATTTTTACTATTTAAGAAAGCTTTGTGTAAAATTCAGTTGAATTTTTTAAAATATGTAGTTTTTTAATTTTTCTCGTTTTGTATAATTTATAATATTGGAATGCGGTTTTTTTCTTAAATTTTGGAATTTAATTTAAAGAAAACTGCTGGAGTAACGCCTACATATTTTTTAAACGCATTGTAAAATGTAGATTTGCCTGTAAAACCAACTTCTGAATATAAATGGTCTATTGTAAAATTGGGATTTGTGTTATTAATTATTTTTTGACAAGCTTCTTCAATTCTAAGTTTATTTATATAATCGTTATAATTCATCCCGTAAACATTATTAATTATTGCAGAAACATAAGAACGATTTGAGTTTAGTTTTTCGGCTACTAAATTCAAATTTAAGTTTGTGTCTAAAAATACTTTTGGTTTAATTATTTCATCTTCAAATTTTTCTATTAATTGAGTTTCAGTAGCATCTCCCATACGCTTTGAAGACGTTCTAATATCAGTTCCTTTAATGTTGGTTATGGTTTTATAAGCTAATTCCTGTTGTGTGTTTTTTAAGTTTTTATATAATTTATAATAAATACTTAAAGTTATAATAATAAAAACTAAACCAAAAAGTAATATATATATAAATATACTCTGTCTTTCAATCACTCCGTCTTGTTTAATTTTACTAAGTTCTACATCTTTCATGGCTAATTGCACAGGAAGAACAGCTAATTCGATTTTCTTTAAAACTAATTCTTCCGAATTTTTATCAAAAATTAAACTATCTGTATATAAATTTGCTTGCTCTTTATGATAGTTGGCTAACTGATTATTATTCAGAGCTTTATATGTTTTTGAGTAATTTTCATTAATCTCAATAATCTCTTCAAAGTTTTTATTATTTGTAAAATTCCAATTTAAACTTGTATCTAAATACTTTAAAGCTGTTTCATAATTTTCTAAATTGAAATAGGAATCATATAAAGAAGAGTAAATTCTGTAATATCGGGTTTCTAAATTTACTGTTTTTGCATTATTTAAAGCAATATTTAAATTGTAAACTGCTTTAGTAAAATCTTTTTTAATAATGTAATAGTCTGATAATGTAGTATGGGCGCGTACTAAGTTTGTGTAATAGTTCAGTTTAGATTCTTTTTGATAGTTTTTTACTTCTTGACTTGTAGAGTTTAAAAATAAATTATCAAGATTTTCATATAATTCTTGTGTTTTATTAAAATAAATAGGAATAGAATCAATATTTCCACATAAAAAGGAGAGGGAAGCAAGGTAATTATAATATTGTATTTTTAATAAATATTCTTTTTCGCCACATTTTTCAATATATTCAGGAGTTTTATTAAAATAATATTTTGCCGAATCGCAATTTTCCAAGCCTTCATATGCTAATGCTATATTGTTGAAAATCAAGCTTATTACTTCGGGGTCTTCAAATTTTTCACTAATATTTTCAATTTGTCTATATACATAAATTGCTTCTTCATAAAGCTTATACCTATATAATATATTTCCTGTATTTATGTAAATAAAAGTTTTATCATATTCTAATTCCGGGTGTTGTACAAAAATATCTAAGGCTAAATTTATATATGAAAGTGCTTTGTATTCGTCATTTTTTCTGTATTGGTAAAGTTCTGATAAAAATCCGTAAAGTCTAACTAATTTTACATACTCTTCATTTTGAATATATTTTTTTTCGGCTTGATTTGCCAAAATAATTGCAGAATCAGGTTTTTCGTTATAATAATGTGCAAGTTTTTTAAAAAACGCATCATCAATATCAATATTTTTATCTGATTTGAAATTACATGAAAATATTAATGAAAAAATAAATAAACTTAAGATACAGTTTATTATAAATGTTTTTTTCCAATATATTTTAGTCATTTTCATTTTTTGCAATCAGAAATTCCATTACAAATATAATCTATTTTGTAAAGATAACAAAATTTTTCTTTAAGTGTTTTGTTCAAAAAAAAACTGCAATAAAGAAATATCACAGTTTTTTTAATTTTTCTTAGAATGGCAAATCATCTCCTGGGTCCTTATCTAACTCAAAAGGAGCATCATCAACACTAAATGGTGGAGTATCTGCCGGTGCTTGTCCAATATTACCGGGTGAGCTTAATTCAATTTTCCAACATTTAAGGTCAGTGTACCAATTACCGTTATATTCACGACTTTCAGCTTCAAACGACACTTTTACTGTATCTGATTCTGTAAATGTGTTTAATGGAACTCTATCTCCCCAAACAGTAAAACAAACTTTTTTAGGGTAATTATCAAAAGTTTCAATTACAAAATTTTGTTTTTTCCAAGTTCCATTTCTGCCTTCACCACTTATCGGTTCTAATTTTTTAATTAATTTACCTTCTATTTCCATAATTATTTTGTTTAGAAAAACTTCAAGCTTAAAAAAGCTTGAAGTTTGAATTTTTATATTTAAAATTTAATACTTGCGTGGGCAGCTGCTAAGCGGGCAACCGGCACTCTGTATGGAGAGCAAGAAACATAATTTAAGCCCATTTTATAACAAAATTCTACAGATGCGGGGTCGCCACCTTGTTCACCACAAATACCAACTTTAAGATTATTTCTTGTTGCACGTCCTTTCACAACTGCCATTTCAATTAATTGTCCAACGCCTTCTTGGTCAATAGTTTGGAATGGGTCGGCAGGAATTATTTGATTGTCTAAATAATCTTGCATAAATCCGCTTATATCGTCTCGGCTAAATCCAAAAGTCATTTGAGTTAAGTCATTTGTACCAAAAGAAAAGAACTCGGCAGATTTTGCCATTTCGTTAGCTAATAAACAAGCTCTTGGAATTTCAATCATAGTACCATATGCACAAGTTAATTCAAGTTCAAATTTCTCTTCAACTTCTTTTTTAACTTTATCAAATAATACTCTTGTAATGTCCAATTCTTTTACTTCAGCAGTTACAGGAACCATAATTTCAGGTGTTACTTTTTTTCCTTCTTTAATTAATTCTGCTGAAGCTTCGAATAAAGCTCTAAATTGCATTTCAGTAATTTCAGGATAAGTAATTCCTAAACGCACTCCGCGATGTCCCATCATTGGGTTGGTTTCGTTTAGTGCATCAACTCTTTTAGCTACTTCTTCAGGAGAAATTCCTATAGCTTTTGCAATTTCAACTTGCTTGTCTTTTGTATGAGGAGCAAATTCGTGTAAAGGTGGGTCTAATAAACGGAAAGTTACAGGCAGTCCATTCATTACGGCCATAGTATCTTTCATATCGCGTTTTACAAATGGAAACAGCTCATTTACAGCAGTAATTCTTTCTTCTTTAGTAGAAGCTAAAATTAATTTGCGTAAAATAAATAATGGCTGGTCTGCACCTTTACCATAAAACATATGCTCAGTACGGAAAAGTCCAATACCTTCAGCACCAAATTCCATAGCAAGTTTTGCATCTTCCGGAGTTTCACAATTTGTACGAACACCCATTTTACGATGTTTGTCAACTAAAGTCATAAATTTTTGAAATAATGGATTTTCAGAAGAATCCATTAGGTCGATAACAGCGTTATAAACATTACCAACAGTACCATTAAGAGTAATAATGTCTCCTTCTTTAATTGTAATATCACTTCCTTTGATATATGCAATTTTCTCATCTTCTCTAACGTCTAAAGCACCGGCTCCAACTATACAACATTTTCCCCAACCGCGAGCAACAAGAGCAGCGTGAGAAGTCATTCCGCCAAGGGCAGTTAAAAGTCCGTCAGAAACTCTCATACCTTCAACGTCTTCTGGATTTGTTTCTTTGCGTAGTAAAATAACTTTTTCTCCTTTTTTTGTCCACTCAACAGCATCTTCGGCAGTAAATACTACTTTTCCAACAGCAGCACCTGGTCCTGCAGGCAAACCTTTTACTATTGCTTCGTGTTTCTTTTCTGCATTTGGGTCAACAATTGGGTGAAGTAGCTCGTCTAATTGTGCTGGATTTACGCGTAAAATTGCAGTTTTTTCGTCAATTCTACCCTCGTCTAACATTTCCATTGCCATATTTAAAGCTGCTGTTCCTGTTCTTTTTCCAACACGGCATTGCAACATATAAAGTTTTCCTTCTTGCACAGTAAATTCAATATCAAGCATATCTTTGAAAGTATCTTCAAGATTTATACGGATATCGTCCAATTCTTTGTAAATTGCAGGATATTGGTCTTGCATAGACATTAAATGCTGGTTTTGAGAGTTTTTAGTGTCGTTATTTAGCGGACTAGGAGTACGAATACCTGCCACTACGTCTTCGCCTTGAGCGTCAACTAACCATTCGCCATAAAATAAGTTCTCGCCAGTGGCAGGATTTCTTGTAAAAGCAACTCCTGTAGCCGAAGATTCACCCATATTTCCAAAAACCATAGCTTGTACGTTAACTGCTGTTCCCCAATCATCTGGAATACTCTCTATTCTACGATATGAAATAGCTTTTTTACCATTCCAGCTTTTGAAAACTGCTTTAATACTGCCTTCTAATTGCTTTTTTGCATCGTCAGGAAATTCAACGCCAAGAACTTCTTTAATTTTTTTCTTAAATAAATCAGAAATAATCATTAAATCTTCTGAACTTAAATCTGTGTCTGATTGATAATTTCTTTGATGTTTATAATCTTCAAGCATATCGTCTAACTGACGGCGGATATTTTTATCTAAATCTTCTGCTTTGTCCATAACAACGTCTGCATACATCATAATTAAACGACGATATGAATCATAA
>Ga0265295_1005108_pt1 | contig 17079 bp, 12 predicted proteins | sample Munlansysbiofilm_FD_192503 | JGI IMG/M metagenome (GOLD analysis project Ga0265295, IMG submission 192503) | Leachate microbial communities from a municipal landfill in Southern Ontario, Canada - Methane capture system biofilm | ecosystem: Engineered > Solid waste > Landfill > Unclassified ...
CTGGTCACCTCCAGCCCGATGCTCTGGTAATGCACCGAATGCGGCCCTTGCCCGAGGGAAACCTCTCTGGCCATGCGCGGCTGCCAGCTCTCTCCCCCGTCTTGGGTGCGGTACAGCTCCCCCTGCGTGACAAGAAAAGCTTCATCGGGGTTGCGTGGATTGACCGCAAAACCCTTGGGCGAAATCAGATAACTCCATTTCAAGGAGTCCTGAATCCAGGTTGGGGCAACATTTGCCTTCCAGCTGTATTTCCGGGCGAACTCGGCCATTCTGAAACTCGGGTTCCAGCTCCGGCCGCCGTCAATGGAACGCAACAGATTGATATTGACGTTTGACCCGGTCTGGGCGGCATAGACGACATCGGTCTGTCCAGGCGCCATGACAAGATGATTTTCCCAATTGTAGGGAGAATGTACGAGCTCCCAGGTTGCCCCATGATCCGTGGAGCGAATGATGCCCAGCTTGTCCAAACTGGCCACCATGAGCACGCCATCTCCCGACATCGCGCCCGCAAGCCCCATGGCCGGGTGTCCTTCTATTTCCCGTCCGTCGACGATCACGGGAGCAGTCGTCCACGTCAGCCCGCGGTCCGAGCTCAGAGCGACAAGGTTTGGACGCGCCAAGGTACAGAGGATTTCACCTAAGATGACGACTTCGCTTGTGGGGTTGGCCAAAACTTTTTTCCAGGTCACGCAGTCGTCATCAGTGCGCCAGAGTCCTTCCGTCGTGCTGACGAGAAGAACGTCCCGCGAGCCGGGGACTGCTGTCAGATGCAGAATCTCGGCCTTCTCCCAGGGCATAACCGCAACCCTGGACCACGAACGCCCCTTGTCTGTGCTCACCCGCAGTGCACTCTTCCCGGCCATCCAATATATGCGTTCCTTGAAGAACGCCGGGAGCGTGGAAAACTGCATGAAACGAAACCCCTGGGAGTAATGGATCAGCTCCCATAGCTCGCCGCCGTTTTCCGAGCGGTACGCGCCGCCCATGTCGGTGACCAGGAACATGAGCCCTTCGTCGTATGGAGAGACGCAGATGACGTACATTCCGCCCCCGCCGCCAATCCCTCGCGGGGTAAATACTCCCGTATTGACCGCTGCAAACGATGACAGAACGGATATCCCCAAGACGACGATCACGGCCCAAATGATCAGGCAACACGCTGCGCATCCGCACTGCTTTCTCCCGGACATTACTCGTGACACGATCCCCCCCTCACCCGCCCAAGCATGGCAGTCTTCATTTTCTCCCAGTTTTCGACCGCGAGCTTCCCGCCTCCCCGAAAGAGACGCGCCAGACGGCTTCCACCCCGCACTTCCTCCAGAAGCAGCGGCAGCAGCCACGGACCAAGATAACGAAACCCCGAGCGTGCCGCGACTCCCGGAGGCCCCACGCGTGAAAAACGAAAACACCCCCGCGCGTCCAGGGCCGCCGGTCGGAGCCGTTCCCGAGACCCGACGGTGGTGCCAACATAATAATCGGCTGCCGCGTCAAACACTTCCGCAGTGTATCCACCGCCTGGCCAGCAGAAAAAATCGATCCTCTTGCGCAGGTTGTCTTCAAGAATGGCTTTTGAGTCCGCGAGTTCCCGGCGCACCCGCATCGTGAATTCGTCATGCGTCTCGACGCCGGTTTGCGTGCAGGTTTTCATCAGTTCGTCGGCCAAGGCGCCCAGTTCGACTCTCCAATCCGGCCGGTCGAAAAAGGACCTTCCCCGCTCGGCCACGAATTCGCGCAGCGCCTGCCCAACGCGCTTATCGGGATGGAAAATCGGGCCGTCCATGGATTTGGCATGTTCATACACCGGCTCGCCCCAGACGCTCGGATCGGATTTAAAATTCAGATAACGCCACTTGTCTTTGGGCGAAGCGTTCCAGTCCATCCAATAGTGCGTATCTCCCGGATGTCGAAAATCTACAATCCCCGGCCCGCAAGGGTACCAGGTGTGCGTGACCCCGTGGGACTGGATCTCCATGACACCGCTCTGTTCCAGCGCGCGCATCTCGCTCCAGGAAAGAAAACCGGCGCTCTGCGAACAGGCGCTTTCCGGACGCAACGGATCAAACTGGGGCCGTGGTTCGCTCGCGGGATCGATGAAATCGGTCGAAGCGAAAATCGTGGCGCAAAAGCCGTGTTTTTTGAGCAGCGGCGCGGCATAGACCCAATTATCCAGATAGCCGTCGTCAAAAGTCAGGGACACGACCCGCTCCCGGCCAAGACACCCGGCCAGGGCGATGTCCATGTACTCGCGCAGGAAAACCGACCGATAGCCGAAACGCCGCAGCGCGCGAAGCTGGGCGTCGAAGAGTTGCCACGGCACCGTGAGAAAACTCCAGGCCCAGCGTCTGTCAGGCTCGCCCACGGTGTGAAACATGACGGAACTGGTTTCAGGACGAGACATTACTGCACCTCGCAGACGATATACCTGTGTTTTCCACCGATTGTGCGTGGGATTTCATCTACAAAGCGAACTCGCAGGCGGATCTCGCCCCCGTGATCCTTTGCGACACATTGCGGCAAAGCAATGAGCTGCGCCCTGCTCGTTTCGCTCGCGTCCTCCTTACATTTGACATGAAGCTCCACTTCTCCGGGGATGGATTGCCTGAATTGAAAAGAAAGAACATCTTCTATCCCTTTGATGATCTTGACAAAATACGCTCCGTGAACCTTGCTGCGGCCATCAGTGAACATGAAGTCATAAATGCGGCCGATGTCCATGCGGATGAGAGGAAAACCTCGGCCACAGGGACAGTTCCCGGAGAGCGGGGTCGCATAATCGCCGATCTCGTAGCGCAAGAGCGGCATGGTCCGATTGGTGAGTCCGGTCACGATCAAACGTTTCAATTCCGAACCCGCTTCCGGCAAAAATTCAACATAGGCCGAATGCGTCAAAAGGTGCATGCCTCCGTGCTCGCACTCCACGGCGATGCACGGCACCTCCCTGCACCCATACTGGTCGTGGACCCGGCACCCGAACGCCTGCGCGATGAGGGCGCGCTGGTGGTCATGGAGTTTTTCCGCCGAGGTCATGACCGCGCACACGCTCGAAGGCTTGCGTCCGCAGGCCAGGATGTGCTCGGCCAAATCGGCGAGAACCGAGACGTAGCCATACACGAAAACCCTGGGAAAACGCGCGAGGACTTCAAGCCAGTCGTCCATCTCCTTGCGACCGTAGCGGTAGGCGCTTAAAGTCATGGAGCCGGAAAGCCATTGCTTCAGGTTCACCGACGGCCTTGCGGACCCCGTATCCCTCGGATTGCCCCAGATGTTGACGATCATGTCGGAAGGCTTCCACCCGGCGAAGGAAAGCCCGAGCATGAAGCTGCCCTGCATGGCATCGAACACGTCCATGTCCTGATAAAATTTGACAGGCTCTCCGGTGGACCCTCCAGTGGCATTCTCCACGCGGCGCGATGCGTCCGATGCGCTGGACAGCATGCGCGGAAGATTTTCGCGCAGATCCTGCTTGGAAAGAACCGACAGACAGGCAAAATCCTCAAACGTCCTGATCTCACTCGCCTTGAGGCCGTGCGTGTGAAAAAAATCCTGATAGAAGGGAACCGTCCGGGCGGCATGCTGGACCACCTGGACTAATCGGCCCAGCTGCAGCCGCCGCAATTCTTCCATGGGCAACCTTTGCAGGGCAACGCCTTCGCGCATGAGCGCATAGCGTCTGCTTCCGCGCAGGGAGTGCATTGCCTGTCGCACAAAACCTATCATGGCCGCCTCCCCGCATCCGCATACAGCTTGAAATAGCGAGCCACCATCCGCTCATGCCCGTATTGCCCATGAACCAGGGCCTTGCCCCGCGCCGCCATTTCGGCGCGCGCGGCGGCGTTCTCAACCATCCACTCCAGACCGCCGGCTAGGGCCGGAACATCAAGAGGCGCGACTACCTTGGCCGTCACCCCATCCTGCACGACCTCGCCGATCCCCCCGACATCGGTGGTGAGCACAGGCAACCCAGCAGCCATGGCCTCCAGAACGCTGATCGGCATGCCCTCGCGCATGGAGGACAGGACAAAGACGTCCATGAGGCCAAGCAGGGCCGGCACGTCCCGGCGCATGCCCGTCAGCCAGACGAATTTGCCAAGGCCAAGCTCACTAATCAGGGATTCGATGCTCGGCCTGGTCTCGCCATCGCCCACCAGCAGGAGACGCGCGCCGGGATGTCTGCGCCGGACCTTGTCAAAAGCTCGCAGTAGTCCGGGATGATCCTTGGCTTCGCTGAACCGGGCCACATTTCCGAACACCGTGAGGTCCTGCCCGCGCCAACTCTCGGGCAACAGCCCGTGCGCTTCAGAGCCTCCCTCCTCGTGCGTGAAACGTCCCAGATCCACCCCGTTGGGGATGACCTCAATCCTGCGATCACTAATGCCGACGCGCTCAACCATGAAGGACTTCAAATTCTCCGAGACACAGGTGACCGCGTGCAGAAACGGCACGCAAAGGCGCACCATGCGCCGCAGCATGGGCTGCTGTTCGAGGGAATGTTTGGCATGCTCGGTGTACACCACGCGCACACCGGCCAGCAGCGCCGCAGGGAGCACGAACGAGAGAAGGTAGCCGGCCTGGACGTGCGCCACATCGACCCGCTCGCGGCGCAGTACGCCCGCAAGAGCCTTCCAGACCGGGACGCGGCGAGGAGTATTTGACGCGAGAACATGCCAGGGCAACCCTTGGGCCTCGATGGCGGGGATCAGCGCGCCGGTGCCTCGCGCAAGTCCACACACCGAGCCATGCGCATCCGCCTTCTCCAGAATGGTCAAGGCCAGACTCTCGGCCCCTCCAGGAGCCAGGGAGACAAGGCACTGCATCACATGAGGCTTCATGGACGCTCTCCGATGACTTTGGCGGGAACCCCGGCTGCGATGCTGTACGGTGGAATCGGCTTGGTCACCACGCTGCCGGCCGCGATGACGCAGCCCTCATCAACATCAGCCATAATAATAGAACCATTACCAATCCAACAATCTCTCCCAATATGCACAGTATTCATACTCCCACCCTGAAGACGAATAGGAAGCGCACGTGAGAAAAATGCATGTTGCCCTTTGCCGCTGGTAATCATGACACCTGAACCCAAAAGGCAGTCATCGCCAATATCAGCCATGGAAATATTGCAATTCGATCCAATGTATACATTTTCACCAATGATAGTAAAAGGCGTTACAAATGTTGTAAGAAATTCAATATTGCAATTTTGCGAACATGAAATCATGGATAAATGATAGAATGCACATCTAATTTTAGATCCAAAAAATCCAGGAAATAGAGATAAAAACTGTGAAATACTCATAAAAGCTTTGTTTTTACCGACAATAAAAGATCCAATTATATATATAAAATAAGGAATTATCGCGATAATAATAAAAATTACATGGAACAAATTCTTAATCATATATAAATATGCCATGGCTACGTGTGAATTAAACCTAAAAAACGTCACCGCAAAAATTTATGAGAGAGTCTGGGCGTTATTTTTGCGGATGTGAAAATCCATATTTTACAGCTACCTAAAAAAGCATAAATCTCATTCTCCAAGGGAATGACGAATCATTATCTTGGCGTCCCAAAACCCTTTTGAAAAATCATGTTAAACAACAACAGCCGCCTGCTGCTCCTTCCACATCCGGTATCGATCTTCCCCGAAATGCTCTTTGAGTTCTTCGGGAATGGGCAGTTTTTTTTCAACTTTCCAAGGACTCCCACTCACCAGACAAAACGGAGGCACAGTTTTGCTCAAGTGTGTCCCTAATTTGGCAACCACGCCATCTCCAACAGTTGTACCAGGATAAACCGCTGTACCGAGTGTCAGCCAGCATAAATCACCAATTTCAATAGAACGGATTGTGTCAGGACGTGGGCTGCCTCCTCCACTTTGCATCCGATCTAAGGCGTCATCTAATGAATGTCCTGGATTATCAGATATAAAGTTAGATGAAATAAAACAATACTCACCAATTTTAATATTTTTTCCAACGCGAAAACTTACATTAGGTCCTATATAAGTATTACTTCCAACATGAAGTTCAGGCTTATTAAAAACTTTCAATCCAACAAAAGATGCATTATCAAATATTGTCACATTTGTGCCAAAATGTATTTGTAAATCCCCTAAAATTTTTGCACTCCCATTTCCAGCATAGTACATCTTGAATCCTGAACCAACACGAACACATTGAGACTTGAAAATGGGCTCGTAATAGACAATACGCCAAAAATTATGCCACATTGTTGTGCGAAGATTCCACTCATGATAAAGAAAGCGGTGCAAGGGGCTAATCATAGGAAAGGAAACTCCTTGAATCACTTTAGCAATATCATAAAGATTCGAATATAAAGGGGTTTCCTTCCGTCTGACTTTTGTCGTGAATTCACGCCAACTTAGTATCACTCCTAATCCTCCTTTTCTTCCATTATCTCACCTCCAGATTCATCCGTAGGACATGAGCATTTCTTGATAGATGGAAACAATCCTGTTAGCTCTATGCACTGGACTGAAATCTTGTAACACTCGCTCCCGTCCAGCCTCACCATATTTATTTAACAACCCAGGATTGCTCAACAAAGAGCAGATGGCGGAGAGCATCTGCCCCAAATTTTGCGAATCCACCAAACTGCCGGTAACACTATCCACCACTACCTCGGGCACCCCACCAACCCGACTTGCGACCACGGGCTTTCCGAACATCATGGCTTCGAGGGCCACGTTGGGCATACCCTCGCTCAAGGACGGCATGACCACCAAATCCATAGCCCGGTAAAAATCTCCAACGCATCCGGTGTGACCTGCGAAGAACACGGCTTTATCCAACCCCAATTTTATTGATTCAGCTTCAAGCATGGCCCGGTCCTGTCCGTCGCCGACAAGCAGGCCCACCACCTCCGGAAACTCCCGGCGGACCAAATTCAAAACTCTCAAAAAAAAGAGCTGTCCTTTTTCCGGACTCAAGCGGCCCACCACTCCGACCACCATGGCCTGCTCCGAAATGCCAAACTCTGCCCGCACATCGCGCAGGCGCGAACACGACTCGACTTCGTCGCGATCAACGGCATTGGGAATCACCACCGTCTTGCGCCGGGCCGCCAACGGAAGACGCGCCTTTAGCGACTCCGAGACAGCCACGACACGGGTGGCCGCCGGCACCAGACATTTTTCCAGGGTATGATAGCAGCGAACTTTAAAGTCTTCGCTCGTCCAGCCGTGGACAAATGCAATCCACGGAATCTTTGTCACAAAGTGAATGGCCGCACACAGAACGTGGCTCTTGTATCCATGCGATTGCAAAATGTCGCATTGCTCGCTGCGCACGATGGCCAACCCCTGCCGAATCAGCCTGAAGTCCAGAGCGCAGTGCTGCCTTATGGAGAAGACTTTCGCGCCGACATCGCGAAAGGCCCGCGTGAACTCGGTGTCTTGATCCGGAGCTGTCTCATAATTGATGATCACCGGTCGGCAGGCGTCCAATCCGCCGTGCCGCAGGAATTGTACTAGCCCCTTTCCAGGTCCTCCAAGAATCCCGGAAGCCATGGCGATGAAAATGCGCGGCTTCATGACGCTGCCCGCATGGGTTTGACCTGCGCCAGCTCTCCCTCGATCCAGGACGACAAAAGCTCCGCCTTTTCACTCCAGGATTCACCCTTGAGCCGCGCAAGGCCCGCCAGATTTTCTCCCTCGGAAAGCGCAGATTCCACTTCCTTCATGAAGGCCTCAGGCCCGGAAGCAACATGCAGACAGTCACCAAACGCCATCACACCCGGAAGCGCCGTCGTCACCACGGGCAGTCCAAGAGCGAGATATTCCTTGAGCTTCAGGGGATTGATGCCGGCCGTGGTCTGGTCGACCACATACGGGAGCACGGCCACGTCAAACCCGGCAGCATGACGGGGCAGGTCCGCATAGGGCACTGCCGGCACGTGAATGAAATTTTCATAAGCGCGGAAGCGATCCAGAGGCACCTGGGCATTGCCGAGGAACACCAGAGACCAGTCCGGACGCTGCTCAAGAATGGCCCGCACCAGCTCCCAGTCCATCCGATTGTCCAGCAATCCGAAAAATCCGATCACGGGCCGAGGCAGCCGCGCGAGAAGCTCCGAAGGACGACGATCAATCCGGGCATGCCTGAAATGGTCCACATCCACGCCATGGGTCAGCAGGCGGGTGAGGCCCTTGCGGGCAGGCCTGGTCTTCAGCAGATGATCGGACACGGCCACAACAAGGTCGGCCTGGTCGAGAAGCCTGTCTTCCATGGCGAGAATCATGGGGCCCGCGTTCATGTCCGGCCAGTTCGCAAAATCATCAACGCAGTAATAAATGACCATGCTCTCCCCCACTTTGCCAACAAAGTCCGACGCAAGGGGCAAGGTCGCAAGCAGGATGGGATTTTTCATGCCAAGGTCTCGCATGGACCTTTCCACGGATGAAACGACGCTTCGGCTGTTGTAGGCGCGCACTGCCGCAATGGGACTCAGCGGGATCATGAAAGGAGAGATGACGTGCAGTCCGTCGGGCGCCGCCTCGCGGTCATGCTTCGTCATCCACGACTTCAATTTGCCAACGGCACGCTTGCAATCATACATGGTGAAACGGGGCAGACGCATGCCGATGGTGTTGACCCACAACACTCGGTTTTGAGGCAAAAAATGCTGCATGATGTGCTGACAACTGAACGGATGCCGCCCCCAGTCATCGGAAAAAATCACAAAATCCCTACCCATGAGCATACGAATCTCCATGCGCTCTCAAATGATGGAGGCAAAACGCCAAGGGTATGCGCTTCATGTCCGCAACGCGCCCCCGAACCCGACCAGCCTGCGATCCAGACGGAAGAGACCATATTGCACCACAATGATTACCAGCCCCTGCATGAACGACATCGCAAACAAGGAGAGGTACCCCGTTCCCATGTGATCCCTGACCGCAATCCAGAAAATCCATTGCGGCAAGACATGTGTCAGCACAACGCATACTACCAGATGTACATAATTTATAAGAGACGACTCTGCTTGACGAAACGCATAATATGGCAGGAGGCATGCGCGAAAAATAAAAGAACAGATGAAAAACGACCACCCAACGCCGACAAGTCCCCAATACATCATGGAGATCATTGAACCGACTACTACACAAATCCCCTCTCCAATATTGCAAATCGCCGTTATTCTATGCTGAGAAACGCCCATGAGAAATTCTTGCGCTGGAATTATGGCTGTGGAAAAGATAGATCCTATCGCCATGGGCACAAGGACAAGTTGCACGTCCCGAAACTCGGGACCGAGCCACAGATCGACAAACTCTCCGCCATAAAAAACAAGACAAAGCCCCACGTAGGCCGAAACCCGATAACTGAGCCAAAGTGCGCTGAGCATGGATTGCCGAATGCCGTCGGAATCGTCTTGAGCCTGCAGACGGCTGAAATGGGGAATGAATATGCCAAACGCGCTGAGAATAAGGTTGGTAAAATAGGTTATCAGTTGCGTTGCTATCGAAAAAACCGCGACCCCTTCCGCGCCGATGGTTTTGACAATGATATATGGCTGAGACCGAAACCGCATTGCCTGTCCCAACTGAGCCACAAGAGAGGTGAAACCGAACTTGAGCAGTTCTCCACCCAGCTTCCAATCGACATATCGAGGCCGGATGCTCACCGAAAAGCCGCGCCGTGCGAAAACCCAGTAGGCAATCCCCTCAAGAAGAAAACCGACGCCATTGACGACGGACAAGAACAGCAAGCCATTCTCCCCGGATATCCAGATCAGGACCGCAAGACTCACGACCACATTCTTGACCATGGCAATGAATGCCAGAAGGGTCCAGCGCATCTCGGCCGCCAGCACCCCGTTCCAGGTCCGAAAAAGGAAGAGCAGGGAAAAGGTGCCCGCATAGACGGCGAAATACATCTGAACATGCGCAAAATCAGTTCCCTGCGGAACATGGTCCTTGCCTAAATAAAGCAGCGCAATCGTAATGATGAATGACAAAAGGCACGATATGATGTTCAGCGCGATCCCTGTGGAACAGATGCGGTTAATTGCCTCCTGATCTTTACGCACCAAAGCTGCGGCCACAAACTTGGACACAGCCTGGGAGAGTCCGAAATCAAGCAGTAGATAGTTGGCTACGGTTGCGCTGATCAGCGCCCAAATGCCATAAGCAGCTTGGCCAATGGCGTTTATTATGACTGGCGTCACAAAAATGGCAAATATTATCCCCACGCCGAAGGAGACAAGACGCAACGTCGAGTTACGTATAAGATATCGCACCACGCTCACAGGTGAACCTTTTTCTGCCGTGCCTGCAGCGCATTTTGCAAATTATTTTTGAGTGGCTTTGGAGGTTCTATTTTTTGTGAAGCAGATGTGCAACTTGATTCAGCATGACAGAAATGCATGACTGCGGCCAATCCAAGCAAATAGTAAAGCGTGGAGGAATACGCCGCCGAGACGAAAAAGCTTGCTGATCCAAAGCCGACAAGACCGATCTTCAAGGCAGTCCAGCGGGCACGTGCGCGCGCCTGTTCGCTCTGCTCGACGTGTCTGGTGATGAGCCGCCAGGCACTGCACAGCATGGCGAGATACAGAATCAGGCCGGGAAGACCCAATTCGGCGGCAAATTGAAGATAGGTGTTATGTGCTGTTAGCCCGATCTTACCGTCCAAGAGGAAATGCGCCGTTCCGAACATTCCGATACCAACGCCAAGTACCGGATTTTCAGCCACGATCTTCAGGCCGTTTTTCCAAATTTCCATGCGCCCGGCCCTGTCCTCAAGATTGTAATCGGCGGCTTCGCCCTCCGCGGTGAGACTCGCAAACCGATCCCACAACGACTGATCGGCAGTCGCCACAACAGCCAGACAGCCAGCCAAAACAAGCCCAAGAGCAAGGAACCTGTACTTTTTTGCGGTCAGCACGAAATACAGGGCCTGGACGCCAATCGCGATGATAGCACCGCGCGAACCGGTCAGCACGATGCCAAGCAGAATCAACGTGCCCAGTCCCAGATATACGCCGCGCAGGGACATGTTTCTGTTAAAGGCCTCAGCAAGGACAACAGGCAAAAAAGTAATAAACACCAGGGCAATATCATTGGGGTCATACGTGGAACCGACCGAAAGCCTTCCCTCCCCATGACTGAAGATCATCACCCCCGCCAGCAGGGACACGCCGCAAATCAAAGCCGTTCTATAGTGATTCAAAAGCCCGTTGGCTGAGAGTAGCACCAGGCAGCATGTAAAAAACAGGATCCGACTGAAAGAGAGTAGACTGTTCAAGGCCCCGGTAATCCAGACGCTAAACGGGACGCTTGCCATTGCCATGATAAAGAGAAGAAACAGAAAACGCGCAAAGGGAACTCCGTCTTTCAACCTTCCCAAAAGTCCTTTCGGCAGAAAAAGCAAGGAGAAGACACCTAATGCAAACGCTATTTTACCCAAATGTAATGGTGCCAAAATATTGAACAGTTCCGGCATACGAGCCAGAACCACAAAAACTATAAAAAAAATTACGATTTTATACATACGTCTTCTTCAGCATGAAAATTCGGATCATTCATCATAAATAATTTAAAATTTTTACATTCCGATTATTTCGCTTCAAAATCAAATACAATCTGCTTATTGGATAAATAATCACAAAAGCAACAATCGCAATGAGATGACTTGATTGCAAACTGAAATAAATATCTCTGGAAACAGGCCAGTCGAAATAATTCAGGAATCTTGAAAGACTGACAGCAATAACCTTGCACAAAGGAAGATGCAAAATATAGATAAAAAGAGATGTTGATCCGATGTTTATCAAAAATAAATATCTCAATGAAAAAAAGTCGATGCAAAAGAACAAAATAAAAATAGTTCCCAGAGCTACCAGTGAAAAGTACAAAGAAGGCGGGTATTTTGAAATGTTTACAAAGGATGCCACAGTCTTCCATGTTTCAGGATATTCCTGCCACAAAGGCTGATAACCGTAGATGTTAGCAAGCCGCATGATCAAGAAAACAGCAAACAGGGCCAAACCCAAAAAAAGGAAAACATTTTTTCTTTGCTTGAGGGGCATCAGAAACAAATGTCCTGTCGCATAGCCCAAAAGCATCATGCCAAACCATGGTATGACGGGAAAACGATTGAATATCGATGTTCCGCCAACGAATCCGAAAGTATCGGCGGTCATGAAGACCTGCCAAAGGACATTCCCCTCGCCATTGAACCCAAGCACCGCAGGCAGGCCATGTCCGGCAAGAATCACCACACTCAAAAAGAGAAGAATTCTCCGAGGCAACCTGGAGAAAAAGGAAAGGAGGATCATGGACATCCCGATACTCCACAGAACGTCAAGAGATGCCGGATACTTCGATGTGAAGAGCTGCATGACGGTTCTCGTCAGCTGCAGCGCAATCAGCAGCAACCCCCTGGGGATCAGAAAGCCTGTCAATGATCTTTGGACACCGCCCTTGTGAGCCCAGAGATAGGCGCCGACTCCGGCCAGATACAGGAAGCTCGGCGCGCCGCTGTGCGTGATCCAGCGATTGAAAAAAACAGATGCCGTGGTCGCGTTGATATTCAGCATGGCCAGCGGGAGCGGCGAGGCCGCGCCCATGACCGCAGCGGCTTCATAGGAAAGATAGTCGTAGCTGTGTCCCATGATCATGAGCAGAATGGCGATCCCACGCACCATGTCGATGGACTCTATGCGCGAGGAGGAGGCGCTTGATGCTTGCGCTGTGCCGGTCGTGGCCATCTCAATTCCTCCCCGGATTCCAGGTCACGAACCTTTCACCCCCGGCAAGCTTGAAGAGCCCAAGGAGTGCGGCCCAATGCAGGATGAAGAACATCCACGCCGCGCGCGACAAGCCCCCTCTTCCCCGAAAGCCCGACCATGCCAGCGCGGACAGGCAAATCAGCCCGCAAAGCGCGAGAACCTGAAAACCGCTGCTTCCCGCGTCGGCGATGGCGCTTACTCCCAATAAAAACAGGAGCGGCAGGGTCAGCCAGCGCAAAATCTTGTGCGAAACAAGCTGCCAGGAAAATCCGATGCGACCAGCCCGCAGGAGATCGCCAAGAAAGCGCAGACAAAGCAGCCAGGATTGAGCCATGATCCGCGTTTGCCGACGCAACTCCGCGCCGCAGTCTTCTTCCCCGCCTTCCAGCACCACAGCCTCCGATTCACACACGGCCATAAGTCCCCTTGAAACCACCTGGATGGGATGCAGCAGGTCATTGATATATTCGGGCTTCAGCGGCTCGAAGATATCCCGGCGCAGGGCATAGATGGCCCCGTCCGCGCCAACGATTGAAAACAGTCCGCTCTCACCTTCCTTGATCCATTCTTCATAGCGGCGATAAATTCCGCCCAAAGTCTCATTTCCTTCGGCATCAACGTAAACACTGCGACCACTGACCAACCCCACCGCCGGGTCGGCAAAAGCAGCCATCAATTTCCGTACACTGTCAGGCCGGAACATGGAATTGGCGTCCGTGAAAACAAAAATTTCGCCTTTAGCCTCCACGGCTCCCCGGTTCAGGGCCATGGTCTTGCCGCCCCGCTCTTCCTGAACCAGCAGGCGCACCCGGTTCGAGGCCAATGAGCGGACGATTTCCTCGGTCTGGTCCGAGCACCCGTCTGAAATTACCAGCAGTTCGATGCGATCTTCCGGGTAGTCCAGTTGCAGGAAATTCTCGACCTTCTGGCGGATGACCTGCTCTTCGTTATAAACGGACAAAAGGACGCTCACCGTTGGGGTGTGATTCTCGTCCCGCAGCGTCTTTCTGCCCCACAATGCCGCAGCCAGCCGAACAATCAACGGGTAGCCGATAAAGGCATAAATGAGCGCGAGCAGAGAAAACCAGAACACGAAGGTCATGCCTTGTTCTCCATGGTCGCCTGCACAGTGTATCCGGGCACCCAATTTGCCGTGTTTTCCGCCTTCGCGAAAATTCCCTTCAGAACATCTGCCATGGCCATCGAATCGGCATCCTGCACAAAACCGTGGGTGGGCAGGGTCAGGAGATTTTGAGCCAGCAGGGCCGCGACAGGACAATTTCCCGAGCCAACGAGATGCGGCTTCAGGGGTGCGATGTCCTGCAACGCCAGCGGATATGACCGCACAACCCCCAACTCCGGAATTTCGGGCACGCGGCCATGCGGCCACGCTCCTTTTTCCGGCAGGAGCGGAAGACGCAGAAAGACCGGCTCCGCTTCCGGCAGCGGACGAATGGTTCGCACGCCATCCACCTTATCGAGCTTGGACAAGAGAGAAGCGGCAACGTTTTTGCGACCCGCATTCAAAGCATCGAGTCGCTCCAGGACTCTTCCCGCCAGGCCTGTACACCAGGAATCCATGCTCTCCAAGGGGAAAACCGGATCAAAGACTGAGGCCCCGATATTCAAAAAAGGCAAGGATGTGGGCAGCCAGTATGCTCTGGGGTGGAGCATGGCCAGGAGCATGAGCGACTGCGCAACGTGCCTGGCGCTGAACCGGGCAGGTTCCGGCACCAGGGCGGTCAGGCCCTCGGCCACGTCGTCGCGGTTAGTGAGCACGATGCCGCCATCAACAGCCGTCATGTTCTTGCCCCGGCTCAGGCTGAACAGCCCCAAGTCACCCATGGTCCCGGCCAGTCTGCCGCCCATGCTCGCGCCCATGGCCTGGGCCGCGTCGTCAAAAAGGGCCGCGCCGCTGGCCCGGCACAGTTCCCTCAGTGGCTCAAGGTCCACAGGGTACCCAAAGAGATGGCAGGCCACCACGCACAGCGTCTTCGGACTCAGGGCCGCTGCCAGGCTGTCCATGTCCGGAGCCAGGGTTTCGGGGTGCAGGTCGTAAAGGCTGACCTTGAGTCCCGCATTGACCACTGCCGAAGGCACGGAAAAAGAGGTGTAGGCAGGCAGCAGCACTTCGCCGCGCTCCGGGTTCAGGCGATGCAGAGCCCGCAGCCCAGCCGAAAGTCCGGACCGGCCCGAGGTGGTGAAAAAGACGTGCCGCGCCCCGAATTTTTCCTGGATCGCGTGACGCAGCTCTTCTTCAGCCTCATGCGGGCGGCCCATGGCCCTCATGCCCGCCAAAATATCGCCGACGTGCAGGGGCGCGGCGCTTGGCGGCAGAGTGCGAAATCTTGGCGCGATCACGGGATGCACCTCACGATGGGCGGCCCGATAAGCCTAGTCACGGGCAGGGGCAGGCGTTGCCACATATCGATGGCCAGGGAATATTTGGGGTTCTGGTTGGTCAGGTCGGGCAGCTTTCCGCCTTGCGGCAACAGATAATGCCAGGCCAAGGCTTCTGGCTTAGCGCCCCACTGCTCCTTGAATTTGAACGTTCCCGCACCAGGCGTGGAGCGGCCCAGGTCAAAGCGCCTCAGCCCCAGGGTTATGCCGTACCGGATGCATTCCCAGTACATGAGATTGTTGGGGCAAAGGCTGTTGAAATCCCGGATGGACGAGGCCCAGGGAATTTCCAGCGTCTCTCCATGATGATACAAAAATCCGGCGGCCACGGGCTTGCCTTGCAGCCGCACGACCATGATGCCTGTGTTGTCCGGCAACCCGCCAAGAACATTGGCGAAAAAGTCCCTGGAATACACCGGGGTACCCAGGTCGCGCATGTTGCGCACGAAAACCTCGTAGAATTCGCCCAGCAATTCAGCCCCACCCCACTGCGCCTCAAGGCCTTCCTTTTGCGCCTTGCGCACCTGGTTGCGCACCTTGGCGTTGAAGCCGGTCCACATGGCCTGCTCATCCGTGACGAGCGGCAGCACCATGGCCACCTTGTGCCGTTTGGCCGGAAGATCCAGCTCGACATCGCCATGCCGCAGCTCCACATGCCGCGCCCCGACACGGGCACGCAGCTGCTCGGCGTACTCAAGCAGCACCCTGGCCGAATCCGTGTCGCGGCAAAGCAGACCACCATAGGTCACAAAGGGCAGCGAAACCAGAAAATTTCCGAAGAGCAGGCTCTTCATATGCACCAGCGGCAGTACTCCGCTGATCTCGCCCTTGGCCCTGGCGGCCAGCATGTAACCCTTGTGGCCGAAACTCTTTTCCAGGATCGCCTGCCAAGCATGGCCGTGATAACCGGCAGCTCCGGGCATGGACGCCACAAAGGCGTCCCACTCGGCGGCATGGCCCTGGAAAATTTCGGCGCGCGCGTTCATGCCTTGAAAGCCTCCGCCGCGCTAGCATCCCCATTCCCCGGCCCAAACCCGTTCACTCCCAGCACCTCGGCCATGGTCCCAAAATCAAGGCCCGTGATCAGCGTGCGGATTTTGCCTTCGGTGGTCTCCAGGTTGACGTAATGCCGGAAACGCGATTTCAGGCGCGCCTTGATGCGCGGCTGGTCCGGGTCCACTTCCCAGGGGTGGAAATAAAGGACCGTAGGCTGCTTTTCCTTTGTGTTGATGCGGCGCATGCCCCAGTGGATGACGCCCACGGGCAAGAGGCGCAGATATCCGCCCCCGGCAATGGGCAGGGCCATGGTCCGCCCCGGCAGGCTCATGCTCAAGGTGGTCAGGGGAAATTCGCGAATGGTGCCCGATGGGCGCGTGATGTCGTGGGGAAAACGCTCGGCCCCTGGAATGCCGTAGTTGTCGTGCATGATGGGAAAAATGCTCGAATCGTAGACAAAGCCTTCCTCGATGAGCACATCAAGGGCCCACATGGTGCGCTCGACAATGGAATAGCTCGGAGCGCGGTAGCCCAATACCGGCCTGCCCGTGATGTTTTCCAGAATGTTCTTGGCCTGGCGCACGTCGGCGCGAAAACTCTCGGGCGTCATGTTGTAGACAAGCTCATGCCCATAACCGTGACAGGCCACTTCATGGCCGTTGTCGGCCATCTCGCGCACCATAAGCGGAAACCGCTCCGCCACCCAGCCGAGCACGAAAAAGGTGGCCTTGATGCCATGCTCATCAAGGAGCGCCATGACCCGACGGGTGTTGTTCTCCACCCGCGACGGGTACACGGCCCAGTCCTTGCGGTCTACGACGCCTTCAAAGGCCGTGACTTGGAAGTAGTCTTCCACATCTACTGTCAGAGCGTTTCTCACGCTGCCCCCCGGCGGGGGGAACTGTTGAAAATGCCATTCTGGCG
>Ga0265295_1005109_pt1 | contig 17076 bp, 13 predicted proteins | sample Munlansysbiofilm_FD_192503 | JGI IMG/M metagenome (GOLD analysis project Ga0265295, IMG submission 192503) | Leachate microbial communities from a municipal landfill in Southern Ontario, Canada - Methane capture system biofilm | ecosystem: Engineered > Solid waste > Landfill > Unclassified ...
ACATCCTGCCCCGCCTTTAAAGCTTTATAGCACTGCTCCTGGGTCATGGCTGCCTGGTGGGCAAAATTCTGGGTACCCCTAGCTATTTTTTGGGAAATGATGCCAAGACTAGCATCAAAATCATGAGCTACCCCCATATCTATAACCTGTAAATCGATCCCATTTTGGGCACACATCAACCCAATGGCACCCCCGCCACGGGCAAAGTTCTCACATTGCTGCCAAGTGATCTCCCGAGGACTCGAGGTTACCCCCTCTGCAACAATCCCATGGTCAGAGGCAAACAAGAAAAGACATGGAGTTCCTAATTGCGGAGCAAGCGATTCACGCATAGAGACGATATCAACGGCTAGGTGTTCAAGCCGTCCTAACGAGAGTTGTGGTTTTACCTTCCCATCCCATATCGCCCAAGCTTGTTGTACCAACGCTGTTGAGCGGGGAGTAATTACGGGAACTTCATAGCTAATTTTCATGACAACAGTGTATCGATGCTTCCTTAAACTGTCCACTATAACCGAGAAGGCCGCTGTAAACGGCCTTCTCTATCTTTAAAGAACTTAGTTATTACTTATTTGGATATAATTTAGGATATGAATTCTTTATTCCCCGTTGAACCCATAAGTTAGGAATAACCAACCAGTTGTTATCGACAGTTGGCACTATTTCACCTTTGGTTTCAAAAGCTTCCATAAGATAATAGCGTAAGTCTTTATCGGTCGAGGAGAGGATCCGCTTTAAAGTCTCATCTCCGCTAATCCCTGCCGCAGCTAAATGACCACCACCACCTTGGGCACGATACGAATTAATGGCAACTTTGTAGACTTTATCTAAAAGGAAAGGTTCTCCAGAGCTCATCGCTTTAATGGTAACACGCTGCCCTGCCGGCTTAGTGATATCAACCACATAATTTATCCCGGCAAAACTATCATAATTATAATAGCGGGTGGCTGTATCATAGGTATTATAACGGGTATTGAAAATGAGTTTTCCCTCTGCATCTCGCTTGAAATTAATAAGATCATCATCTAATGACTTCATCTGGTTAAACCAGTTTGCATAAGAATATTCAAGGAAAGCCTTGAGTTCCTGACCAGTCATCTCCATGGAAAATAATAAATTCTCATAGGGATATAGACTGAACATATCACGGACGTAGACCGGTCCCTTCTTTATAGTTGCATCGAGTGAAAGTGGAGCAGATATCGAGATATCGGCACCAGTTTTCTCTAATTGTATCGCATGAATCAAGTCAACAAACTTTGAATCGCCAAAGATAGAATCACGTGATGAGATCGTCTCGCTAATCGTTCCGACTTGTCGGGAGACCCAACCTTTCACCTCATCTTTCTGCCCTTGGTATTTTTTCAGTAGTTCTCCATCCGCTTCATACGTATTCATCATAACCGTCTCTCCGGAAACAGTTTGTTTTGTATAGCTCTTGGAGACCTCATCGTAGGTAAACGTGGCTGTGGCTACAGCAACTGAACGACCTGCATTCAGCGCACCAACAATTACCACCTCTTTCCCTGAAGGGCTTTGTACCACCATGTTGGTATCTTGATGATCATGCCCAGAGAAAATTACATCAAAACCTTCAACTTGCTGAGCTACTAACTTACTCGCATTCTCATTATATTTCTCATCGGCAGTACCACTATAGGTCTCATCGACTCCCGCATGAAACAACCCAACTATCAGATGAGGTTTTTCACGCTCTTGAATTATGGGGACCCATTTGGCAGCAGTTTCAATCATATCCTCAAAGCGAACACCCTCATACAGATTTTGGGGCAACCATTTGGGAATATAAGGGGTAGTCAATCCGAGCACGGCAATCCGAATCCCATCTCGTTCAATAATTGCATAGGGATCAATAACAGGCTCTCCCGTTGCAATCGAGACTGCATTCGCTGCTACATAGGGATAATTAGCTTCATCCAACACTCGCAAATAGACCTCAGGCCCAGCCTCTATATCATGATTGCCAACTGAAGAGGCATCGTAGTGCATCTCGTTCATGATTGCAGGAACGATATGGGGGGCCTCTGTTTGGACAAAATTATAATAATAGACAATGGGTTGTCCCTGGAGCACATCACCGTTATCGAGTAACACAACTGCTTGATCTTTGGCCCGTTCTTGCTTTACGTACGACGCAACTTGAAGCTGGCTCGTTTCTGCCTCTATATTACGTATAAAGTCAAACGGAAATATACTGCCATGAATATCACTAGTACTAATGAGTTTAACGACTTTCGTCTCAGGTACAACCGCGACAGGTTCAACAACTGCTACTGGAGGAACTACCTCAGGCTCAACAACAACTTCAAGCGGCTTAACCTCCTCTACTACTGGTGTAATGGGTTTAACCGCTTTAGTGGAAGTACAACCAACCAACACCAAGGCTAAAACAGTAAACGTCGCCACCATGAGAATTAATAATCTTTTTTTCACGGAATTCCTCCTCGCCTGTATAGGCAATGCTTCTATAGTAGCATAATTTAATCTTTTCTTAATATACATTCACACACCGATAACTTCCGAAAAGCCCTCCCTTATGATAAGCTTCTCTTATGCATAAAGCAATTGATTATTTTCTGGTTTGCGCTATCGGCAGCATGGTTTCATTCATGGTCGTATTCAATACTCGCCTTGGTGAAGTTTCAACCATGGCTGTTTCTTTTCTCCTTAATCACGCCATAGGAATTATAATAATCACCCTTATCTTGCTAATTCTCCGTATTAAACGAGGCAAACCAGCCCAACGCCAAAAAGCACCTTGGTATTTTTGGTTTGGCGGAGCTTTTGGATTTATCATCCTCAATGCAAACTTCATCACTATTACCACTATTGGTGCCTCACTCACGATGGCAACAGCAGTTTTCGGACAATCACTCGGCTCTCTCCTCTTCGATCTAACCGGCTTCATGGGTCGCAAGACCTACCCTATTAGCAACCGAAAAGTTTTTACCCTGACGATCAGTTTCATTGGTATTGTTGTCATGGCCACACAAGGCGGAACGTTCGCAATCCCCTACGTGATTATTGGAATTCTTACTGGTATTATTACCATGATCCAAATGGTCTATAACTCTCGCTTTGCGGCCTATAAAGGGGTCTTCTATAGTGCTCGGCACAATGTGATTAGCGGCTTTCTCATTGCCGCTATTATCTATGCCTTGACCGCTGCTAAAACCACTGTCCAAGCCCTCTCAGAACTCAATAATGTGCCAATCTCTTTAATTCTAGGAGGTGGACTACTAGCTGTGTTAGTCGTCTCTGGTTCTAACTATGTCATCCCCAAGTTGCCTGCAATTTATTCGGCACTCCTCTTGAGTGCCGTACAAATCATTACCAGCATCATCATCGATTACTATCTGTATAGTCTATTTAGTACCCGGTTATTATTGGGAGCCCTTATTATTTTGCTAGGCATGGGAGGTAATGTCTGGGTCGACTGGAAAGAAAAAAACGCTAGCCTCATTGACTCACGTCGCTGAAGATATTCCAAGCAATTGAGAAAGATCTAGCATTACATGAGGGACAAGGATCACAATTCAATCTTTTATTAATGTGCATCTAGAGACCGAACAACTTTCGAAAAGACCACTCTTATGCTAAGCTTCCCGCATGCACAAAGCAATTGATTATTTCCTGGCTTGCGTTATCGGTATCATGGTTTCATTCATGGTCGTATTCAATACTCGCCTTGGTGAAGTTTCAACCATAGCAGTCTCCTTTTTCTTTAGTCACAGTATTGGGGTGGTTGCAATTACCTTAATCTTGATAGCGCTCCGTATTCAACGTGGCAAACCAGCCCAACGCCAAAAAGCACCTTGGTATTTTTGGTTTGGCGGAGCTTTTGGATTTATTATTCTCAATGCAAGTTTCATCACTATGACCAATATTGGAGCCTCCTTAGCAATAGCTACAGCAGTTTTCGGACAAGCCCTCGGTTCTCTCTTCTTCGATCTAACCGGCTTCATGGGACGAAAAACCTATCCAATAAGCATCCGAAAAGCTTTTACCTTGGCTCTTAGTTTTGTAGGTATTATCGTCATGGCTACCCAAGGAGGAACGTTTGCTATCCCGTATGTCATTCTTGGCATGTTAACCGGTATTATCTCCATGGCTCAAATGGTCTATAACTCTCGCTTTGCTGATTATAAAGGGGTCTTTTATAGTGCTCGACACAACGCACTTAGTGGCTTCATCATTGGCGCTATTATCTATGGCCTCACTGTCGCCAAACCGACCATCCTAGCCTTCTCACAAATCAGAGAGGTTCCATTATTCTTGATTTTGGGAGGTGGTTTACTAGCCGTGTTAGTCATCTCGGGCACCAACTATGTCATCCCAAAACTACCAGCGATTTACTCAGCACTCATATTAAGCACTACCCAAATAATCACCAGCATTATTATTGATTATTATTTGTACGAGATATTCAGCTCCCGATTATTATGGGGTGCTCTTATTACCTTACTCGGGATGGCTGGTAATATTTTGGTTGACTGGAAAGAAAAAAATACTGTCACAGCAAAATCAGCCTCCTGAAGGTATTCGATAGCGAGGAGCAGATTCAGATACCTGTTCAATAAAACCTTCCGTTTTAAGGGCTTCTACACATAACTGAATGCGTTCAGGGGCAAATGGAAGTTGCTGACAGAGACTCTTGAAATCTTGTGGTCCCTGTTCAGTAAACACCAAGAGTAACATGCCCCGAATTTGGCGGTTAGAATCTTCAAATTTAGCTTGGCGCGCATAATGGGCACTACGTCGATTTGGATTGGTTACCTGCTTTTTTAACCATACCCCATAATCCATCAACCCATAATACCAATGTTTATAATCACACTGCAGATCCAAAAGTCCATCCAATTCGTGAAGCAATTGTCGATCCCTGACCTTTTCCTCGCCCAAATGGAATTGATAGATTAACACGCGCCGAATATTGGTCTCGAGGTACAGCGACCGCTTTTGAAAAGAAAAGGCCATAATGGCTGCCCCTGTAGCCGGACCAATCATGGGAAGCTCAAGTAACTTGTCATAATCACTAGGGAGGGTCCACCCATAATGCTCACTCTCTTGGGCGATAGTGCGAAGAGCAATCGCCCGCCGGTTATAACCCAAGCCTTTCCAGGCAGAGAGCACTTCCAATAACGTAGCTTTGGCTAAAGAACTAAAATCAGGCCATGTATCTAAGAACAATTGGTATTTTGGTAACACCCGCTCTGTTTGAGTTTGTTGGAGCATAAGCTCTGAAAGAAGAATTCGGTAGGGATCCACGGTATCGCGCCAAGGAAAAGATCTACCATGTTCCCGATAGAACAACCAGATGTAATCTGAGAACTGTTTAAGCGCATCTTGAGCCGAAGAGGGATTAAGTTCACTTAACGTAACTGGTTCGAGCAGAGTGGGTCTCCCCTCCTCATACATCCCCTTGCTCCTGAGGCAAATTAATGGTTTTGTCGTGTGATTTTGATTGATTTCTAGCAGATCTTTTCTTTTCCCGTTCAGCACGTCGCTTAGCACGTTCACGTGCTTTACGTTTTTCTTCTTCAATAATTTTCCGATACGATCTGCCACTGCCAATCATGACCGCAATCGGTTTTAAAGATTTAACATTAGCACAAACAATCTGGACGATACTGGTAATCGGAACAGCTAAAAACATCCCAGCAACTCCCCAGATAAACCCCCACAAGGAGAGAGAAACTAAAATAACAAATGGGCTAAGATTAAGTTGGATCCCTTGGATACGAGGATCCAAGATATTACCTAATACCGTTTGAATTGAGATCATCAGTACTGCTACATAGATGATATTGGCCCAATTAGGGAAAAACTGCAAAATTGCCATCACGATCGTCATAAGGGTAATAATAATCGATCCGATACTCGGTATGAAATTTAAAATAAAAGCTAAAACTCCCCACATAATAGCAAAATCTAACCCAGTGGCTAGACAAGCAAGGTAAAATAAAACTCCTGTGGCCAGACTAATAAGAGCTTTTAGTAACAAATATTTCGATATTTGACGATTAATACGCTCAAAAAGAACTGCTAAACGCATCCCCTTTCCACTGGGAATAGCTATTTTTAGTTTAGGAATAAGAGATTGTCGCTCTAATAAAAGAAACAAAACAAAAATGTAAATCAGTGAAGCCTTTGAAACAACATTAATAGCCTTACCACTGACCGATGAAAGTGAACTAAGAACTAATCCTTGCCAATCTAAATTAATATATGTCAAGAAACTTGTCCCTGCCTCTAACTCGAGCTTTTCAGCGACCCAAGCATCAATAACAGTAAACCGTCTAATATACATGGGAAGTCGTTGTGCCAACCTATCAATCGTAAAAAAGAAAAACCAGCCAGCTGCTAACAGCATGATCAACAATAAAATCATAGCGATAACAACGCCAAGCCAACGGGGAACTTTTAACTTTTCGAGTTTATTAAGGAGTGGGTTAAATAACAGAAATAGAAACAATGAAATTACTAGGGGCAGAGTCACTGAATCGGCAATTTTTAGCGTTGCCCCAATAAAGATTATGGCAATAACCATTAAGGCTGTTTTGCCAGCATCCTTTGTAGGTTTCTGAGTTTCTAACATGTTCCCACTATATGCTAGCTTGGATAATACTGCAATATCTGATATGAAAAGAGCATATGGAAATAGAGGAAAATTTAGCTAGGATACGTATCGTACTAGTCGAACCCCAAGATGGTGCTAATATTGGCGCCGTCTGCCGGGCTATGAAAACAATGGGTATGAACGAATTAGCCATCGTCGGAGAACGCGAATATGATGCCAACCGGGTCAAAACTCTAGCGCTACATGCTTATGACCTCTATGAGAACCACCTGAGCTTCTCGACTCTCAAGGAGGCCCTTAACGAAAGTATCCTTTCAGTAGGTGCTAGTCGACGAAGAGGAAAGAATCGTAAATATTTTGCCCTCCTTCCTGAGCAACTTGCCGATCGTATTAACACCCTTGGGCCAGGAACTGTATCTCTAGTTTTTGGCAGAGAGGCCGATGGTTTAACCGATGCCGAGTTGGCACTGTGTCATATGGGGGTTAAAATTCCTACTAGCGAAGCTTTTCCCAGTCTCAATTTAGCACAAGCTGTTCAAATTATTACCTATACCCTTTTTCGAGAAATTACAGTTAATCTCGGATTCACCCCTATTACTGAACAGCGCCTACAATCGCTGGTAACTATTATTGGAGATTCTTTTGAAAAGATTAATTTCTATAAACAAAATGAACGGCCTGAAGTAGAACGCTTCTTCCGCGATATTCTCGCCCGAGCGACGTTAAGTGAAAAAGAGGCGCAACGTTTGGAGAAAATGTATTGCAAAATGGCCCGTCTAAAGGTACACAAACAACATGAGTAAACTATATAAAGAACCATTCTTAAATCCAATTCCTGTCGTCGTGGCCCATCGTGGCGATAGTAAAAATTATCCTGAAAATACCCTAGAAGCTTTTCAAAGTGCGACACGCATGCAAGTTGACGTAATAGAGACAGATGTCCATCTCTCCAAAGATGGCCATATCGTGATTTGGCATGACCCTACTTTAGATCGTAACACAAATGGCACCGGGCGCGTGGAAGATCATACCCTTAGTGAATTAAAGAAAATTGATGCTGGGTATAATTTTACTACCGACAATGGAAAAACGTATCCCTTTAGAGGCAAAGGAATCCAAATCGCTACGTTGGCAGAAGCTCTTGAAAGTTCCCCGTCCCAGCGTTTTAATGTTGATTTAAAAAGCAAAAATAGCGCTATAGTGGATGCGTTTGAAGAGGTAGTAGTTGCCCATAAGGCTGAAAGTCGCGTTCTGTGCGCCAGTTTCCATCTCTCAAATTTAAAACTTATGCGCCGTAAAAACAGTGCTATTCTCACCAGTCTCACTACTATTGAAGTATTAAGTTTACTGTTTCAACAAAAATTAAGAATATTACCCAAAACATTAAAGGGAAAAAGAACTATTGTTCTCCAAGTACCTGTCAAACAATGGGGTATTACCGTAATTACCCCAGCCTTCATCAAAGCCTTTCATGAACGTGGAGCTATAATTCAGGTATGGACGATTAATGATGAAAAGCAGATGAGAACTCTCCTTTCGATGGGAGTTGACTCAATTATGACAGACGACCCTGCTACAGTTATCAGGGTCGCCACTGAAATGGGTTTACGGTGAATCTGCTCCGATTACTAATAAACAGTCGGGATTCAAATGTTCAGCTTCAATATCTTTAAAGTATTTCCATGTTCCAACTTTTAGTTCATCTGTTGCCGGCTCATCACACACAATAATCGCCTTTTTATGCATTTGCAAAGCACTACAGGTCCAAGCATGGCTAACTGGTCCCTCTACTGCAGCTTTCAGTGCCCGCGCTTTACCATATCCATTGACCAATAGGAGTACCTCTTCGGAATCCATGATGGTTTTTATTCCCACAGTAATCGCGGTTGAGGGTACTTTGGAAATATCGTTGCCAAAGAAGCGAGAATTCATAACCTTGGTATCATGGGTTAATGATTTCACGCGAGTCGTTGATGCTAAGGAAGAATAAGGTTCGTTAAAGGCAATATGTCCATCAGAACCTATTCCACCTAAAAATAATTTTATCCCCCCAGCAGATGCAATTTTCTGTTCATAGTTGGCACACTCGGCATCAATATCTTTAGCATTACCGTTAGGAATATTTACTTGGGATCGAGGGATATCGACATGACTGAACAAGTTATCCCACATAAAAGCGTGGTAACTTTGGGGATGATCTTCGGGAAGTCCTATATATTCATCCATGTTAAATGTCACCACATGTTTGAAGGAAAGCTCTCCTCGACGATACATTTCTATTAATTGCTGGTAGGTCCCTAAAGGCGAAGAGCCTGTTGGCAACCCTAGCACAAAAGGTCGATTAGCTGTGGGGGCAAATTCTATAATTTTCTTTGCTATATAGCGGGCGGCCCAACAAGACAACTTTTCATAATCGGGTTGGATAATCAATCGCATAATACTCTCCTCTTTGTTGTTACGGATACAGTAGTATTATAATCAAGTTTGTTCATGCTCGACAAGCAACCTTATTGAATGACGCCACCACCAAGCACAGTTTTATCTTGATAAAATACCACAGACTGTCCAGGAGTCACTGCTTTTTGCGGTTCAGCAAAACTCACAGAAACGACTCCTTCTTTAAGTGGTGTAATTAATACAGGTTTAGCACGTCCAGTCGATCTGATTTTCGCTTCAGCTTCTATGGGTGCTTTCAGTGCATCAAAGGCAATCCAGTTAAGGCGCTCAGCCAGCAACTTATTTTCAAAAGTATCTTCATTATGCCCCACTATCACTTGGTTTTTCTCAGCATCAAGAGCCACAACATACCAAGGCCGCTCAGCGGCTACGCCCAGTCCTCGTCGTTGCCCAATAGTGTAATTCCAATATCCCAGATGCTCACCAACAGTGTTGCCATGGGTATTGACAATGGCACCCTTTTGGGGCTCTGTTTGCAATAGTTCACTATAATCGCCACTATAGAAATCCTGACTTTCAGTCTTCTCTTCACTAAAAAACCCATACTCAATACAAAGCCGACGGGCCTCTTCTTTCTGAATGGTTCCTAAGGGAAACATAACTTGTGATAATTGCACTTGATTTAGTCGATAGAGAAAATAGGTTTGATCTTTATGCTCATCTAAGGCTTTTGTCAGCAACCAACGATTATTTTTGTGGGCAACTTGGGCATAGTGACCAGTTGCAAATTTATCAAACTTAATGCCAGATTCTCGGGCAATTTGCGGTAAAGCACCAAATTTAATGAGACTATTGCACCAAATACACGGATTCGGGGTTCGACCCGCCAAATATTCACTGCGGAAGTTTTCTAAAACAATCCGTTCGTATTGGGCTGCACAATCCAAGACATGATACTCAATATCTAACAGTTCACTTATGCGGCGCCCTTCAGCAATATCTTGTTCCTCATTGGGACCAAAACAAGCATCTTTACGCAGTTCACCAGAAAAAGGATTTCCCTCTCTCCAGATCGACATCGTAACGCCAACGACTTCGTGACCAGCTTTTTTAAGGAGTAAAGCAGCAACAGAAGAATCAATTCCTCCGCTCATGCCCACTAAAATCCGCATAGAACCTCCTCAAATACAAAAAACCGCCCCAGTACACCCAGAGCGGTCCAAAGCGAGAGCGACGGGACTCGAACCCGCGATCTACGGCGTGACAGGCCGTCGCGATAACCAACTTCGCTACGCCCTCGTTAGTAGCAAACTGAAATTACACTGAAGTTAAAGTTTTGTCAACACCCTCATGTGATTTTAGCCTGCAAAAAACCCCCTACACTGCTAATTACACCCTCACGACACTTTTTCCACGTGCATGTCGCGTCTCGGTCTTCTTTAGTGCCTCGAGAGCTTGTTGAAATGGATAAATTCGCTCAATAACTAATTGAATATAACCGACACTAATATCTGAAATTAACCTAATTAATGCTTCTTTAGTATCTGTGTGATGTTGAATTTGACAAACAGAGATATCGCTTTTGGGTTTTACATGATCGTCACCTGAAACAGTTATGACCGTACCTCCATCTTTGACAAGATCCATACTATCTTCTACCGTACCAGGTTGAATAGCTAATGCAGCCGTTACCCCCTCGGGTATCCATTGTTTTAGACGTTGTGCCCAATTCGGACCTGAATAATCTACAGCTTTTTGTGCTCCTAACGAAAGCATATAAGAATGATTTTTTTGTGACGCTGAGCCAATAACTATAATACCTTGTGCTGTAGCTAGTTGGATAACTAACGTCCCAATCGCACCTGATGCTCCGGCAATAAATAAAGTATCGCCAGATTTGAGATTAAGAGCGCGCATGCTCTCTAGTGCTGTCTTTCCAGCAATAGGGATAGCAGCTCCTTCGACAAAACTCATTTTAGACGGTAGTGGAATGAGAGCGTCTTGAGGCACCGCAACGTACTCGGCCCAACACCCTCCTTTGAGCTGCAATACACTGGTCAGAATAACTCTCTCTTCAACTTTGAAACGTGTAACACGGACTCCAGTTTTTATAATTACACCAGATGCCTCCGTCCCAATAACGTAGGGGAATAGCGTATTTTGTGGAATAAAATAGCGTTCTTGAAGACCTACGCCAAACGCTTGGACTTTTACCAGTACTTCGTTTTCATCTATTTCCGGAATCGGCATCTCTACCAACTTAACTTGTTGGTCGTGAGCTCCTGTTCGAACAAATGCTTGCATTACTTTAATCATAAACAAAAAATACGATTTCTCATAATAATCGTCAATTTAGGTGTCCTTCTCCTATTATTGTAATCCTACACAACCTCAGCTATACTGCTCTAACAAAAGGGGGTGGAATAATGCAATTGACCATAATGGAATTCTTCCAAAAGATGTCTTCACCTTTTCTCGATAAAGTTTTTGAAATAATAACAATGTTTGGAGAAGAAACTGTCTTTATTCTTGCCGTGGCTTTCTTCCTCTGGTGCGCCTCAAAGAAACATGGCTTTGTTATATTCTCTTCGCTTTTCACATCTCTTATCGGAATGAGTGCCTTGAAAGCAATAATTCGAGCACCTCGTCCTTTCCAAGTAGTACCAGAAATTGCTGGCAAACGTATAGCAACAGCCACTGGCTACTCTTTTCCTAGCGGTCATACCACCGGAGCTGCCTCGTTTTATAGCGCTCTCGCGGTAACCTACCGCAAACGATGGCTTTCAATTATAAGTGCCCTACTAATCTTACTTGTTGCTATTTCGCGCCTCTACCTTGGGGTACACTGGCCCTTGGATGTTTTTGCTGGCCTAGCTTTAGGTATTACGGTGACTTTTGTTGCCTATCGCTGGTTTGACAATCTCTACGATAAGCCTAAAAACCTTCACAATTTTTCACTTCTTGTCGGTAGCGTTTCTTTAATTTTAGCCCTGCTGCTCGTTTTTTTAATTGAATTAGGCATTGCCGATCCTATTGGTTTTTCCGATCCTATGAAATTATTCAGTCTCGCTGCGGGTGGCTATTTAGGGTTTGCTTGGGACCAGCGTAATATTCAATATAGTACAGAGGGAACTACACTGCTAAAAATACTCAGGCTTGCCCTTGGTCTTATTATATTAGTGGCAATTCAAGCCTTAAAGTTAGTCCTTGGTCCACATTCAGCTGTAGCTTTTTTCCGTTATGCGTTAACTGGAGTTTGGGCAACCGCACTCTACCCCTTTATTGGGACAAAGATCCGCATAGGTAAAACAACTCACCTGTTTGAAACATCACACACATAACTATTTCTCCCCTTTTGGCCCCTTCTTTGCTTTAGACGCTTGGGAAAATTCAATCATTTGCTCACGGGTCAATGATTGAAGAGCTGCGGCATCAGCTTTCATCTCTTTGGGAAGGGCAAAGTTATCGCTACCCAGCTTCCCATAAAAACCATACCTGCCATTAAAAACTCCTAAGGGCTTCCCCTCATACTCGCCAAAGTCTTTAATCGGTTTAGCCGCAGCACCTTTGGCAGTACCCTTTCTGCCTGGTTTAGGGGCTGCCAACATAGCAAGCGCATCCTCCAATGAAATAGTAAAGACTAAGGATTCTTCTTTTAATGAACGAAAATTACGTTCACAACCAACGTAGGGTCCAAATTTACCAATAGCTGCCACCACCGGCTTGCCTGAATCGGGATGAATACCGATCTTTCTGGGCAAAGAAAGGTATTTTAAAATCTCTTCTAATTCCATAGTTAGTGGATCTCGACCTTTGGGCACGCTGGCTGTTTTTGGCTTTGGATTCTCTTTTGATTTAAGCCCTAATTGGAAATAGGGGCCAAATTTACCATTCAGTAAAAAGACAGGTTCTTCACTTTCTGGATCAATTCCCAATGGATCAGGTTCTTTATTACCATCACCTTTTACCTTTATTAAATCTTCAATATCGGTATTGGTAATGGTACCTGGAAAGAATTGAACTGGAATAGAGACCGATTGCTCGACCTCCCCTTCTTCATTTTTCTTGACCACATAGGGACCAAACTTTCCAATCATCACGGGATACTTTTCATCAATATGGGGTAATGCGATATGTTTAGCATCGGCCGGTTTAACCTCAGCTAGCATCACTTCAACTTGGTTTTTCAACCCTGCTTCTCCTTCATAAAAGGTTTTGAGGAAATCAAGTTGGTTAACCTTACCTTCAGCTATACCATCAAGGGCATCCTCCATTTTTGAAGTGAAATCGTAATCAACAAGATTGGTAAAATTCTTTTCGAGTAATTGCACTACGGCAAAAGCAACAAACGAAGGGACTAAGGCCGAACCATCTTTTTCCACATAAGCTTTTTCAAACAACTTATCGATGATAGTAGCGTAAGTACTAGGCCGCCCAATACCTTGTTTCTCCAACTCCTGGACTAGCGTTGCTTCGGTAAAGCGCCCTGGCGGTTTCGTCTCATGTCCGACCGGCTCTAAAGTATGGAGGACAAGTGGCATTTGTGGAGTAAGTTTAGGCAATAAGCGTTCTGAATCTTCCAAAGCTGCTTCGGGATCATCTTTCCCTTCAACATAGACTCGGATAAATCCTGGAAATACAATGCGATTTCCCGTTGCTGAGAAAATAGTATCATCAGCACTTATTTTAACCGTTGTAAAAGCTTTAATCGCTTCCGCCATCTGGCTGGCTAACGTTCGCTTCCAAATTATTTCATAGAGCGCATATTCAGCACCATGTAAGCCACTTTTTTCAGGGTGGACAAATTGATCTCCTGCAGGACGGATAGCTTCGTGCGCCTCCTGTGCAGAAGAACTCTTGCTAGCATACTGACGCGATTTTGGCGAAAGATACTCTAACCCATACAAAGACCCTGCAGCATCTCGTGCAGCTTTAATCCCCTCTTGGCTAAGAGTGGGCGAATCGGTACGCATGTAGGTAATAAGTCCACTTTCATAGAGTTTCTGGGCAATACGCATCGTCTCTTTAGCACTTAAACGGAGTTTGCGGTTACCCTCCTGTTGGAGAGTAGAGGTAATAAAAGGGGGTGCCGGTCGTTGTTTTTTCTCTTTTTCTTCAACTGAAATTACCGCCCAAGGAGCCTTCCCAATCCGTTGCACAAGCTCTAGAGCCCCTTCTTGATCAAGCACCAAGACTTTTTTATTACGCCCTAACTGCCCTGTTTCAGCATCAAAATCTTTTCCAATGGCGACACGTTGACCACCAACAGATTCTAACTTAGCTTCAAAGCTTGCACTCGTTGTATCATTTTCTCGATGCAAGGTAGCTTTAAGATCCCAGTACGAGGCAGTGACAAATCGTAGCCGTTGGCGTTCTCTCTCCACCACCATCCGCAGTCCAGGTGATTGGACCCGCCCGGCGGAGAGTTTTGGTTGGGAAAGCTTTCTCCACAAAAAAGGTGAAAGGGTATAACCGAAAAGTCGGTCCAGAATCCGGCGTGCTTCTTGTGCATTAACTAATGCCATATCGAGCTTCCGACCATTTTCAAGGGCATGCAAAATAGCCCGTTTAGTGATTTCATGAAAGACCATTCGCTGATGGGGAACTTTCGGTTTTAAAAGCTCCAATAAATGCCAGGAAATGCTCTCTCCTTCACGGTCTTCGTCAGTAGCGAGTAACAATTCTGTACTCGTTGCCAATTCACTTTTAATAGTTTTAATGATCTTGTCTTTACCTTTAGCAACAACGTATTTGGGAGCATAATCATTTTCCACGTCTATAGCCAAATCTTTAGTTGGCAAATCACGAACATGCCCATTACAAGCCATAACGGTACAGTGCTCGGGGAGAAATTTCTTAATAGTTCGTGCTTTCGTGGGCGACTCGACAATAATAAGTGTTTTACCAGCCGCGTTTTGTTTCTTTGCCATGGAATTCTTCCTTTTGTATCTTGTAGCGCCAATAATACGATATTTGGTTGCACAAGAACTACAGTTATAGGAACTGTACACAGTTTTGTCAACGATTGACAGGGGGTAGAGAATCTGAACACAATGATGTAATGAAGCAGAAAACGATAAAGTTACTCATCGGAGTTATTATAATTATAGTTGGCCTTAACCTTATTTTGCATGCAGCAAATGTCAAATTCAACTTGTTTTTTGACGGGTGGTGGACTATACCAATAATGATTGTGGCCATCGCCTCTATCCTTAATGAAGGCATCCAGTTAGGGAATTTTGGCCTTCTTGTGGTTAGCCTTTGGCTTTTGGCCAAACAACGTGACTGGATTCCGACTTGGTTTCACAGTAAGTATATTGCCGGTGGTATGATTGTAATTTTTGGATTGTTATTTATATTTTCTTCTCGAAAAAATGAGACCACCAATTCAGAGACAACATCAAGAACTACAGAATCTTCCCGCCGATTTAATTTTTTCACTACTGCTAAAGAAGACACTACACCCAATCCAAGCTACACTGCTATTTTTTCAGGCCAAGATATTCGTAATTCCACTGAGGAACTCGACGGGTCGACTCTTTTTGCTTTATTTGGAGGTTTGAGTGCCGATTTCAGGGAAGCCCGTATCGACCATGATATTATGATTGATGCTTCAGCCATCTTTGGAGGAATTGACCTCTTTTTCCCAAAAAACGTGCGAGTAGTCACCAAAGCGACACCTCTTTTCGGAGGAGTCGATAATAAAGCACGTGAACCTGAAAACACTAACTCGCCGACCGTTACGGTGCGTTGCTTAGCCGTATTTGGGGGAATAGACATCAAATAAGATGAAAAAACCGTATCGCATACAACTTATCGCTTGTGCCATAGAACAATCTCCACTGGCCTATCCTTTAGGGGCTCTGTGTATTCTTACCGCATTGAAAACTAATCTTGAGCTTAAAGATCACATTGAAGTTGAGCTCTCCCATTTTATGGGAGATCAAGACGATCCCCAACAAGCTGCTAAACATATTGCCACCAGGCAATGTGACCTCATCGGCATATCACTCTACCTCTACAACCGAGCATGGTTTGAAGAATTTCTAGAAGCTTTCCAGCTGGAAAGCTCATCCCCTACCAAGATATTTGCAGGAGGACCAGAAGCAGGAGCTAATCCAACTCAATTACTCGATTCAACAATTAACTTTATCATCTTAGGCGAAGGTGAAGAATCGATTATACAAGCAATATCCCTTTTACTTACAGGAGAAGAACCACGAGGTCGTGGAATACTCACCAAGAACTCAGGCGAGGGTCCTCATCATCCCCAGGACCTAGCATTACTCGCTTCTCCTCTTCTCTCGGGCATCGCTGTCCCTAGTGAGTATGATGGAGTCCTGTGGGAAATGACACGGGGATGTCCCTATGAGTGTGCCTTCTGCTTTGAATCGCGAGGGAATCGCTCAGTGCGTAACTATCCCATATCCCGCTTAAAAGCGGAGTTAGAGGTTCTGATTGCCCATGATGTCAAACACGTCTTTGTGTTAGACCCTACATTTAATATGGATCGCAAACTGACTATTGAACGTCTTACTCTCTTACGGGATACCGCACCAAATGATATGCATTTCACCTTCGAAGTAAGAGCTGAATTGTTAGATTCACAAACGGTCCAGCTCTTTGCTCAACTTTACTGTTCTCTTCAAATTGGTTTACAAAGTAGTAACCCTACCGTTTTAGAGCAAATTAATCGTCATTTCAATGCTGAATTGTTTTCCAAGAGCATAGCATTATTGAAAAAGAGCGGCATTGTCTTCGGTTTGGATCTTATTATCGGTCTCCCCTCAGATACCCTCTCCTCCTTCAAAGCGAGCCTCGATTATGCTATTACATGCCAACCAAGCAACTTAGACATCTTCCTACTGGCCCTTCTTCCTGGTACTCAACTTGCTCACGATGCTGAAAGTTTAGGCCTAGTACATCAAAAAGAGAGTCCTTACCTTTTAGAAAAGAGCCCTAGTATGAACGAAGAAGCAATCACCCAAGCTCTACAACTCAAAGAAGCCTGTGATCAATTCTATACCCACGGCCAGGCTGTAATGTGGTTCCACGCTGCTTGTGATGGAGTTGCACTA
>Ga0265295_1005111_pt1 | contig 17069 bp, 16 predicted proteins | sample Munlansysbiofilm_FD_192503 | JGI IMG/M metagenome (GOLD analysis project Ga0265295, IMG submission 192503) | Leachate microbial communities from a municipal landfill in Southern Ontario, Canada - Methane capture system biofilm | ecosystem: Engineered > Solid waste > Landfill > Unclassified ...
CGAGGCCGTGCACGCCAAGCTGGCCGACAAGGGCCAGGAAAAGTCCAAGGCCCAGGCCAAGACGGCCGAGCCCAAGTCCGGCAAGACCAAGGTCGTGGCCCAGGCCAAGTCGACCAGCTACAAGGTGCGCGAGGGCGACACGCTCTACTCCATCGCCCGGCGCTTCAACGTGAGCCTCTCCGAACTGCTGCGCTGGAACTCCCTGAACAACGGCTCGACCATCCATGCGGGACAGGAGATCAAGGTTCTGCAACGCTAGACGTCAACATGCCCTCCGGGGGCGTGGGGGGGCCGGTGGTCGGCCCCTTCGCGTCTCCGCCCAGGGAACGACGAAGGCCCGCCGCGCCACAGCGCGACGGGCCTTCTTATTTGCGTTACAAGTAATTATTGGTATGTACTTTGCTGTCAAATCAATATTCGTTAGTTCACTGGGCGGACCAAGTTGTTTTTCTAGCCGGTAGGGGGCCGCATGGATTTTAATCCATTTTCAAAGCCGTTGGACCAGGTTTTGGTGCAAGACCTGTGCGTTTTGCGAGATGTGCGTGAAAGTTGGTTTGTGGATTATAAAAGGGAAGGGATCAAGAATAGAGAAATTGCACGACATTTATCCGCATTTAGTAACCAATTCGGCGGATTTTTATTTTTTGGGATAGCAGAATCACAAGAAATGACGGCTGGAGATTTTTGTGGAATTGACAATCAGAATGTTGAAAAACTAATAGTAGATATTCGTGATGCATCGAGAGAACATATATCGCCACATGTTTTATTTAAAATATTCACATTTAAAGGGCCATGTAAAGAAATTAACCTACATGATGGAAAAACAATTGTTATGGTTTTTGTTGATCAAAGTAAAAATCCTCCACATATTCATTCCTCTGGGAGGATATATATCCGTACAGCAGATCAATCTAAAGAATTAAACGATAGACATATGTTAAATGTGCTTTTTAAACGAAGTTTTCATAACAAAAAGAAATTTTCTCAATTAATAACAGACATTCCAGCATTGCCAAAAATACAAAAAAAACAGCCGTGGCTTTTTATTAATTTTGTATTGCAGCAAGAAGAATATCGTAATAAGTTGTTGACTTTTGATGAGTTTGCAGAGTGTGCTAAATATTGTGGCTTATCTCGTTCCATGGATATGGACTATATTAGTAGCGTACCATATGGCTATATTGCGAGACATGTTGTTTGTAACAATCCAGTGTTGGCTACTGCCTCACTACGATATTGGCATGATGGGAGTGCACGGTTCATTATACCAATTAATGAATGTGATATTAAGAGTTTTAATTCAAAAAAATATAAAACAGGTAATGAGTTCGTCAGGGAATTACTTGATAAAAAATGGAACGAGTCAAAGATATGTGACTTTTCATATGTTATGACGGTGGTTGAGATATTTATTGGCATGTATTTGTCTATGCTTGAGTGCACAGGTAGAAAGTGGAGTTTATTTGCTCATTTTAATATGATAAATTCAGCATATAAAGTTCCTTTTTTTGATAGTCAAAGTTATTTAATGAGATGTAAAAAATATGGTTTTCCGCTTATTCAAGATGATAATGTCACATCGTCAGACGAGCCATATTATGATAATATGATAGATCTATCAATAGTTGGAAACGAAATCATTAGCCGCTGTGCATGGAGTTGCCCCCGCTAAACCGGACCCCCTGCGGTTGCAGACGAGCGGATGAATTCCCTGGGGGATTTCATCCGCAGCCCCTTGTGGGGGTGCCTCTCGTTGTAGTCCTCGAACCAGGCGTGGAGCTGGTTCAAAACCGCCTCCGCATCGGGACGTTCATGAATACGGACATAGTCCCGCTTGAAGGTCTTCACAAACGCCTCGGCCATGCCGTTGCTTTCCGGGCTGCGGACCGGCGTGAAGCGCGAGCGCAGCCCCAACATGGCTGCGAACTTCATCGTATCTTTGGCCGTGTAGCAGGAGCCGTTGTCCGAGAGCCACTCCACCGGGTGAGCGGTCCGCGGCGTCCCAAACCGCCTCTCCACGCATTCCAGCATCAAGTCCTGCACCATGCGGCTGGTGATGCCTCCTGTCGTCGCCAAGTAGCCCAGGGCCTCGCGGTCGCAGGTGTCGATGACGAAGACCACGCGCACGGTGTCGCCGTTGTCGCAGTGGATTTCAAAGGCATCGGAACTCCAGCGAAGGTTGCTTTTGAGCGTGACGACCTTGCCGTCATGGCTGCGCTCCGGCCTGTAGCCTTTGTGCCTGGCCAACAGCAGGCCATGAAGGCGCATGATCCGGTAAACGCGTTTGTGATTCACGCCCGGGCGCCCATCTTGCCGGAGCTGCCTGTTCAACAGGGCGCAGACCCGGCGATAGCCGTAAGTCAGGCGGTGATCCACGATGTCCCGGATCAGCGGCAGCAACCGCTCGTCCTCGGCCTTGGAGTAGCGCGCAGGCCGTTCACGGGGCGGCTCCTTCACCCGCTCGGCAAGTCTGGAGCGGGAAACGCTCAGAGCCTCGGCCACGCGTTTCATCGGAAACCGTCCTCCCAGGGCAACGGCGTGCGCGAGAGCAGTTTTTTTTCACGCGCGATCTCCAACGCCTCCTTGAGGATTTCCACCTCCATGGTCTTCCTGCCAAGCATGCGCTCCAATTCGCGGACACGCTTCTTGAGCAACCGCAACTCGGCAGCCCCGACGACTTGGTCATCGGCCTGCACTGCGGCTTTTCCCCCATCGCTCATGAGCTTTCTCCACCGAAACAGCAGACTCGGCGAGATGCCGTGCTTGCGGGCCACGTACGAGACGTTCATGCCCGGATGCAGCGACTCCTGGACCAGCTCCAGTTTCTCCGCCACGGTCCACCGTCGACGGTGGACCGTGGTCAGCACCTCCACCACTGCTTCCCCGTTAGCACTAGGTCTGGACATAGGGCTAGACCTATCTCCTATCGCTGCCAGGGTGTCCGGTCCAAACAGGGGCTACTCCAGTGCAGAGGAAAAAGATTTGATAGCGGTATCAAAAGCGATGGCGGCATTATTGGCAGTTATATTGTTTTTATATGTTGGAATATACCCAGATAAAAATTATACTGACCTTTCCGAATTAGATGATTTTTTTTGTAATCAAACACGGCCGCCGCATAATGAAAGCGGCGGCCGTGTTTGATTACACTTCCCGGGCTCCGTACTTCTCCAGGTCGTGCTGGCGGATCTCGGCGCGCTTGATCTTGCCGCTGATGGTCTTGGGCAGTTCGCCCACGTACTCGATGACGCGCGGGTACTTGTAGGGCGCGGTCTCGGCCTTGACCCAGTTCTGGAGCTGGCGGGTCAGCTCATCCGAGGGCTCGTAGCCCGGGGCCAGGACCACCGTGGCCTTGACCGCCTGGCCGCGCACCGGGTCGGGCACGCCCGTGACTGCGGCCTCGATCACGGCGTCGTGGGCCACGAGCACGCTCTCCACCTCGAACGGGCCGATGCGGTAGCCCGAACTCTTGATCAGGTCGTCGGTGCGGCCCATGAACCAGTAGTAGCCGTCCTCGTCCATCCAGGCCTTGTCGCCGGTGTGATAGTAGCCGTCGATGACCACCTTGGCCGTGCGCTCGGGCTCGTCCAGGTAGCCGTCGAACAGGCCGGGCACGCCGCCTTCGCGGAGCTTGATGCAGATCTCGCCCTCCACGCCGGGTTCGCAGAACTTGCCCTCCTCGTCGATGAGCGCCAGCTCCCAGCCCGGCGAGGGTTTGCCGATGCTTCCGGGCTTGGGCTCCATCCACTTGAAGGTGGCGATCTGCAGGCAGGTCTCGGTCTGGCCGTAGCCCTCGTAGATCGGCAGGCCCGTGGCCGTGAGCCAGTCGCGGAACACGCTCTCGTTGAGCAGCTCGCCCGCCGTGGTGCAGTGGCGCAGGGCCGAGAGGTCGTACTTCTTGAGGTCCTGGCGCACCAGGAAGCGGTAGACCGTGGGCGGGGCGCAGAAGGTGGTCACCTTGTGCTCGGCGATGATCTTGAGCATCTGGTCGGGGTCGAATTTGCCCCGGAAGTCCCAGACGAAGACCGTGGCTCCGGCGATCCACTGGCCGTAGAACTTGCCCCAGACGCACTTGCCCCAGCCCGAGTCCGAGACCGTCAGGTGCAGGTCGCCGGGCTCCAGGTCGTGCCAGTACACGCCCGTGGTCAGGTGCCCCAGGGGGTAGTGGTGGTTGTGCAGGACCATCTTGGGCATGCCCGTGGTGCCCGAGGAGAAGAAGATGAGCAGGGGATCGCGGCCGCCGGGGGCGTCGGCGGGGCGGGGAAAGCTCGGCGCGCCGGAGGCCACCAGGGGTTCGTAGGCCAGCCAGCCTTCGTCCGCGCCCTCGGCTCCCACCTCGACCATGAGGGCCAGGCCCGGGCACTGGGGCTTGGCCTCGCGCACCCGGTCGGTGACCGTGTGCTCGGCGATGATGCCCTTGATGCGCGCGCGGTTCACGCGGAACTCGATGTCGTGCCGGGTGAGCAGCGAGGGCGAGGGGATGGGCAGGGCGCCGATGCGGTGCAGGGCCAGCATGCAGACCCAGAACTCCACGCGGCGGTAGAGGATGAGCATGATCCGGTCGCCCTTGCCGATGCCCTGGGCCGCCAGGGCGTTGGCCAGACGGGCGGACTGCTCCTGGAACCAGCCGAAGGTGAACTCCCGGCGCTGGTCGTCGGGGGTCACGTGGACCATGGCCAGGGCCTCGGGGTCGGCCTTGTCCAGGAAGTCGAAGACGAAGTTGTAGGTGTCCGGCGTGTCCAGCCGGAATTTCCGCAGGAATTCCTCGTAGGTAGCGGGCCTGAGTTTGTCCATCTTTCCCTTTTCCCCCTAGAGAATCACGTCCAGAAACACGGCGGGACGGCCGTCCAGGCCCCGCAGGGCGTGCGGGGTCTTGGAGTCGAAATAGAGGCTGTCGCCGGGCTCGAGCACCAGGGACTTCTCGTCCAGGCGCACCTCCAGGCGGCCTTCCAGCAGGTACATGAATTCCTGCCCGGAGTGGTGGTTGAAGGAGAGATCCTTCTCCTCCTTGGGCGGCACGGTGATCAGGAAGGGCTCCATGCGGCGGCCCCGGAACTTGTGGGCCAGGTCGCGGTAGTCGTAGGACTTGCGGCGGGCCACTTCCAGGCCCTCGCCCTTGCGCACCAGGGAGTAGTTGCGCAGGCGGGCCTCGTCGCCGGAGATGAGCGTGGTCAGGTCCACCTGGCAGACCTGGGCCACCTTGAGCAGGTAGCCCACGGGAATCTCCACCGAGGCCGACTCGTAGAGCCGCACCTCGTCGGCCGTGACTCCGGCCCGGTCGGCCAGATCCTCCACGGTGAGGTCCAGGGCGTCGCGCAGCCCCCGCAGGCGCGGGGCGATCTGCTTGTAGGCATCTTCCATGACGGCTCCTTTTCCGGGATCAGGCCCCGGGCTGGTTCATGGCTTCCGGGAACATCCGGCCGGCCAGCTCGCGCAGCTTGTACTTCTGGATCTTGCCGCTGGCGGTCATGGGATAGGATTCCAGGAAGGCGATGTATTTCGGAATCTTGTAGCGGGCGATCTTGCCCCGGCAGAAGTCCTTCACGTCCTCGGGCTCCATCGTGACGCCCTCGCGGGTGATGATGAAGGCCCCCACCTCCTCGCCGTACTTGCGGCTGGGCACGCCCACCACCTGGACGTCCAGGATGCCGTCCATGGTGTAGAGGAACTCCTCGATCTCGCGCGGATAGACGTTTTCGCCGCCCCGGATGATCATGTCCTTGAGCCGCCCGGTGATGGAGAGATAGCCCTCCTCGTCCATGACGCCCAGGTCGCCGGAGTGCAGCCAGCCGTCCTCGTCGATGGCCTTGGCCGTGGCTTCGGGGTTCTTGTAGTAGCCCTTCATCACGTTGTAGCCCCGGCAGCAGACCTCGCCCACCTGGCCGCGCGGCATCTCCCGGTTCGTCTCCGGGTCCACCACGCGGACCTCGATGCAGGGCATGGCCCGGCCCACGGTCTCGGTCATCTGTCGCAGGGAATCGCCCACGCGGGTCTGGGTCATCACCGGCGAGCCCTCGGTGAGGCCGTAGCAGATGGTGATCTCGCGCATGTTCATTTCGTTGATGGCGCGCTTCATGAACTCCACCGGGCAGGGCGAGCCGGCCATGATGCCGGTGCGCAGGCTGGAGAAGTCGAAGCGCTTGAAGAGCTTGTGCTCGAGCATGGAGATGAACATGGTCGGCACGCCGTAGACCGCGGTGCAGCGCTCCTGGTCCACGGAGGCCATGACCAGCAGGGGGTCGAAGCCCTCCAGGAGGACCATGGTCACGCCGTGGGTCACGGCGGCCATGACGCCCAGCACGCAGCCGAAGCAGTGGAACAGCGGCACGGGCAGGCAGAGCCGGTCCTTGTGGGTGAACTTCTGGTGTTCGCCGATCCAGAAGCCGTTGTTGCCGATGTTGTAGTGGGTCAGCTGCACGCCCTTTGGGAAGCCGGTGGTGCCCGAGGTGTACTGCATGTTCACCACGTCGTGGGGCGAGAGTTCGGCTTGGCGGGCCTTGTACTCCTCGTCCGTGGTCATGGCCGCCAGGGCCATGATCTCCGGGATGGAGTACATGCCCCGGTGCTTCTCCAGGCCGAGGAAGAGGATGCGCTTGAGGTGCGGGTAGTTGGCGGCCTTCAGGTGTCCGCGCTCCTGATTCCGCAGCTCCGGGGCCAGCTCGTAGAGCGTGCCCAGGTAGTCCACGTCGCGGAAGCCGTCGATGAGAAAGAGGTTCTCGCAGTCCGATTGCTTGAGCAGGTAGGACAGCTCATGGGACCGGTAGTAGGTGTTCACCGTGAGCAGCACCGCGCCGATCTTGGCCGTGGCGAACTGCAGGGCCACCCAGTAGGGCACGTTGGTGGCCCAGATCCCGACCTTCTCGCCCTTCTTCACGCCCAGGGCCATGAGGCCCTTGGCCAGGCGGTCCACCACCTCGGAGAACTCGCGCCAGGTCTGGCGGTATTCGCGGTCCACGTAGACCACGGCCTCCTGGTCGGGCCACTTCTCCACCGTCTCGTCCAGGATCTGGCCCAGGGTGCGCTCGCGCAGCAATGGTTCGGTCATCCGCCGCTCCTCGGGTTATTCCGGGAAATAGAGCACGGCGTAGATCGCGGCGGGCTCGTCACCCTCGCAGGCCACGCAGTGGGGCACCACGGAGTTGTAGTAGATGCTGTCGCCCTGTTCGAGCACGACCTTCTCCGGGCCGTAGGTCACGGCCACGCGGCCCTTGACGCAGACGATGAATTCCTCGCCTTCGTGGGAGGAGAGCTTGTGCTCGGACTCGTCCTCGGGCGGCAGCTCGATGAAGAAGGGCTCCATGTGGCGGTCGGTCTTGCCCTTGCCCAGAGGGTGGAAGCGCAGTCCCGGCTTGCCGTCGCGGGACTGGTGCATGGTCAGTTCCTCGCGGCGCTCGCCCCGGCGGACCACCAGGGGGTCGCGGCTCACCTGGTCGTCCAGGAAGGTGCCCAGGCGCAGTCCCAGGGCGCGGGCGATCTTCAGCAGCGGCCCGAGGGAGGGGTAGCGGTCCTCCTCCTCCACGGCGGTGAGAAAGGCCGGGTCCAGGCCGGTGCGTTCGGCCAGGTCGGCCAGGGACAGTTCCTTCTTCTCGCGGAATGCGCGGATACGCGCGCCGATCTTGCGTTCCATGCGAAACGTACCTCCAGATGGCGGATGGGCCCCTTGTGGGCGGTCTGTCGGGAACGGAAAACCGTGGTCTATCCGAAACGGAAAGCGATGTCATCGTTCCCGGGGCCTCCCCCGGAAGCGAGTGCCCGCACTCATAGCACGGCGGCGCGGAGTTGCCAAGGTTTTGTCAGCAGTGTAACAGGGTTGCCAGTGTGGAGGGAGCGACATGAGCGAGGCGAACAAGGTGGCCCGGGACCAGCAGCCCTTCGAGGCCGCCGGGCCCGAGGGCCAGGCGCGGAAGGCCCAGGCGGACCCGACGGAGCACATGCGCCAGAAGATCAAGGGCCTCTTCTCCTCCCAAGTGGTGGAGAAGATCGGCACCGGGACCACCACCCGCAAGACCATCAGCAAGATGTACTGGTACGCCGAGGAGCGCGACGACGGGGTGGTGGAGGTCCAGCCCCTGAACACCCAGCACGTGCCCTCCGGTCCCAAGACCGAGGTGCCCAAGGCCGACTTCCTGGACAAGTACCAGCCCGAGCTCGAGTTCTACACCAAGATCGTCTATCCCAAGATGCAGGAGCTTTCCCGAACCATCCGCCGCGCCGAGGAGCAGCGCGAGCGCGGCGCGCTCTACAGCGCGGAGTTCGAGTTCGGCAACGTGCTCAAGGTGGACGTGGAGAACGTGCGGGCCAACTTCGGCCTGGGCCTGACCTACATGGCCAAGGGCGAGACCGCCAAGGCCGACGACATTTTCGGCCGGGTGGTGCACCTGGACGCGGCCTTCAGCACGGAACACAAGCATCTCTTCAACGAGTTCGGCATCAGCCTGCGCAAGACCGGCATGCACGACCAGGCCATCGAGTACTACACCCGGGCCCTGGAGATGACCCAGACCGACGAGAATCTGCACTACAACGTGGCCCGGGCCTACTTCGAGAAGGGCGACATTCCCAAGGCCGAGTATCATCTGGAAAAGTGTCTGGCCATGAACAAGAACCACGAGGAAGCCAGGAAATTCCAGGAATTCATCAAGAACAAGGTGAGCGGCGGCCGCTGACGGCTTCCGGGGGGGATTCATGACGAGACGGGTTTTTCCGCTGCTGTTCGTTCTTTTCGCCTGCGCGGCCTGCGCGCCCACGGTCCTGACCCAGAAGATTCCCGTGTCCACCATCCCCGACGGCGCGCGCGTGCGGGCCGACGGCGCGGAGGTCTGCACCACGCCCTGCCAGGTGGAGCTGACCCGCAACGCGGACCACATCCTGACCCTGACCCGGGACGGCTACCGCCAGCAGGACGTGATCGTGCGCCGGGTCTACCAGAGCGAGAAGGTCATGGCCCGGGCCGTGGGCCAGGGCCTGCAGACCGGCCAGTTCATGAACAATCCGGCCTGGGGCGTGAACGCCGGAGTCCAGTCCATGGACGCCCAGGAGCAGACCGGCGAGGCCTACCTGCTTTCGCCCTCGGCCGTGTCCGTGACCCTCGTGCCCCTGGCCTCCTCGGCCACCCCGGCCAACATGCCCGGCCCGGAGGCCCTGGACGCCTCGGACCTTGGCTGGATCGGCCGTTCCCTGGAGACCCTGGCCTCGGGCCAGAGCCAGTCCTGGACCAACGCGTCCACGGGTGTTGCCTACACCATCGCTCCTCAGCCCGCGCGCCAGGAGAACGGCGTCTGGGTGCGCGACTTCGTGCTCACCTCGCGCCTGGGCGGCGTGACCCGCGAGACCACGGCCGCCGCCGAGCGCCGGGGCGCGAACCAGTGGGCCCTGCGCGGAGGGGCTCCGCAGGCCGCTTCCCAGGGAATGAACGCCTCGGCCCAGCCGCCGAGGATGGACCCGGCCGCGGCGCTTTCGGGCGCGGCCCTGGGCGCGGGCTCGGCCGTGAGCGTGCCCGTGGTCACGGCCAAGGACGGCTCCTCGCATACGAGCACCTCCACGAGCGCCGACGGCTCCAGCACCACCACCAAGACCACCAAGACCTCGGTCAAGGGCAGCGTGAGCGTGAATCCCGTTGGCGCGGTCCAGGCCCTGGAGCAGCTCATGGAGTCCGGCGCGCAGAGCCCGGCCGCCGGGCAGTAGGGGGCGGAGTGCTTCGGGCGCGCGTCGTCGTCCATGTGGCCTTCGAGGATGCGGGGGCCTTCGGCCCCGTATTGGAAGAGCGGGGCTACGTTCCGGAAACGCTCCAGGCGGGCGTGGACGACCTGGGCGACCCCCTGGCCCCGGACCTGCTTCTGGTCCTCGGCGGCCCCATCGGGGTCAACGAGGAAGAGGACTATCCCTTTCTGCGCGAGGAACTGGGGCTGATCCGCAAGCGCCTGGAGGCCCGGAGGCCCACCCTGGGCGTCTGCCTGGGCGCGCAGCTCATGGCCGCCTCCCTGGGCGCGCGGGTCCATCCCGGCCCGGCCAAGGAGATCGGCTGGTCGCGGCTGGCCCTCACCGACGAGGGACGGGCGTCCTGCCTCGCTCCCCTGGAGAACACGGCCGTGCTGCACTGGCACGGCGACACCTTCGATCTGCCCGAAGGCGCGCGGCTGCTCGCCTCCACGGACATCTGCACACACCAGGCCTTCGACCTGGGCGGCTTCGCCCTGGGGCTGCAATTCCACCCCGAGGCGCGCGGCGGCCTCGTCGAACGCTGGCTCATCGGCCATACCTGCGAACTGCGCGCCGCCGGGATCGACATCCCGGGCCTGCGCGCGGACTCGGCCCGCCTGGGCCCGGCCCTGGAGGCCGTGGCCCCGGACGTGCTCCGGCGCTGGCTGGACGGCCTGCCCGGCCGGGAGGAATGAAAAAGGCCCCCGCTCCTGTTGGAACGGGGGCTTTTTCACATCCGATGTCCGACGCCCATGGGGCGCGCGGATCGGGAATCCTCAGCGCGCGGCGTCGTAGCCGTGGACCACGAACTTGCGGCCGTGCCAGGAATACTCCCCCACGTCGCTGAAACGCACGTTGAAGCGCTCCACGGCCTCGGCCCAGGCCCGGCGTTCGCCCAGTTCCGGGTCCGCGCCCGTGGCCTGCCACTCGTCGAACAGGAGCATGGCCCCGGGGACCAGCAGTCCGCGCCCGAAGCAGGCCTCCAGCACCTGCAGGGCCGAGAGGTACAGGTCGCAGTCCACGTGCGCCAGGGAGAAGCGCGTGCCGGCCGGAATCCGCGCCAGGCTCGCCTCGAAGAAGCCGGGCGTCACCACCAGCCGTTCCCGCGTCAGGCCGCAGGCCGTGATCCGCTCCAGCACCCGCTCCACGGAGCGCACCCGGAAGGCCCCCGGGCCCCAGGCCCCGGATCGCACCAGGGGCGTGTCGCGGTCCACGTCCGAGGTCGCCTCGGGCAGGCCCTCGAAGCTGTCGAAGAGGAACAGGCGGCGCGGCGGGCGGCCCAGGCCGTCCTCGGCCTTCATGATCCCGGCCAGGATGGCCGCCGAGGCGCCCGTGGCCACGCCGAACTCGGCCAGGTCGCCGGGCAGGGTGTGGGCGTAGTGCGCCGCCAGGCAGAGCTGCCGGACGCGCTCCTCCTGGATGATGCCCCCGAAGTCGGCGGGCAGGTGGATGGATTCGTCGTAGACCTTGAAGGCCGTCACGCCCCGGGCTTCGAGCGCCTCGACCATCTCGGGCCAGTGCACCGAGGCCACGAGGATGAGGTCGCGGGCGGGGTCAGGGGGCTCCAGGCCGTCCAGGGCCAGCATCTCCAGGCCGTCGAAGGCCCCCGACCTGCGGCTGTCCAGGTAGCGGCGCACATCCACGTCCGGCCGGTCGGCCCGCAGCCTGCGCCGCAGGCGGTAGCCCGCGTTGCCCGCGCCGTAGATCGTGATCCGCGCGCCCGGCGCGATCTCCTCCAGGGATTGCAGAAAGACGCCCATCGCCGCCTCCCGGCCGACGGACCGTTGAAAAAGAACGCGGCGGCCGTGAGCCTTTCAGGGTCTTGCCCGCGCGTTTTTTGAACGGCCCGCGAAAAAGATTTTCCAACGCTCCGCTAGAGTATCCGCTCCACCTTCAGCCCGGCCGCGCTCTGTTCCAGGGCCTTGGCCTCGCCCAGGACCACCACCTCGCCCTTGTCCTTGAGGGCCGCCAGGGCCTCGCCGAAGGCCGCGAAGTCCGCCGGTCCCGTGGAGAGCACCTCCTCGCGCACCTTCTGGCGGAAGGCCTCGTCCTCGCCGTTGAGCGTCCGGGCCAGGGAGGCGAAGCCCTTGGCGTCGGGCAGCATGTAGCCGTCGATCTCGCCGATGGCCCCGATGACGGCCTTTTCCAACTCGTCGCGGTCCAGCTTGAGGTTTTTCAGATGCTGGGCCGTCTCGTCGAAGGCCTTCAGGGTGCGGTCCACGTTGGGGTCGCGGTAGGAGACGAAGGTGCAGGCCCCGGAGAGGCGGTCCAGGGAGCAGAACGCGCCGTAGGCCCCGCCCTGCACCCGGACGCGCTCCCAGAGGTAGGAGGCGCGCAGGAGCTTGCCCACCACGTGGGCCGAGCCGTCGAAGCTCCAGCCCTGGTCGAAGAGGTTCAGGCCCTTGCCCACGTAGTTCACCTGGGCGGGCAGGGCCAGGCCCTCGCGGGCGGGCAGGGACAGGGGCGCGCGCTCGGCCGGGGCCGGGGCCGGGGCGTCCGGCAGGGCGGCGGGCAGGTCGGACACGGCGGAACGCGCCGCTTCCAGGCCCTTGGCGTCGCAGGTCACGTTCAGCGCCAGCCCGGCGCGCCGCACCAGGATGTCCCGCAATTCCTCCAGGTCCGCGCGCACGCAGCCGAAGTCCCGCTCCACGCGCTGGGCCAGTTCGCGGATGAAGAACAGGCCGGTCACGCCGTGCATCCGCTCGTCCATGAGGTGCGCCCGGCCCATGCGGGCCTTGAGCCGGGTGGCCACGATGCTGTGTCCGGCCGGGACCAGGCGCTGCTCGCGGCGGGCCTTGGTCTCCATGACGATCTGGCGCACGCGTTCGCGGTTGCCCAGGTCGGCGGAGGTGAGCACCTCGGCCAGGATGTCGCAAAGGTCCGGGGCCTGGGCCAAGGTGCATTTGCCGCGCAGGAAGAGCCGGGCCGCGGCCTCGGGCCCGGGCCGCGAGGGAGTCACGAAGGTCTGGGGCGCGATGCCGCCGGTCTTGCGGGCGATGCGCTGGGTCAAGGTCACGAAGTCGGTCTTCGCGGTGCCGGTCTCCAGCAGGACGCGGCCCAGGAGGGGCGCCAGGGGCAGCAGCCGGTCGGGCACGGCCGAGAGGTCGAAGCCCAGGTCCAGGTAGAGGATGCCGTTGGTGAACAGGTCGTGGAACTGGGCCGGTTCCGCGCCCAGGGCGACGGTTTCGGCGGGGATGACCGCGTTCTCCAGGGGCAGGTCCGAGAGCTGGAGGCGGGGGATTTTCGCCAGATCCTCGGGGCTGTCCGGGGTTTCCTGGAGGCGTTCCAGCTCCCGGGCCTGGGCCTCCAGCCGGGCCATCCGTTCCGCGTCCAGGCGGGCGGCCACGGCGTCCAGGCGCTTGCGTTCGGCGGTCTCGCGCCGGGCCGCGAGTTCGGGGTCCGGGTTGAGGACCACCAGGGCCCGGTGGGAGTTGTCCAGGAAGTGGCGGCGGATGAGGCCCTCGAACACGGGTTCGCCCGAGGCCAGGCGCTCCTTGAGCGCGGCCAGCGGGGTTTCGAAGGGCAGCAGGGCCAGGGGGTCGCCCTCGTGCAGCCAGGAGGTCAGGGCCTGGAACATGAGCGAGAGCCCGCGCGGGAACGAGCCGGTGTTGTTCTCGCGCAGGTCGAACTCCACGGAGTTCACCGCGGCTTCGATGTCCTTGGGGTCCAGGCCGTCGTCGGCCAGCCGCGCCAGGGTGGAGAGGACCAGTTCGGCGGCCTCGTCGGCCTTGCCCCGGGCCATGCCCTTGAGGCCCACGGAGAAGTACATCTGGCGCAGGTCCGTTTCCAGGCCCGCCCCGGCCAGATCCTCGCCCAGGCCCGAGTCCATGAGGGCCTTGCGCAGCGGCGAGGAGGGCAGGCCGATGAGGATGTGCTCGAGCACGTTCAGGCCCAGGTTGAGGTCCGGGTCGGCGGCCTCGGGCAGGCAGAAGTTCAGGGTGAACATGGACTTCTGGCCCTCGCCGGGCCCGGCGGCGTAGGGCCGCTCCAGGCGCGCGGGCTCGCGGAAGGGCTTCTGCAGCGGGATGTAGTGGCCCGGCCGCCCGCGTTCGAATTCCGAGAAGGCCTCGTCCAGGATGCGCAGCCGTTCCACCGGGTCGTCGTCGCCGTAGAAGAAGGCGAAGGCGTTGGTCGGCTGGTAGTGGGCCCGGTGAAAGGCCATGAAGTCGTCGAAGGTCAGGTCCGGGATCTGCTCCGGGTCGCCGCCGGAGTCCAGGCCGTAGGTCACGTCCGGGAACAGGGCGTGCTGGGAATACTCGTAGAGCTGGTTGTCCGGCGAGGAATAGGCTCCCTTCATCTCGTTGAAGACCACGCCCTTGAAGTTGAGCGGGCCTTCGGGAGTCTCGGGGTCGTAGTGCCAGCCCTCCTGGCGCAGGGTGTTCTCGGTGAGCCGGGGATGGAACACCGCGTCCAGGTACACGTCGATGAGGTTGTAGAAGTCCTGGACGTTGGTGCTGGCCACGGGATAGCAGGTCTTGTCCGGGAAGGTCAGGGCGTTCAGGAAGGTCTGGAGCGAGCCCTTGAGCAGCTCCACGAAGGGCTCCCGCACCGGGTACTTGCGCGAGCCGCAGAGCACCGAGTGCTCCAGGATGTGGGCCACGCCGGTGGAGTCGCGGGGCGGGGTGCGGAAGCTGATGCCGAAGACCTTGTTCTCGTCCTCGTTGAGCAGGGAGAGGAGACGGCCGCCGGTCTTGACGTGCTCGTAGACCTGGGCGCGGGTGCGGATCTCCGGGATGTCCTGTTCGCGGATCTTGCGGAAGCCGTGGATGAGCGTCATGGGCGGGAATCCTCGTTTTTGTCGGCGGCCGAATCGTTGTGGGACGGTTCTTGACGCTGGCGCGCCAGATGATTATTATTATCAATTACCGGGAAAATCTAGTGTACCCTAAATTCAGAGCAAGGAGAAAGCAATATGTCCTGCGGACACGACGATTATGAGGAACTGCTTGAATGCGCCAAGGTGGGCCTGCCGGTCCGGGACTTCACCCTGGAGGTCTATGATCCCACCGAGGGCGGCTTCGGCGAGGTCTCCCTGGCCGACCTGAAGAAGCAAGGCAAATGGACGATCCTGGTCTTCTATCCGGCGGACTTCACCTTCGTCTGCCCCACGGAGCTGGCCGACCTGGCCGAGAGGCACGCCGATCTGGTCAAGCTGGGCGCGGAGGTTCTCTCAGTGTCCACGGACACCAAGTTCGTGCACATGGCCTGGAAGAACGACGAGCGCCTGCTCCAGAACGTGCGCTTCAAGATGGCCGCCGACCCCAACGGCGAGGTCTCGCGCTACTTCGACGTCTGGGATCCGGCCTCGGGCCTGGACCTGCGCGGCACTTTCATCATCAACCCCGAGGGCGTGCTGGTCGCCTCGGAGGTGAACTTCTACAACGTGGGCCGCAACGCCGATGAACTCGTGCGCAAGATGAAGGCCAACGTCTACCTCAAGGACCATCCCGCCGAGGCCTGTCCGGCCAAGTGGGAGCCCGGCAAGAAGACCCTCACGCCCTCCGAGAAGCTGGTGGGCAAGGTTGCCGACGCTCTCGATATGTAGGAAGATGCGACCGACGGTCGGGGGGCTTCGGCCCCCACGGCCCCGGCCGGAAGCCGCGGGCTTCCGCGCTTCCGGCGGCGCGTCCGGCCGCCGTGCGACGCATTGCGCGCCCCGCGCCGCCTCGGCCCGGAGAACGAGACGTTCGGGGAAAGGATCGAGATGAACTGGAACGCCGCCCGCTACGACCGCTGGTTCGAGACCCCCGAGGGCCGCTTCGCCTTCGCCGCCGAGCGGCGTCTGCTGGAGGCCATGGTCGCGGGCTGGCCCCGGCGGGGCAAGACCCTGCTGGAGGTGGGCTGCGGCACCGGCCTGTTCCTGGAGTTGCTTTACCACACCGGCTTCGACGTCACCGGGGTGGACCGCTCCGAGGCCATGGTGGCGGCCGCCCGCGACCGACTCGGCAAGCGGGCCGACATCCAGGTGGCCAACGGCGAGAGCCTGGGCTTCTGCGACAACGAATTCGACTACGTGGTGCTCTGGAGCGTGCTGGAGTTCTGCGACGATCCCCTGGGCGCGCTGCGCGAGGCCGCGCGGGTGGCGGCGCGGGGGGTGCTGGTCGGCTTCCTGAACCGCTGGTCCCTGTACTGGCTGTCCCACGGCCGCAACCGGCCCGGCCGCACCCTGGGCCAGGCCCGCTGGTTCTCCTGGCCCGAGATGCGGCGCATGGCCGAGCAGGGCCTGGGGCGTCCGCCGCGCTACGCCCGTTCCGTCCTGCCCGGTCCCACGGCCACCTGGCGCGACGCCGCGCCCTGGAAATACCTCAACGCCCCGCTCTATCCCGTCTGCCTGGGGGCCTTCGCGGCCCTGCGCGTGGACTACGTGGACGAAAAGCCGCTCACGCCCGTGGGCAGCCTGAAGATCGAGCCCGCTGGCCTGGGCTGACCCGCGTCACGTCCGCCTCGCCCTTACCGCGCGAGTTCGCGCCGTTTCGTCACGCTCTCGCCGCCGATGCCCCAGTTGTCGGTGTCCACCTCGTCGATGATGACCACGGTGGTGGCCGGGTTCTTGTCCAGAACCTCCACCAGGAGGTCGGTGACGCCCTTGATGAGCCGGGCCTTCTGCTCGGCGGTGGCCCCGTCGCGGGTGATGCGGATGTTCACGAACGGCATTGGAATCCCTCCTCGGCCGGGCCGGTGTTGAATACGCGCGGACCGCTTCCGCGCTTCATGAAATAAGCTGAACCCCTCTTCGCCTTTCTATGACTCGGCGAAGCCGAGGTGGGCGAGGGCGTAGGGCTCCTCTTTTTTGCGTCCCTTGCCGCAGACGTGTTCGATCTCCAGGGTGAGGACGAGGCAGTCGCGCAGACGGTGCTCGATGTGCTTGCGGCCGCGCTCCTGGAACGCGGGGGCCAGCCCGCGCACGAAGGCCGCGAGCAGGGCCCGCTTCTCGTCCGGGTCGTCCACGATCTCCACCGGGCCGGAGACCATGGCGCTGGCGTAGGCGGTGCTGAACTTGTCCGGCAGGGTCTCCGGGTTTTCCACGGCCACGAAGAAAGCCCTGGGCCGGTGCTTCAGGCAGTCGATCTTGCGGCCCTCGCGGGCGCAGTGGAACAGGAGGCGTTTTCTGCCTCCCTCGTCCAGTAGGACGTGATTGATCGGCACGCCGTAGGGGTCGCCGTCCGGGCCGACCAGGGAGAGGAACCCCCAGGTGCAGCGGCGGAGGACGGCGAAGGCCGTCTCGTCATCAAGTTTCCGTTTGGCGCGACGCAACGGGTGGTCCATGTCGGTTCCTGCCCCGGGCTCTTTGTTTTTCCCGCAAACGGGGGCAAATTCCCTCTTCGCCTTTCTGGAATGGGGCGAAGCCCCCCCCGGCTTTGCCGGTT
>Ga0265295_1005112_pt1 | contig 17067 bp, 10 predicted proteins | sample Munlansysbiofilm_FD_192503 | JGI IMG/M metagenome (GOLD analysis project Ga0265295, IMG submission 192503) | Leachate microbial communities from a municipal landfill in Southern Ontario, Canada - Methane capture system biofilm | ecosystem: Engineered > Solid waste > Landfill > Unclassified ...
AAATGCAAGACTGAATCACAGTGATCCAGTAATCCAGTGATCCAGTAATCCAGTGATCCAGTAATCCAGTAATCCAGTAATCCAGATTTTTTCTTTCCAAAAAAACACAGCTTTTCTAAAATAGTACTATATTTGTCTTTATAAGTGTTTATTCTATTATTATGTTTGAATCAATAATCAAAATAATTAAATCAAACCTCAGTATGTTTAAATACATTGCGGTTGGATTATTAAACACTTTAATCTCATTATTTACCATTTGGTTTTGCATGTTTGTTTTTAAAATAGCTTACGATGTTTCAAATGTAATTGGTTATATAGTAGGTTTTATCAATAGTTTTATTTGGAATAAACTTTGGGTATTTAGAAAAAAAGGCTCTAAGGAGCTACCTAAAGAATTAATTTTATTTTTGTCTGTTTTTATAGTTTGCTATATAATACAATTTACTGGTTTAAAGATAATGGTAGAAAAGTTACATTGGAACGAATATCTATCACAATTATTTGCAATGGTTTTATATACTATTCCAGGATACTTATTAAACAGATTTATAACATTTAGTAATAAAAAAGGAAAAACACATTATGAATAGACTTGCAATTGTAGTCCCCTGTTATAATGAAGAAGAAGTTATAAACGAAACGGCGACCAGATTTAAGGCATTGCTTAAAAGATTAATCGAAGCTAAAAAGATTTTAGATTCCAGTTATGTATTATTTGTAAATGATGGCAGTAACGATACTACTTGGGATATAATTTCGGAATTGCATAATTTAGATAAAACATTTAACGGTATAAACTTAGCAAAAAATGTAGGACATCAAAATGCTTTAGTTGCAGGTTTAAACTTTGTCTCTGACAGTTGCGATATCGCAATTTCAATTGACGCTGATTTACAAGATGACATAAACGCAATAGAAGAAATGGTCGATGCTTATGACGAAGGTTATGACATTGTTTATGGAGTCAGAAGCTCAAGAAAAAAAGATAGTTTCTTTAAAAAACATACTGCACTTCTTTTTTATAAAATCATGCTATTTTTAGGAGTAAACACTATTTATAATCACGCCGACTACCGACTAATGAGCAAAAGAGCAATAAAACAATTTATGTTATACGGCGAAAAAAACATGTTCATCAGAGGCGTAGTACCTCTAATTGGTTACAAAACAAAAAAAGTTTATTATAAACGAGAATCAAGATTTGCAGGAGAATCTAAATACCCATTAAGAAAGATGATAAACTTTGCGGTTGACGGCATCACTTCATTTAGTGTAAAACCAATCAGATTTATTTTTATAATTGGTTTTATCTGCCTGATTTTCAGCTTTGCCTCACTCATTTATATCCTAATTTCTTACAATCAAGGAAATACTGTTCCTGGCTGGACATCTGTAATGATTTCGCTTTGGTTTTTAGGCTCAATTACAATCTTATCACTAGGTATTATTGGCGAATATATCGGTAAAATTTATTCCGAAGTAAAAAGAAGACCCAGCTACAATATCGAAACTGTTTTATTCGATTAATATTAAAAATAACAGCTTTAAAATTTATGCTAACAAATTTAAAAAAAGCACTAAAGTCAAAAGAGAATATAAAAACAATATTGTACATCTCTGTACTTTCCATAATGAGTTATTTTGTTTTCATCAATAATCTGGGAAGCAGAACACTTCATATTTGGGACGAATCAAGAAATGCTATAAGTGCTTATGAAATAAGTAAAAATGGAAGCTATCTAATGCCAACTTTTGACGAACAAATAGATATGTGGAACACAAAACCACCTCTACTTATCAGTTGTCAAGCTATTTGCATTAAAATTTTTGGAAATAAAGAATCTGCCGTACGACTTCCAAGTGCCTTAGCCTCTATCTTAACAGCGATATTAGTTTTCTTGGTATTAGCATCACTTACAAAATCAAAACCACTAGCCTTTTTGTCCTCTTGTGTATTTCTAACACTACCTGGAATACTCCCGTATCACGCCCTTCGACAAGCAGACTTTGAAGCATTTCTAGTCTTATTTTCTGCGGCCTATGCTCTTGTGTTTCTATATTATTTAGAAACTAAAAAAACCAACTTTTTATATCTTTCTATGGTCTTGTTTACATTAGCTTTCTTATCAAAAAGTTCTGCATCATTATTCTTCTTACCAGGTATTGGGATATACATATTATTAAAAAAAGAATTACTCAATCTATTAAAGTCAAAACATCTCTACTTTTCAATTTTAATTCCCATAATAACATTAGGAGGCTATTATTTAATTCGCGAAATATTTAATGCTGGCTATATAAAAGCAGTATATGACAACGAATTTGGTGGGCGAGCACTAAACGCCATTGAAGGACATACAAAACCTTTTAATTTTTATTATAAATACTTAACAGATTACGTCTTAGGTTGGTGGTATTATCTGATACCAATTGGCGTAGTTTTAACATTTTTTGAGAAAAACAAAACAATCCGACATATATTTATCTTTTCATTTATAATCGCTGCTACCCACTTATTACTAATCTCTATATCTAAGACAAAACTCGAATGGTACTGCTTTCCGCAAGTAGTATTTTGGGCTATTTTATCTGCTATTACAATTTATCAAATCTTAAATCTCATTCTTTTTTGGCTTAAAAATAATCAGATTAAGACCTACATACAAATACTTGTTTTTGCTGCAATACTTTATTATCCATTTATTAATCAGTTAAAAACTGTAAAATTCATCTCCACAGAAGAATCATGGAATAAGAATGTTAAAGTTTTCTTACGAGATAGACTTCCTGAGCTAAATTTAGATAAAGAAAAGCAAATAAATTTCATATCAGATGAATACCTGCAAAACTCACTTTATTATATTTACAAATTACGAGATAGCGGCTACAATATAGAGTACAGCGATTTTAACAATCTAAAAGAAGACTCATACCTTATTATTGATGGAAATTACGAACAAAAACTTGTAGAGACATATAAATTTTGGGATAAACTTGACACAATAGAGATTTACACAGATAATATCAAAATGTTGTATTTGCAAAGAAACGACACTTATAACGACCCAATAGAAAATGGCAAAACTGAATAATACAAATCCTGAATATAAAAACCACATTATTGAGAAGGCAGAAACCTACGCAATAGCCTTTAAAATACAATTAAATAACGATGTCAATTATGTAATTCTAAAGCAAAACCAAAATTGGAATAACACATTAGAGCAATCTCAAAAACTAACAGTATTACGAACAAATAATAAAAATAAAATTGTCTAAAATAAATTCGTATTTTAGCCGCAAAAATAAAACATCATTAATTTATAATAAATAATCAAGATTATTGTTTACTTATTATAAACAAAAGACAGGTATAAATTTATATTATTTAAGGAATACGAGATGCCTAAAATAAAGAAGAAGAATTTACTAATTATACTTTCAATTATTGCTTTTTTAGTAGTATCTGCCTTAGTCTATTACATTGGTAAAACATTAAACAATAAACCAATAATTGTTCAAAACAAAATTATTAAGGCTGAAGATATTTACAACTATACTCTTGATTTTGAAAGCACAAAATATTTAGGTCCAAGTAGTAAATTATCAAAAAACAATTCCTTATCGGGCGAGAGTTCTGGAATCGCAGATACATACCAATCATTTAGTCCAGCAGCAATTATTCCAATACCAACAAATGACAGCACTAAACTATCTGATGTCAACATCAAATTTTGGGTTAGCCCAAGTTCTACAGTAATAAATGCAACATTAATTTTCTCAATAATAGACCAAAACCAAAACCAAATACACTGGGAAGGATACAATATTGGAGGGGATAATTACCATAAAGACAATTGGTATTCATTTCAAAACAATTTTAGTTTTCCAAAACAATTGACAAGCACAAGTAATTCGTTAAAAGTTTATCTGTGGAATTTAGATAAAGACGGGAATACGATATATATTGATGATTTAAGTATCTCTTTTGATGAAAACTATATCCCCGAAAAAGCCAGATCAAAATTTATCGATTTTGAAAAGCATGACAATAATGCAATCAGTTCTAAATACTCTAAATCAGGATTTTACAGCACATATGCGAAAGGAAAAGATGCCTTTTCAACCTCAATAATAATCCCAATGAGTGAGATAAAATACAACAATCTGGAAAGCATAGCATATAGCTTTCATTATCTTTGCGAAAAACCTCAAATTGATGCTGCGTTTGTTGTTTTTGTTTGTGATTCGTTGGGGAACGATGTTTATTGGAACAGTACGCATTTAAGTTTTGAAAACCACCCTACTAAAGTCTGGGAAATTGGAAATGGGAATGTGTTTATTCCCAAAGAAGCATTGATATCGTCAAATAATATTAAAATATATCTGTGGAATCGAAATGACAACACCATTTACATGGACGATGTTTACATAGTCATTAAAGAAAAAGATAATTCTAAAGAAATCCAAACTCAACAGGCTTTTGACTTCCTAAGCGAGAAGAAATTCGAAAAAAAGATTAATCATCCACCTTATGACTTTAAATATGCGAACTTGATACAAACAGATAATAAAAATATTGCCGAATTAAATAAAACATTTACAAGAGCAACAAAAGTTATTGTTGGCAGATTTAATAAAAACAAGAAAAAGGACATGATACTGGCTTTTTACAACGGCAATCAGACCTTAATTAGCTTTAATGAGATTGGAATTATTTCTGAAAATGTAAAATTCAAACCGGAATTACCTCTAAATTTTAATGCGTTTACTGATCAAGAAACTGTTTTCATCTCCGATTTAAATAAAAACATTGTTTTGCACTACGAATACAATCTAAATTCCAAAACATTCGAACTAATCACGCAGGTAAATATAGACAACACACGTGCTATTGCTGGCATCTGTACTAACAACGACAAAACTATAAGTATCTTTAGCAACAACGGAAATGTTTCGACCTATCAGCAAAATCAAAACGAATATAAATTATTGTCAACTAAAAATTTGCTAAAAATCGAATTAGGCAATCTAAAATTTTTTAAAGGAAATTTTCTTGACAATAACCAACAAGTTTTATTGTTTTTTATTCAAAACAAACAAGATAAATACCAATTGTTTGAATATCAAAACTCTACTCAATCGTGGATATTATCGCCTTTACACTCAAACAAATCAAGTCAAAGTTTTGATAAATTAGAATTCCTAAATGACTACTATGTTTTTAATTATGATAATAAATCTCCAATTAAACTTTTAGAGTTTAGCAAAACAAAAAAATTCGAGCTCAAACTGCTAAGTTTTAACAAAATGTCGTACGAGATACTTTACAATATTGATTTTAAAGGCTACCCAAATAAGCAAAACCCTAAGTATTACGAAATAAGCAAAATAATTACAGGTGATTTTATAGGAGACAAAAAAACTGAGATAATCGTTTTTCAAGATAATCTCGAAAAGATTGAGTGGTTAACTCAAAAAGTTGAAATATATAGTTTTGAATAATTTTATGAAAACATTAAAAATAATCCTCTTATTAATAATATGCATAAGCATCTTATACTCATGCGATAACAACAAAAAAGCACCTCTCAAATCGGGTATAAAAATAAGTGATGTAAATTTACTAACAAACTATCAGCAAAAAGACATACAATTAGATTATGAAGACGCTATTAATACAGGATTTGTTATACCCTCAAATAATCAAACAAATAATGGTAAATTCGATTTTGACTTTGTAATAGAAAACGAAACTGACTACGAACAAAAGTATTTTTATAAAATATACTATCAAAACGAGTCTTATAAATGGCCAGACGCAAATCCCATAAACGAATCAATGCAACACGAATTTGCTCACGAAAACTTTTATGGAAGCTGGGAAGATACTGATATCGAATTCAAATCGTGTGGGAAAATAGCTCCAGGCGAAAAGCTGAAAATAACCGACAAATTTCGGATAGTTGGTAATCCTAGAAACGAAGAGCAATATTTTTACAAAGGTGAAAATGACCGTTGGAAACGTAATCCTCGTGTTGGAGTTTATAGTTTTATGATAGTAGTTGTTACAGAAAAAGATATAAATAACATACCCGATTTCATCAAAGATGTCAACAAACAAAACAAAGATCAATTCATAAATCCATTTTATTATTTTTTACATGGTCAAGGAAAAGACATCACTAACTGTGAAGTAAATTATAATAATAATATAATAAAAGTAAAAGCCTCACCCATGCTTGGTCAAGGAATTTTTATCGACAAGTTTGATTTCTCCAACAGAGATGATCAGGGATTTACAGACTTTTACGACTGCAACTGCAATAATTCTGCAGATATGGATAATAAGGCTAATATCGCACAATTTATTCATTACATCGATGAATCTAGTCAGATCGATAATGTTCCAATTATTCAAGATTTTTTTGGTGATAATTTCTCAAAAGAAGAGTACAATTATTTACGCGCCTTTTATAAAAAAGAAGATCGAATAAAGATTTTACCTCAAACTGCCTCAAAGGCGTGCGAAACCGTCAAAAGCGATTCAATTGAAGGGAAAATAATCATTCGTAATCCAGCATCAGAATACGGAAAATGGCAAAAACAAAATGTAGGAATGATTACTCGTCATGGTTTTACTTACGGAAAATTTACTGTTAAAGCCAAGCTTACTGAATTACTTAATGATGATAATGTATGGAACGGAATAACTAATGCTATCTGGTTGATTTACCAAGGAGGACGTGGCTCGAACGCAACTGGATGGAATTTGCGACGACCTTGCAAAGAAAAAGGATATATGAAAAACTACTGGGGCGGACGCTTAGACCAACGCGTTGAGCGTGTTGCATACAGCGAAATAGATTTTGAGATATTGAAAACTGTACCCTACTGTCCAAGCAGTAAATTCCCACCAAATTATAGTAATTACGAAGCACACACAAATCGTGTCAAAGCGTGGAACACAAAATTACCCGAAGATGTATTAAAAGATGATGCCAATATTGCAGTTTGCTGCACAAACTGGGATATGGCGTGTTGGGAACCAAAAAACTTCTCAGGAGGATGTCACGAAATAAAACACAATGACAAAACATATCTAGCACATAGATGGGACGATACATATAGAGCTGTTACGACAAAGCACATGGCTCCTGACGACCAACTTTTTGCAAATGATTATTACTATTTTCAAATCGACTGGCAACCTGATAAAATTATCTGGAGAATAGGACCCGAAAAAGACCAATTAATCGAAGTCGGGTATATAGACCAAACAATTTCAATGATACCTGACAATCAAATGCTATTGATTGTAACACAAGAATTTCACAACACAAATTGGTGGCCAGGATCGCCTTATCAACAAGAAAATATACCTTTCCCTGAAAAAGATTATGTAGGTGAAATTTATGAAATAACAATCGAATAAAAATGGTATTTAGTAGCAACATATTTTTACTTTATTTTTTACCGATATTTCTTGTACTATACTACCTAGCGGATAAAAAATATAAAAACTTTGTTGCATTAGCCGCTAGTTTATTTTTCTATGCGTGGGGAGCTCCCGAATTTATTTTTGTGGTTTTAGCTTCAATAACTGCCGACTTTTATCTTGTTCAGCAGATGTATAAATCTGAGGGCAAGCGACAAAAACTATTTTTAACAGCTTCTATAATCCTTAACATAGGACTATTAGCGTATTTCAAATACGCCAATTTCTTTGTCGATAATCTAAATACTTTCTTAAATCTCACCGATGCAGGACAAATAAATCTAGCACAAATAGCACTCCCAATAGGAATATCATTTTTTACTTTTCAGAAATTTACCTACACAATAGATGTTTATAGAGGCAAACAAAAACCACTAGATAAAATTTGGGATCTTTTCTTGTATATTTTGCTTTTCCCACAATTAATCGCTGGTCCAATTGTTAGATACAACGAAATTGCCGACCAACTTATCGACCGCTCAAAAAATGAAACTGTTGATAATCGTATTACAGGAATGTATCGCTTTATCATTGGTTTGGCAAAAAAAGTTCTAATTGCAAATGTTATGGGAGCTCATGCTGATATGATTTTTAAATTAGATCCAATGTCAATATCTACTGCCACCGCTTGGACAGGAATACTCGCATACACTTTTCAAATATATTTCGACTTTTCGGGATATAGCGATATGGCAATAGGTTTAGGAAAAATGATTGGATTCAAATTCCCCGAAAACTTTAACAACCCATACATTAGCCGTTCTATAAGCGAATTTTGGCGACGCTGGCATATCACTCTCGGAAGATGGATGAAAGATTACCTATACATTCCATTAGGTGGAAATCGTGTAAACTCAAAATTTCGACTGTACTTTAATCTTTGGTTTGTGTTTTTAATCTCAGGACTTTGGCACGGAGCCTCTTGGACATTTATTGTCTGGGGAGCATTTCATGGCATATTCCTAATACTCGATAGGCTGTTTCTACTTAAAATATTAAATAAATCTGGCAAAATAATATCTATCACTCTTACTTTTCTAGTTACTGTGGTTGGCTGGGTAATATTCAGATCCGAAAGCATGGGATTTGCCTTTGATTTTATTGAAAAACTATTTAATTTTACTTCAGGTCAAATTATTACTCCCGATACCGAATTTTGGACAATATTTATTATTGCAGTCGTTTTCAGTTTCTTTACAGCAATCAAACCAGGATTAAAAATTGAACAAAAAGTTTTTTACACAGACTATACTTGGACACGATACATAATCATGGGCGTTTTATGCATGATACTACTTATTTTATCAACCGCATCCATTACATCATCAGGTTTTAATCCATTTATTTATTTTAGATTTTAGTATTGTAAAACATTAAATGTTTTACTTTCTATAACTTTCGTTTGCCAAAAAGCAGAGGTCATCGTTTTTTTTTCCTATTAAGTATGTATTTTATTTGCTTTTGTGAAATATTACTAATATCTTTACTTTAATTATTTACCATAAACTATATAATCATGAGAACAGAACAGAACAGAACAGAACAGAACAGAACAGAACAGAACAGAACAGAACAGAACAGAACAGAACAGAACAGAACAATTAAAAAATTATCAGTTATAATACTGGCAATTGTTTTAGGTTCCAACACCCTATTGCTGGGTCAAGCAAAATATCATACAATACCAAATGTTAGAATGAAAACCACAAGTCCTAGTGGAATAAATGAATTACCTTGGCATTATCATGATAATCAAGACACACTTTCGTTTAATCCATTTTATGAGTCAAATTGGGAAATGGAGACTGCAGATGAGAGATATAATGCCGTTAAAGAAAAATATTTAGGACAGAAACCTTTATTTGCCCATCAAATTGTAAATGATAGTGCTGGTAATTTATTATTTTTTATTATAGACAATAATATTTATGATAAATATGGATATGCGTTTGACATTACTGTTTATAATGTTAATGATAAAGCAGAATTAAAACCAGGGTACAATCAATTTGATGATGCTATCACTTTACAACATATGTATCATAATATTTGCATTGTACCCGTATTAGAATCATGTAATGAATTTTTTATTATTTATGCAATGAGATCCGGTAACAATACTGGAATGTTATCTCCTACAAATTTCTATTATAGACAAATTACATTTATAAGCGATACCGACATTACATTTACTGCCCCTGAACCTGAAGTATTATCATTAGACTTAACACCTTCTTGCCCAGCTAACACAAGTTTAAGCATAGGTGTTACAGAATATTCAGATGTCTATAATGATTATTTATTAATTATTCAACTCGTAGGTGAATATAGAGTTATTAGGATTACTGATGAAATTCTTGATACTTATAAAGAGCTATCAATAAATTGGGTCATAGATTATTTTAAAACTTCTAATGATAGTGGTTATGCATCTACTTTAAACACAAGAGCAGATGCTGTTTTATTCACTAAGGATGGAGACACAGCTAAGGTACATCATATCTATCCAGGATATTTCGAATCAGGTTCACATAATCACAAAATAATCTATTGTAATTTCCCACGTGATTATAATTTAATAAGTCAAGAAAACGCAAATACAGAAGCGACCAATTATACTGATAATAATTCAATTGATATGGTTATACGAGGTATGGAGCAATCTCCTAACAAAAACTATATATATTTCACAATGAATGAGGGCTCTTCAATTTATTATTTTGATATTTCTAATTATGTATTAAATGGGGACGATTTCCCTGCAACCTATGAAACATGTATATCTACTATCAGTAAGGACTTTTCTCTAAGTCATATGGAAACATTTAATGATAATAAAATATATCTTTATAATCATGATGAAACAACCAACCTCGGCTCGTTATCATCAATAAATAATCCTAACTCTCCAACTACTACAACTATATCACACAATTGTTTTGCAGGAATAAAGTCTAAACTTGTTTGCACTGTTAACCACTTTAATTCTAATAAAAAATACTTATTTAACCACCAAATAGACGATTCTGATTATGAAACAAATTATCCTTCTGTTTACTGCAACCAACCAGGTTGGAGTTCAATTGGATCTTCAGCAACATGGTCTCCAGGTGTAAACAATAATCCTTTTAGATCTGAAACAGGTGTAGTATATTTTAATGATGATTTCGAGATTCCAACTGGAAAATACATACAATTGAATAATATGGAATTTCATTTCGCAGCAGCTAAAAAGGCTATTATAAATACAGGCTCTACCTTACGTTTGGTCGAATCAACTCTCACTTCAGCAAACAATTGTGACCCAACAGTAATGTGGGGTGGCGTTAATGTTTTAGGTAATTCAACATTAAACCAAAGTAGTGCAAACCAAGGAAGAATAAGTGTTTCTACTGGCTCAGAAATATCAAATGCAACAATAGCAATTAAAATTAATAGTGGGGCAATTTGTCAAATATATGGAGGAGACTTCATAAATAACTACTTTGGTGTTTATATTTCACCATATACACATCCTATAGTACCAACATATAATGCGTCAATAATTAATAATGCTACATTTACAACCAATAACACACTTAATAACGGTGCTAACGCCTTATATATGTTATATTTACATTCAGTAAAAGGAGTAGGCGTTACAAGATGTACTTTTGAAAATACAAGACCGTATAATATTTCCGGAAATTATAGAGGATATGGAATGAAACTTTATTCAACAGATGAAACAATTTCAAATTGTGAATTTAATGGTTTGAGATATGGAGTATATGCAAACCATGGAACACCTAAAATTTCGAATTGTAACTTTACAAACAACTTTAGAGGTGCTTATATTGGTTCTAGTACAAATGTCGAAATAAAAGCTAACGATTTTAATGGAGATATTACATTTCCTCCTGCATCAGGTGAACCGTACGCAACTTATATTGGCGGAAACGGAACTTCAAATACTTTAGCAAAATTTGAAGAAAATACTATTACAGGTGGTACTGTTGGAGCATACTTTTACAACCTCGGACCAAATGCTGTTAAGGTAAAAGACAATGCTTTTACAAGCATTACAGGAGCCTCTAATGCCTGTGCCATAGTAGCTAAAGGGAAAAACTCAAACTTTAATGGAGTTTCTTATGGTGAAGCAGGTCTTGAGTTCCGTTGTAATTCATTTGCAGGAAACCCTTATGCGTTATCAGTAATTGATGGTAATATGCGAAAACATCAAGGAGAGCAAGGTGCTAGTACAGGTAAAGACTATGCTGGAAATGAATTTGACCATTGGGGAACAAATAGTGAAAGAGACTTTTATGTTGACCCCATAATTGCAAGTGCTTTGGATATCCCACAATATACTTATTACAGTCATGCAGGTAATGCACATAACATTCAATACTATACTACTAGCAAAGTAACCGAAGCAGGACAGGCATATTATTATGATGAAGATGATTGTGATGAATCTGGTGGCGGTGGCATAGGCATAGGAATAGGAATAGGAATTAAAGGTTTATCTGTAGGTGACGGAGTCGAAATTGTTGAAACAACTGATACTAAAATCCTTTTAGAAGAGTTTGAACTCACAGAATTAACTGATGCTGGTAACACAATGTCTCTATTAAATGAAACTGAAACTATGTCAGCAGAAAATAGTATTGCTATAGCAGAAGATATTGCAAAACTTGAAGGTTTTATTTCTGTTGAGGTTGCCACCACTTATATCCAAAACAATACTGGTAATGATTTTGCAAAAGCAAATGCTTTACTAAAAAACAGTCCTTTACCAAGCTCTGTACAATCTGAATTAAATATTATGGAAATGAATCCTGCATTAAAAAGTATTGTAAAACAAGAACAAGTTGGAACTAATGCAAGAGATCTTAAACTTATGAAGATTGCAGAATTAAAACAATTTAGAGGTTTAGTAATTAACGAAATGGTTTTAAGTTCGACTAATAGTGAATCAACTAATGAAGAAAAAATTGCTATTATTCAGTTTTTAGAAAATGACGATAATCTGCAATCAAAGTTTCACTTAATTGATATTAATTGTAAAATGCAAAACTTTGCAGATGCAAAAGAAAATCTTGAAACTATACGTCAAATGATTCAATTCGAAGATATGCAATATATTGCAGAAATGGAAGACTATATTGAATTACAATCTATTATAATTGACATTGAATCGGGAGCTGTAGCACTAATAGATGCTGTGGAAAACAATCTTGAGTTAATTAGCTATATTGCCGATAATGAGGATTATCCAGGTGAGCTTACAGCTCAACTTTTATTAGCTGAGACAGAAATTCGTGACTACGAGGAACTTATTAGACTTCCTGAACCAAGCATGATTAATAAAAATACAGTTGTGGAAAATAATCCCCCACTTATTGTTGAGTCATTCGACGATATAATAAATGTTTATCCAAACCCAACATCTGCTAGTATTTATGTAGAGTATGCATTTTTAAATAATAACAATAACACTCACTATATTGAAATTTATGGCGTAAAAGGGAACTTAATTGATAAAATTGAACTTTCTCAAACTGTAGGTTTGTTTACCTATAGTAAGATTCTTGCTGCAGGTAACTACATTATTAAAGTAGGAGAAAATTATTCTCAAAAAATAACAGTTCAATAAATAAATTTCGTATATTTACAGCATGGGGGGGTCATGCTGTTTTTTTATCTTTTTTATGAAAAAAACAATATTTATATTATTATTAACAATTGGACTAAATAGCAAATCACAAGAGCTATTCAATAATAATTATATCAATAATGATGGGAGTGGAAATTGGATTTCATCCACAATGATTTATAAGAATAATAATTTTTATTTAAACGGAGGATATTCTGTTCTACTTGAAGATTGTCAATCCTACTGGAGTCGAGGTATGTTTTTATTAAGTATTGATAGTATAGGAAATATGACAAATAAGAAGCACTATTCTTCTTGTGAAAAGAAGATATATGAGGGCAATTTTAACAGTTTGATATATGTTGGCAATTCGTTATATTCATGTGGTGTAATTTATCACTTGTCTGCTTCTATTTCATCAATATTTCTAACAAATCTGACTCAAGAGTTAGATACTCTATGTTTTATAGAGGTTATTGTTGACACTACATCAAAAAGAGCTTATAGTTTATGCTCAACATACGACAACAATATAGTTATTTGTGGGCAAATAGATAGTACAAACAATGAAATGACTGGACAACCAGACACAGTCCATGCTAAAGCCTCCTTGATTAAAGCAGATTATAACGGAAATATACTATGGCAAAAATCTTATTCATTCGAAGATGAATCGGATGGGTGCTGGTCTCTTTTTAAAAAAGTTATTCCTACTTATGATAAGGGGTTTATTGCAATAGGAGTTTTTCATATAAACCATACAGCAAAAAACATTATAATTAAAACAGATAGCGTAGGAAATAAAGAATGGGCAGGAATTTTTGGTTCTTCTAATTATGATAACCCATCTTTTACAGATGTTATTGAAACCAAGGACTCTTGTTATATTATTTGTGGGGCTTATGCTTATGGTGAATCCTATGGTGGATATTATCCTTATGATGCCTATATTTTAAAATATGATATTGATGGTAACCAAATATGGAGTAAAAAACATAGAGATTCTATTACATCTGGTGATTCTTCTAATGGATATTATGGTTATTATTCTGGAATTACTGAAAATGATAATGGTGACTTATTTACTATTTTACAAACAAGATCAGATGAATATGGTCAATTTATTGGAGTGAAATTTAGAATAAGATGTCTAGATAGTTATGGAAACAGAAAATGGGATAAAGTGATCGATAGCGTTGGTAATCAATTAGGTGCTTTATTTCCACACTCTATAGTTTTAACAACAGATGAGTATATAGTAGTTGGAGGCTGGGGAGAAATTTACTATATGGACTCTACAGAAGATTGGACATCTGCCCAAAGAATATTTTTGTTGAAAACAGACACAAGCCATATAGACATACCAACAAATAGTATAATTCAGCACAATCCAACACCAATAACAAATTTTGCACTTACCTGTTATCCCAACCCAGCAATATCAGAAACTTATGTAGAAATACCTAAAGAAATTAAAGAAGATATTTTAATAGTTTACTCAACAAATGGGCAAATTGTTTTAGAGCAAAATATAATCTATGGCGAAAACAAAATAAATTTATATGATTTTAAGCCAGGAATGTATTTAATAAGATTAAAAAACAATAATTTATATGGAAAACTGCTTGTAAAATAAATAAGTTTACTAACTTAAAAAACTTGAATTATGAAAAAAATAGCACTTAGTTTAATTATTATCTCCATGTTTTTTACTGCAACTGCACAAACATGGACAAATTATTATGATGGGTATAAGGATAATTACACACTTGCCATTACCGACAGCCTTATTTTTGTTGGTTGTAACGGAGTTATAAATGTTTATACCACCGCAGGGGTTTATAGATACTCAAAACTAATTGAAAATCATTATCTCTGTTCTGATATTGATAAAGAAGGGAATATATGGTTTGGATTGACCCAATATCTATTAAAGTTCGATGGAATTAATTGGACAAAAATAAATATTGAAAACATTGTAAATCCAGAGGATTTGTTTTGCACATCATTGGCTTTTGACAATTACAATAAATTATGGGTCATTCTTGGAAATTATTCAAGCGGAGCTGGATATATCTCAAATTTTGATGGTGTAAACTGGAGTCATATTAGCAATTTTGATGATGCATCCTTATATTATCTTTATGCCGGTGAAATCGTAATTGATACTAATGTCGTTTATGCGGGCATTCACACTAATACCAGCCCAAGTTCTGGGATAATGCGAATTACCGATACCGACACAATAATTTATAATTCTGATAACTCAAATTGTATAATCACTTGCAAACATTCTTCATATTTAGACAAAGATAATCATGTTTGGTTTGGAGGTTGCGATAATAAACTTGCCAGATTTGACGGAACAGACTGGCATAACGAAGGAAATGCCCCAGAATTACATAACGAGTCATTCTGGGCAATTTATAAAGATACTACTGATAATTTATGGTTGGGAACCCCCACAGGATTATTTATTCAAAACGAAGATACTTGGATAAAGTACACAAGTGATAATGAACTCGATTTTAATTATGTTCACGATATAAAAAGTGACCTTAATAATAATATTTGGATGGCTACAAGTTCTATTGATTATGATGAGGGGTGTATCACAAAATATGCAGATGAAAACTTTACTCATTATTATCCCAATACATTTAAAGGAGAACCTTCAAAAGTAGTTTTTCGTAATGATGAAACTTGGGTAATAAGTAAAGACAATGCCGTTTCTGTATTAAAAAACGATATATGGGAAATAAATAATATTAATGAAACAATCAATTATAAAAAAATTAAAGATATAACAGTAGATGCAAACAATAATATCTGGATGGCAACAGACACTGCATTATATAGGATTGATATAAATAATAATATTGAGACAATTACAAATATACTTGGTCATGACCTAATTTATAACAAATGTCTTGCATCCTTCGAAAATAATATTTGGTTAAACTCATCACCATACTTAATGAAATTTAATAGCGAAAATTGGATTGAAATAGATATTACTAATTTACCTGTAACATATTTTAATGTAATACAACCTGTTAGCACCAATGAAATTTGGGTTGGAACTAATTCTGGAGCAATGCATTTTGATGGAGACAATTGGCAAACATATACAACGGCTGATGGATTAGTCAGCAATTATGTCAACGGAATTGCCGTAGAAGAAAACAAAATATGGTTTGCCACTAACAGTGGACTATCTTTATATGATGGCACTGAATGGACGAATTTTGTACATGATTCAACTCCACCAATCCTTTATAACCAAAATAACACTATACATATCGACAAAAATGGACACAAATGGGTAGGTTGCTCCAAGGGGATATATAGATATGATAATGATAACTTTCATTTTATGTTACCAAACGATATTGACGAGAAAATTAATTATATAACCGAGGATCCACAAAAAAACATCTGGGTAGCAGGAGAACATGGTTTATCAAAATATACTTTTGAGCCAAATTATATTGAGCAAAATATGATTGCAGAAAGATTATTAAAGATATTCCCAAATCCTACTAAAGATTTTTTCCAAATCGAATTAGATAATATAAACAAATCTGAAATATTAAAAATTTACACTATTTCTGGCAAGTGCATACATAATCAAACAGTTTACAACGGAATAAATACTGTTAAAACTAATAATTTACAACCTGGTATTTATATTGTAAAACTAACAAACTCACTAAAATTCGCAAAGCTGTCAATAGAGTAAAGATACTGACCAACAACTCATTACATTACATCTATATTAGATACTGGTTTAAGTGGAGTAACTAAAAAATCATTTTTATGCAGCATAATATGATTTTATTACTTTTATACTGTAATTTTGTCCAATAAACAAACTCGTAAATGGAAAACAAAAAAAGTACAAAAGTTTTATTAGTTGACGACGATG
>Ga0265295_1005113_pt1 | contig 17066 bp, 14 predicted proteins | sample Munlansysbiofilm_FD_192503 | JGI IMG/M metagenome (GOLD analysis project Ga0265295, IMG submission 192503) | Leachate microbial communities from a municipal landfill in Southern Ontario, Canada - Methane capture system biofilm | ecosystem: Engineered > Solid waste > Landfill > Unclassified ...
GACAAGAAAAGCAAGGCAAAGCTCAGACGGCGAATCATGTATTCACCACTTTCCATCAGGCTTGGCAAGGACTTTCTGCAGATTCATGGATTCCTCCGCGATATATTTTATTTATGGCTATTTTCTTTAGTATCTCCAGTTCGGTTTTGGGGATTGAATTTGTCAAGGGAAAAATGGCGAGGCATCCCGAAACCTACCATTTATCGCTTTGTCGAAGGCAAAACAAAGGTGAATTGCTCGCTTGCTGATAAAGACACTTGCAAGTTTGGGTGCGTCTTCAAAGCCAAATTTTCAGACCAGCCAAAATAAACATTGACAAGCTTATGGGTGTGCTACGCTTTACACAAAGATATCTTCATGGAGGTGAATGATGAAAAAAGCCTTATATTTATTGCCGTTATTATTGCTGCCGGTGTTGCTGGTAGCAGGAGTTTTTCCAGGGATGGGGTTCAAACATCCAGGAATAGTGATGCCCCACTCTGTGTCTTACCGTATGCAAAATCAGATAGTCAGCAGCTATGACGGTGAGAATGTGATACCCGAAACGCGGGCAAACATGCACTACAATTTAAACCATCCCACCCGCATTGATTCCATGACTCTGGATATGTTCGATTCCGAAACTGGCAAATGGTCTGATACTATAATGGCGGCCGTTTATACCTACAACGCTGCAGGAATGGTAGAATCCAGCTCAATGTATGCTATTTATGGCGGTGTTCAATATTTTGGCTTTGAGCATACTGCGGAATACGATTCCCAAAACCGCTTGATCCGGTTCTTTGCTTATAGTTCAGAATACGATGAATTCAGAGATATGGTGCCAGAAAGCCGGATGCACATCGTTTATGGAGAGGGAACCACTTTTGAGATTTTTAACTGGGACACTTATGATGATGATCCCTATTCTCACGAAACCTTCCAGTTTGATACCCAGGGCAGGATAATCGAACAATATGGCTACAGCTCTGCAGATTCTGCAAACTGGGTTCAAACCGAAAAGATCGAGACCACCTATCATCCTCAGGATACTCTTACTGGTGCTGAATTCATCAGCTACATTGCTCACAATCTCCCCGTGATGTTTATCACTGAATACTTTGGACTTCCGGGGAAGATGCTTTCGGAGACTGCATACCGCTGGGAGAGCGAAGCCTGGCTGCCAGAATCAAGAACGCTGTATTCCTACGATGACCAAATTCGCAAGATCAGCTCGATTGAGCAGTATCCCAATGATGCGGACTGGCTACCTGATACACGCGATCTCTTTTACTACGATGCCAATGGTAATGCAGAATCCGTAATCTCGCAGATTTACCTTGGAGAGGATGACTATATGAATTCAGAAAGAATCGATTATACTTGGGAAACCTACACCGCAAATTCTGATCTGATTCAAGGCCCAGTCTCCGAGCTGCGCCTGAAGGCCTATCCGGTGCCCTTTGCCGGCATTGTGAATATCCTGGCCGAAAGTAAATCATCGGCTCCGCTGGCGATCGGGATCTACAACCAGCGTGGCCAATTGGTCCGAAAGCTTTCCGGTCTGGCTGGTTCAAACCTTGCTTGGGATGGCCAAGACCAGAGTGGCAAAGCTTGCAGCAGCGGAATCTATTTCCTGCGTGCAAATCAAGGGCTCAGCACCGCCACGGCCAAAATCGTGAAATTACAATAGCATCAAAAACTTGTTTTATCACCGGAAACCAGCGGGGCAAGCCCTCGCTGGTTTTTCCTTACACAGCAGATATTTCTCAAAAAGAGCTTGACCGCATCCGCGCAGCTCAGAAATAAGGTAAGGGGTCCTTTGACCTTAGACAGATTGCAAGAAACGAGAACTTATCATGTTCTCAAACGATCATAAAAAACAAGGATTTGGAATTCACTCCAAGCTTTGGGATGCAAGATAGGAAACAAAAGTATGCAGCAAATTACAGTAGGCGATTACACCATTGACGTCGTGCGCAAAGACATCAAAAACCTGCATTTGGCGATATATCCGCCCACGGGCAGGATCAGGCTGGCTGTGCCCCGGAAGCTCGATGATGAGACCATTCGCCGGCATATCGTCTCCAAACTGAGCTGGATCAAGAAACATATCGCCCAGTTTGAACAGGCAGAGGGTCTGCCTCCGCTGGAATACATCAGCGGCGAAAGCCACTATCTGGAAGGCAGGCGCTATCTGCTAAACGTGATCCCAGACTGCAGCATCAACCAAATCAAGCTGCGGGGCAAGACCCACATAGACCTTTTTGAAAAGTCCGGCAAGCCCCAAGCGCATCGCCATCACATGATGCAGGAGTGGTATAGAGCCAGATTGAAAGTCCGGATCGAACCGCTGCTGCTGAAGTGGCAGGAGCTCATCGGAGTGCAGGTCAATGAATGGGCCGTAAAACAGATGAAAACCAGGTGGGGAACCTGCAATATCCGTGCCAAACGCATTTGGATCAATCTGGAACTGGCCAAGAAGTCCGAAGACTGCCTGGAATACATCATCGTCCATGAACTGATGCACCTGCTGGAGAAGTATCATAATGATAAATTCAAAGCCTTGATGGACAAGTATCTTCCAGACTGGAGAGAGCGGAAGGATAGCTTGAACAAATCACCACTTAATCATGAGGACTGGGAGGACTAAAGGTGATTTTACTTCAATAAAAGCATCTTCCTTTTCCGGCGGGAATGCCATGATAGAGCTCTTTGACCACAGTCAGGTCCCAAAGCTTGGAGTAAATTCAAAGTCATTTTTGTGCACTTGCTTAGGATTTTTTATCTTTTGCCCAGACTATCCTACCACCTTTGAAGTCGTAGAGATGCCGTGGAAATAGTAGGGAAAATCCTCTTATCTCTACGTCAGTTCTACCATAAGCAATGCAGAAAGACCACTGCAATTCACGGGATGAGAAGGCTGAATAAAAACGAGACTGTTCAACAAGTTTCGATTATTCTCCAATAACTTAGCTGATTCTCTAGTCTAAAAAGTGGGCGAGGCACCCTTCCTGCAATCCATTCCTCAGAATTGACATGGCGTCTTTGGATGGTTTATCATGCAAAACAGTGAATGTTCCTGTGTCGTTTACCTGAAAGCTGTGAGCCTTGGAGTTCAAAGTGCCTAAGATAACTATCAATTTGCCATAAGCTTAGCGGCACTTTGGACTTCAAGCGGCAATAGCAACAGAATTTTTGTCGTCCAGGATTATGCGTTCAAATACGAGCTTTGAGATGCCTTAAAATAGACGATAATTATAGTTAATAATATATTGAGTCCCATCAGGGCGGTATTTCAGATAGCACCTTTACCCTTTCCTAAGATAATCTGTGCGATCTGTGAGATCTGTAAGAGACTTTTTGACAAAACCCCCGCACTGAGTGATGTTTACGTGAACAGGGATGATGATTAGATCGAAGTAAAAGTGAATGTTCCTGTGTTCCTGTGTCGTTAGATTGGCGTTAGATAGCAAATTCTATATGTATTTGATCCCTTCTCCCTCTTTCCAAGGCGTCGATCACATCTTTATCTACCCTTAATCAAGCGTTAAGAGTTAACGCTTGATTAAGGCTAGATAGACATGTGATCAAGTGGCTCAAATGAGTAAGGAGGATCCCAGAATGCTGGTTTATCCGGGGGATGAAAAATGGAATGAAAAAGGCTCTCTTTGCTCTCTTTGCTCTCTTTGCCGCTTGAAGTCCAAAGTGCCGCTAAGCTTATGACAAATCGATAGTTATCTTAGGCACTTTGAACTCCAAGACTCACACGATCCGCCCGATCTGTGTTCTATCATCATCATTCATATTCAGGACTTGGGTTTTCGCCCAAAACCCCTACAACCCTCATAGGCAGGACTTGGGTTTTCGCCCAAAACCCCTACAACCCACATAGGCAGGGCTTGGGTTTTCGCCCAAAACCCCTACAACCCACATAGGCAGGACTTGGGTTTTCGCCCAAAACCCCTACAACCCTCATACGCAGGGCTTGGGTTTTCGCCCAAAACCCCTACAACCCTCATACGCAGGGCTTGGTGAGAGGAATTGAACAGTCTCACGATAAGCCTTAAGAATGCGACAGAATTTGTGATTGACAATTAACACATACTCATATAATTGGTAAAAATAGTATTTTCATAAAGAGGCACTGATGAAAGAGGTATTGGAAAGTATTGGAAAATATCCGTAACTTGTCGAGAAATGGACTGTTCCAGAATGAACAGCATATCCACTATTCTCTTGTTAGAAGACTGCGTTATGAACTTAGTAAGGGAAATGAAGAAACGATGAAAAGTATGATCCGTAATACCCAAGATCTTGGGAGAAACTTATGATAAAGCATGAACTCAAAGGACATGTCATAATATAAGGGTGATGCTTTGGAAATCCTTAGAACACAGATAAGTGACGCGTCAATAGACTTGATATTTGTAGATCCTCCGTATAACATAGGGAAGAAATTCGGAGATTTTCATGATAAATGGTCATGTGATTCTGATTATAATGAATGGGCATATAATTGGATAGATGAATGTATTCGTGTATTGAAACCAAGTGGAACCATGTATCTAATGACAAGCACCCAGGCAATGCCTTATTTTGATATATATGTAAGAGATAAGCTAACTGTGCTTAGCCGCATAGTGTGGCATTACGATAGTTCTGGTGTCCAAGCCAGAAAGTATTATGGTTCATTATATGACCCCATTCTTCACTGCGTAAAAGACGCCAAGGCATATACTTTCAATGGTGACACAATCAAGGTTGAAGCAAAAACAGGATCAAAAAGAAATTTGATAGATTATCGAAAACCTATACCAGCCCCATATAATAGTAAAAAAATACCTGGTAATGTTTGGTACTTTCCTAGGGTCCGCTATAGAATGAGCGAATATGAAGAACATCCATCACAAAAACCTGAAGCATTACTTGAAAGAATAATACAAGCCAGCAGTAATCCTGGAGACATTGTTTTAGACCCTTTTGCAGGTTCTTTTACAACATGTGCAATAGCCAAAAAGCTTGATCGCTTATCAATCGGTATTGATTCTCAAGAGGAATATGTTAAAATTGGGTTAAGAAGAGTGTTTGGGCTTGCCGCATATAAGGGAAAAGTTTTGATTCCTCCGATAAAATCCTATCATCAGAAACATGATGATACTAATCAAATGGATATATTTAGATGACTATCATGGAACACAATTTTACCGCCACCATCTTAGCAGTATTAAACGAAAATTTCCGGGAGAAAGGTGCAACCATATTAGAAAGTAGTGAGTTACTTCGATATATCAACATCAAAACTAAAGCTGCAAATAGAGGTTCAAAGTCACGGGCGTCTTTTGGTAATCTTTATGCTATTTATGTACTGATAGAAGATTACATTAATCATGGCTTCGACACCTCTGGTAATTACGATGATTATGAGGGTTCACGATATACAGATCTGTCAAAAAGACAAAATGAACTTCCTTTTGGCAATAAACTCCAAAACCATGCACTTAACCACAGAGTCAATCAAGAATTTAAAAAGTACTTTCATGAGTCTCAATACCCCCCCTATTATTAGAGCTGCTCAATCCAGCAGATACTGGATTAATGAGAATCTACTGAGAATTAACTTGGATGGTCGCATTTATAATATAGCAAAATCGATAAAGACCGTGATTGATGTGTATGTTGATGCCAGGAAAAAAGAATTTATTGAATTCATGGGATACTGTGAAGAGATTTCGAGAATCAGAAAAGAAGAACCTCAAAAAGTAGTAGATTTTATTAAGAATCTGCTGCGAGATGATGTTGATGCAAGGATATTTGAAATCGTTAGCTATGCCATACTAAAAGAATACTATTCAGATCAAAAAATATACTGGGGATGGGAGCAAGATGATCTGACTGAAGAGAATCTGATATTATATAAAACTGGAAAAACAAATGCAAATGACGGCGGTATAGATTTCGTCATGAAACCGCTTGGACGTTTTTTTCAAGTTACGGAAACCATAGACTCAAGTAAGTATTTTTTAGATATTGATAAAGTACAGAAATATCCAATAACTTTTGTAGTTAAGACCGACTTGCCTGTTGAACAAATTCGTATTAAGGTTAAAGAACAAGCGCAAGCCAGGTATTTAGTAAAATCGGTTGTGGCTTTATACATGAAATCTATAGAAGAGATCATCAATATTACCAAGCTTATGGAACTATTTGAAGAGGTCTTATCCAAAGGTGGCAGTACTGCTATAATTGGGGAAATTGTAGTTCAGAGTCGATTTGAGTTTGACCTTAACGAAGAATCGTAAGATTGCTATGCTTGTAACATCCACCAAGTCCTTAATGCAAGCCTACCGCTGACAAGAATGAAGCCAGTTGATAGTCTGTTTTTGGGGTAACAATCAAAACTATTTTGCGGCAAAGCAACTCCATGCCCCGTCCCATTCTTCCGCAGGAACGGCGTCCTGCGCTACGTTAAAGCCTCTTTTGAGCCAATGAATCCAAGCAATCTGCCCGATCTGCGTTCTATAAACAGAATATAGGTGTTGGCGGAACAGGATTCCGCCACTACATTCTGAATTCTAAAATAACCTGTGGTTTCGCAGAAACGGCGTTCTGCGCTACAAAAGCTAATGGCACTTGACAGAATTGCAGTTATATTTACCTTTGTAAGTAAAGATCAACAGGGAGAAAAAGATAGTGAATCGCGTAGTTGGCATCCATCAGTTCATGTCGGATAAGGTATGGAAATGGAAGTTATTAGAGCAGAAGGTAGCTCAGGTGCTATCCTTGCACGATTATCAGGAGATTCGTCTTTCGGTATTGCAGGATTATGGAGTGATTCACGAAGGCATCACAGCCCTGATGCAGGAAGATGAAGCGGCCGAGGCTGCCGAAGGCATTATCAATCTTTCCCAGCCCAATGGCGATGTCAGTTTACTCACTTTGCGTCCGGAAGGGACCATCAGCGTCTTGCATCACACCGCCAAGATTATCAAGGATCGCGATGTGCATCGCTTTTATTATATGGGGCCGATGTTTCGCAAGGGGAAAGAGAGTATTCCTTCCGAATTTCATCAATTGGGCGTGGAAATGTTGGGCAGCGACAGCGTAATCTCCGAAAACGAGGTGATCTCTCTGGGCGTGAAGATTTGTCAGCAATTGGGGCTCAAGGATGTGAAGCTGCAGCTCAATAGCTTTGGCTGTCAGGATTGCCGCGTACAGTTTTTTGAAGACATGCGCACATATTTGAAAGAGCATGAGACCGAGCTTTGCGCCGCCTGCTTTAAAAAGCTATATACCAATCCTTTTGCCGATACGGGCTGTAAAGATGTCCAATGCGCAAAAGCGATCGGAGAAGGGCCCAAGATCATGGATTACCTCTGCCCAAATTGCCGCAAAAACTTCTCCAAAGTAAAAAAGATTCAAGCCAATCTGGCCCATCAATACACGGTGAACCCCAAGCTTTTCAAGAATTTTGCCTATTACAACGAGACCGTATTTGACTTTGTAATCCAGAAAAACGGTGGTGAGCAGGTGATCGGAGGCGGGGGACGTTATGACTACCTTTCGCGGATGATTACAGGAAAAAACATCCCGGCCGTGGGCTTTTATCTGAATATGGACAGCATCTTTGAGGTGATGGACCGGCGCGAGCTTTTTACCCCTCTGGGCAAAGACTTTAGCGTCTATATCTCCACCCAAAGCGAAGATCTGGAAATGATGCTCTTGCAGATTGCTCAGGAATTACATGAAAACAATATAAAAACTTTGCTGAGCACCGAAAAGCACAGCATCACCGAGGATGTAGCCCTGGCCAGCAAAGCAAAGTGTGAATTGATGCTGGTGATCCGGGATGAAAATGTGCGTGAAGGCAAGATCCTCATGCGCAACCTGAGCAAAGAACATCAGGATTACATCAAGCTGGATGGCATCATAGACGCTATCCTCCTGGCTCGTAAATCTTTAAACAAAGACTAAAGGAGAATACAATGAAATCTATCGCAACCCACAACGCACCTGCCGCCATCGGCCCTTATTCACAGGCAGTCCTCATGAACGACACCCTGTTTGTAAGCGGACAATTGGGCATCGACCCCAGCACTGGAAACATGGCTGAAGGCTTTGAAGCTCAAGCCAATCTGGTCTTTCAACACATCAGAGCCATCCTCGAAGCCGCCGGCATGGGCATGTCCCATGTGGTAAAAGCAAGCGTCTTCCTCCAGGATATGGACGATTTTGGGAAAATCAACGAGATTTATGGCCGCAATTTCAGTGCTCCCTTTCCTGCCAGAGAAGCCATCCAAGTGGCACGCCTGCCCAAAGGCGGACTGGTGGAAATCTCTGTGATCGCAATGAGGTAAACCCTTGAGCATCACTACAAAAGGCGGGGACAAAGGCCAGACTTCCTTGTACACTGGAGAAAGAATCTCCAAAAGCGACATGCGTGTGGAAGCCTATGGCAGCCTGGATGAACTGGATGCCTTTATAGGCGAAGCCAAGCACCACGTGAGCGAGTATCCGGAAGTGTTTCAGCAGCTTATCGAGATTCAAAACCGGCTGTACCGGGTGATGGGAGAGCTGGCCACACCGGATGGCTCATATCCCATGCCCCTGTGCGAGAGCGAAGTAGAAGAGATCACAGCCAGTATTCAGCACTATGAAGAAAAGCTGAATCTCAAAGGCTTTGTGATCCCAGGAGCCTGCCTGGCCAGTGCCAGATTGGACATTTGCAGGACCGTGGCGCGCAGGGCTGAACGTAGATTGACCGCCTTGGCGCAAACCACAGAAGTATCCCCTTTCCTGCAAAAATACGTGAACCGACTGTCTGATCTTTTTTACATCCTGGCACGGCATATCGAAGCTCATAAGGGAGTATTGACCTATAAGAGCAAACCCCTGAAGGGCTGCGAGTAAGTGAGGTTTTTAAGCTAAGAAATAGTGAATGATAAAAGGAGAAAATAATGTATAAGATAGTATTACTCAGACACGGCGAGAGCATTTGGAACAAAGCCAATCTCTTTACCGGCTGGACCGATGTGGACCTTTCTGAAAAGGGCTATATCGAAGCCAAAGAAGCTGGTAGAAGGCTCAAAGAAGCTGGCTTTACCTTTGATGAAGCCTATACTTCCGTGCTCAAACGGGGCATCCGCACCCTCTGGCTGGCGCTGGATGAAATGGACCTGATGCACACCCCCATCCGTCATGACTGGAGGCTGAATGAACGTCATTATGGAGCCCTGCAAGGCCTGAATAAGGCAGAAACGGCCAAGAAATACGGCGAAGAGCAAGTATTGCTTTGGCGCCGCAGCTTCGATGTCCCACCTCCTCCCCTGGAAAAAAGCGATGAGCGCTATCCGGGCAAGGACCCCCGCTATGCCAATCTGGAAGAAGAGCAGATTCCGCTGTGTGAATCCCTAAAAGATACCGTAGCCCGCACCATGCCCTTCTGGAATGAAGTGATCATTCCCAGACTGGTAGCAGGACGCAAAATGGTGATCTCGGCCCATGGCAACAGCCTGCGGGCCATCGTGAAAAATCTGGATCACATCTCCGATGAAGATATCGTGAGTTTGAATATCCCCACCGGCATCCCCCTGATCTATGAATTTGATGCCGAATTGAATGCGACAAAGCGCTACTACCTGGCTGATGAAGCAGAGGTAAAAGCAGCAGCAACCAAGGTGGCAAATCAAGCTAAGGGCCAATAAAGCTCTGTAACAATAGATTGGCAATCTGCTGCAAGGTGGATTGCCAATTTTGCTTTTCAGCACATGCAGAATTTGTTTGTGTCTCGTGTCGAACAAGGCCGGAGGCTTTGGAAAAAGAGGAACGGGCTTAAAAAGGGAGCACGTCCCGTGCTCTGCAGACGAGACGTCTGCAATCCAGCAACTACACTCAATCCGCACAATCCGTGTGACTATTCTTTTGATTACTGCACGCACCAGCTGAAGCTGATTGAGCGGCCGTCTGAAGACAGCGTTACGGGTAAGCTTTTATCATTTCAACCGCAGCACCTTGTTTATTTGCCTCGTGCCATCAAAACTCTCAAACACAGAGAAATAGACACCGGAAGCCCAGGAATCATCCACCTCGATCACGGCCTGATCCCGCAGGTCCCAAGAGCCCAGCAATTGCCCCTTACAACTATAAAGCTTCAGTTTTCCGCCAGGGATAGCCTTGCTGATCACACTAAAGGAATCCTTGAAGGGATTTGGGTAGATGCTGATCAGGTCTGGGCAGATTTCAGAGCCGGCAGGATTGCTGATGGCAAGTTCCAGGCGCCTTACCACAGGGTCGGATTCCTGCTCGCCATATAGTGCTATAATGGCAAAGACAGCACAGGCATCACACTCTGCAGAGGAATCCACAATATTGGTATATATGGTTTGAGAGGGATCCAGCGTAGCTAACAATTCGTGATTGCAATATACTTTGTAGCCCGTCACAGCAGGATTTGCCGCTTCCCAAGTGAGGCTATAGTGGTTTTCGCCGTCATAGTTATGGGATAAACTAAGATTTTGCGGGCCATCCAGATAGCCGGAGATTTGCGCCTCGGAATAGCCAATTCGCCAGAGGGGATGATCCATGCTACCATACCAGTTTTTGTAACCCATCCCGCTACTGTCACGCAAAAATGCAGAGCGGTAAAGCCGCGCATCCCAAGCACCCTGAACTCCCGTCATCACAGGCTGCGAGCTGAAGCTCCAGTGCACACCGTCCAAGGATTTTCCCAGATACAATACCCGCCCTTCCTGAGTGCTGGGAATGCCCACCGCTGCCAGCATGTGGTAGTAACCATCGATGAATTGCACATCCATGTGCCACACACGGTAGCCTTCGGGAAATTCTGAGATGTCGGTCAAAACAGGCTCTGACCATCCTGTGTCCAGATCACTTGTGTAGCGCAAGTAAATACTGCGAGGGTTCACCTTGGTATTCACAGTCCACAGCATATAATACGAGCCATTATTAAGCAGGCAGGGTGAGAGGGCAGTTTCGTTCAAAACAGGATTTGTGGAAAGCACAGAGAGGATGGTGGTGGCTGCAGACCAATTGATGCCGTCTGTGGAAGTTTTCAGCTTGATCAGCTCGCTCATCCATCCGTTTTTCTGTCTCCAGATCAGATGCATAGTACTGCCATCGGGAGATACCATGAGATGCGGATCGGAATTGTAGTGGTTGTTAATATCTGTCCCAGTATATACATCAGCCACAGGATTGACGAGGCCATCAGGCTCTACCCAGTCAAGACCGATACTTGAAACCACGATGGAGGGATTTTCATAAGCCACATCCGAGCCTGGATACGGTGTGTGCACCATCCAGTAGTTCCAGCCACCGAAGCCCTGGGGAAAGTAGAGCACGCTGGGGTGACAGGTTTCGACGCTATCTTCTACATAGATAGGGATCAAGAGAGGCTCATCAGCATTGGGGAATGTATAACAATTCAGGTTAAAACCCTGACTTAAGCCAAAAGTAATCAGCAACAAACAAAACAATATAAGTTTCTTCATTTTATCCTCCAGTTCGTTGAACTCAGCTTATTTAAAGGCAGGGATATCTGTCAACTATAATGTTTCACTTTTAGAGCTAAAATAGCGGGAAAACTAAGCTTTACCAGCCCCGGCGCATAATTCCCTTGACTAATATCCGCATACAGGGATAGTGGACAAAAATAATAAAAGGAGTCTTATCATGGCAGTAAAGATTGATAAAGATACCTGCATAGGCTGCGGTGCCTGCGTGGATGTATGTCCCGTAAGCGCGCTTTCGATGGAAAATGACAAGGCTGTGTGTGATGAAGGAACTTGCATAGATTGCGGTGCCTGCATTGCCACCTGCCCAGTTTCGGCCATTAGCGAATAATTTAACCAACAACAATTCTGGGTGGAGCTGGCAAAATAGGTCAGTTCCACCTTTTCCTTATCATCTATAATACAGGGAGTTCAAAATGAAACACTATGCTTTACTTATTCTGTTTGCCCTCATGCTCTGGACGCTTTTGGCCATAGAGGTCAGCGGCACCCAATCCGGCACCTGGAGCCCAGCTAACAATCCTTATCAAATCGTGGGTGATATCACCGTCCCAGCCACTGAAGTGCTTACTATCCAGCCCGGAGTGATAGTGCAGGCCATGGGAAACTATCGCATCAACGCCGAAGGCAGCATCCAGGCTGTAGGCACCGAAGCAGACAGCATTTACTTTATGAACGCTCAGGACCCTCCCACAAATATCTGGAAAGGTCTGCGCCTGGAAAATGAAACTGCTATCAGCAACATCAAATACTGCTATATCGAATATGCGGATTATGGTGTAAATGCTGTGAAGTCTCCGGTGGAGGTCAGCTACTGCTATTTTTCTAACAACAAGAACGGCATGCAGCTATACGGCATCGGTGACCTTTATCCCCCCGCGATGGATGTGCATCACAACCTGGTAGAATACTCCATAAATCACGGTATCCTGATTCCGCAAAACAGCAATGCCTGGGTGCATCACAACGAGGTGCGCTTCAATGGAACCGGCAGCCAATACCGTGGGGCCATTCAGCTTTCCAATCAGTCCGCCGCTGGCCAAAACGACCCCATCATTGAGTACAACAACATACATCACAACTTCAAACAAGGCATCACAGCCTGGGATGTGACGGGGGGATCGGCTATCAACCCCATCATCAGATTCAACCATATCGAAGCTAACCTCACCGGCATCTATCTTTTGTCCGCCAGCGGGGTCGTGCATGATAACCTGATTATCAACAACTTCATCACCGGCGACATGAATAGCGGAGCCGGAATGATGATCGGCGGAGCTAGTTCGCTGCCTCATATAGCGCGCAATACCCTTACCGGAAATTACACAGGGTTTTACATTACCGCAAACGCCACGCCAGTGCTGGGAGATCTATCCGAAAATCACCCCTGGGCCTTTGGTGAAAACATCATCCAGGACAATATCGATGCCACCAATATCCTGAACTCCGTGGTCTGCGATGCCTATCCCCTCAGCACAAATATCATCAAAGCTGAGAACAACGACTGGGGAGTATATACCGCAGCGGAAATCGCCATTGGCATCAGAGATCACAACGACAATCCGGCTTTGCCCACGGTGGATTTTGAACCCTGGTTTGAGGAGCAGACCTCTCTTACAATATCCGGATCATATTCCTGGAACGCAGAGGATTACGATGTGCTTCAGCCGCAGGAATTGCAATTAGTTCTGGTGGCACAAGGCAGCCGTGAAATCCTGGAAAGCCACATATTGGCAGAGAATCCTTTCAGCATCGAAACTGAGGTGGAAGAGCCTTTCTTTGCTCTACTCTGCGGTGTGGATGCAGCAAGAGAGATTTGGGCTGCAGCAGGCGGTTTGGAAGATTGTACAGCATTCGATCCCGCTGATGCCACAGACATCGCTCTGGGCGTGATCCACATCGCTGCCTGGCAGCATTATGATGTGGAAACAAAAGGTGAAATCGAGCTCATTGAAGGCCACGAGATCTGGCCGGTGTATCATAGCTTTTTGATCTTCCCCTATGACAAAGTGGATTACTTCTATGATGATGGTGATAGCCGCTATATCTACAAACATGAATACCTTGATGGCGAGAACTGGAATACCATCAATTTTGGCCTCGGCCAGCACTATGCCAGGATCCATAACCTCTTTCATGGTAGCATCTGGATTCAGAACTGCGTAGAAAACGGTATGCCAACCCAAAATATGGTAGAATACGCTATAGACGATGAGGGCAAGAGCAGCTATTATACCATTAGTCCAGATAGCGAGATTCTCGAGAAACGCTTTTTGAGCAACGATTACGAGCGAATCTATATTTACGGTGCAGACTGCTATGCAGATCGCTATCTTAATGTGGTGGAACCCGAAGCAGGAACCCGGATAAAGTATCATACCCCAAACCTTAGCCATCCGCATGAATTCAGGATACACAGCGAAGATATAGGCGAACAAACCTTCGAGATGGATTTCTGGTGGCAGGCTCCGGCCTATAGTGGCATAGACTATAGTGGCTACCGCTTGTATAGACAAGATTTGGGACAAGAACCGGAACTTCTTGCCAGCCCGGACTTCGCCTATTTCGGTGAATTGCATTATACCCTTAATGGCTCTGGCCCAGTGGTTTTCTGGGTAGTGGCCACCGATGGCATCATCGAATCCGAGCCCAGCAATGTCATTAACTTCGAATTCCCCATCAGCAATGAAGACCTGGTCGCTACACCTATGCTGAATATCTATCCTAATCCCGTGAGATTGGGGCAGGGCAATACTTTGAAGATCGAAACCAAGGGTCTACTGGAGCCTTGCCTGAAGATTTACAACATCCGCGGTCAGCAGGTTTATAGCCAAAAGCAATTCACTCAAGACTTTGAATGGCAAGGAGTGGACAGCAAAGGCAAAGCCGTGGGTAGCGGGATTTATCTACTGCGTTTAGAGAGCAGCAATGTGTCTCCCATCAGCCGTAAAATAATGGTAATCAAATAGGAGCGATGATGAGCCCAGCAGAACTCGCGAATCTGAACCACGAATCTGGCTTTAACTGTGCGCAGAGCGTATTGGCCGTCTTTGCCGAAGACTATGGAATGCCGCTAAAGCTGGCTCTGAAACTCGCTTCACCATTTGGCGGCGGCATGAGAATGGCTGCCACCTGTGGTGCGCTTACCGGAGCTTTGATGGCTCTGGGCCTGGCCTGTGGCTATTCTGAATTCGATGAAGAGCTTAAAGACAAAAGCGATCAATTGACCCGGGAATTGCTCCGCCGTTGGCAAAAAGAAATCGGGCCTACAGATTGCAAAGTCATCCTGGGCTACGACGTCAGCGATCCAGACCAAAGAGAGCTGGCTACACAAGCCGGGGTTTATGATCTTCACTGCCCCCGTTGCATCGGCAAAGCAGCAGAAATCCTGGCTCAGATGCTGGCCGAACTTGCTTAAATATAATAGTGCGCTATCTTCTACTAAGCAGCGATTTAGCTGTACAAGAGAAGCGGTGCTTCAATATTAAATAATGACTCAAAGGAGTACATAATGTCAGAAATAGTTTATATCAAAGGACGCGAAATTTTAGATTCCCGCGGTAATCCCACCGTGGAAGCAGACCTTCATCTGGAAACAGGTGTGATGGCCAGAGCTGGTGTCCCCAGTGGTGCCTCTTGCGGCGAGCGTGAAGCCATAGAACTCAGAGATGGTGACAAGAGCCGTTATCTGGGCAAAGGTGTGCTCAAAGCAGTGCAAAACGTCAATGAACTCATCGCCCCGGAGCTCTTGGGTATGGAATCCCAGCAGCAGGCCACGCTCGACAAAATGATGCAAGAGCTGGATGCCACCCATAACAAAGGCAAGCTGGGTGCTAATGCGATCCTGGCGGTCTCCATGGCTGCGGCCAGAGCCTCTGCTCTGGAGCTGGAAATCCCGCTTTATCGCTATCTGGGCGGCGTCAATGCCCTCACTTTGCCAGTTCCCATGAGCAATATCATCAATGGCGGCGAGCATGCCGACAACAACGTGGATATTCAGGAATTCATGATCATGCCTTTGGGTGCCACCAGTTTCCGTGAAGCTATCCGCTGGAATGCAGAAGTCTTCCACAACCTCAAATCCATCCTCAAAGGCCGTGGCCTGGCCACTTCAGTGGGCGACGAAGGTGGCTTTGCGCCCAACCTCAGCTCCAATGAAGAAGCCCTCATCGTGATCGTGGAAGCCATCACCAAAGCCGGCTACCAGCCTGGAAAAGATATCTATATCGCTCTGGACGCGGCAGCCTCCTCCTTTGTGCAAGCCGACGGCAAATACGCCATCGACGGCAAAAAGCTTTCCTCCGAAGAGCTGGTCGTCTATTATGAAGAAATGGTCGCCAAATACCCCATCTGCTCCATCGAAGACAGCCACGCCGAAAACGACTGGGATGGCTTCATTCTCATGAATCAAAGGCTCGGCAACAAAATCCAGCTCGTGGGTGATGACCTTCTGGTTACCAATCCCAAGCTCATCCGCAAAGGTATTGAGAAAAAAGCGGCCAATTCGGTCTTGATCAAACTCAATCAGATCGGAACTGTAACCGAGACCATCGATGCCATCAATACCGCTCACAAAGCGGGATGGACCTGTGTGGTTTCCCATCGCAGCGGCGAAACCGGCGATACCTTTATCGCAGATCTTGCCGTGGCCATGAATACCGGCCAGATCAAAACCGGCTCTGTCTCCCGTAGCGAACGAGTGGATAAGTACAATCAGCTCATGCGCATAGAAGAAGAACTGGGCGAGCAGGCCTATTTCCCCGGCAAAAGTGTAATCAAACAGCTCAGCTAAAGTTCTGCTGATAAATAATCCGCCTCTTGCACCCTTGTGAGAGGCGGTATTTTATATGAAAGCTGTGAGTCTTGGAGTCCAAAGTGCCTAAGATAACTATCAATTTACCATAAGCTTAGCGGCACTTTGGACTTCAAGCGGCAGTGGGAAACCTTGCCGAGGGCTGTTGAAGTCCATTCCGGCCTGCTCTTAACGCTAACACTAAAATAATCGAAGCCGGATTGAGCTCCAAGGCCTTTCTTGGGTCCGTAGCGAGAGCCCGCATCAATCTCTCCCCTTTGTGGTAGTAGAGATGACGTGGAGTTAGTAGAAATAAATTCTCTTATCCCCAAGTCAAATCTACCTTAGCCTATGCAGGAAGAACACTGGAATTCGCGGGATGGGAAAGCTAATTATCTTCACAAATCAAGCATAGATAAAATCCCTGACAAAAATCCGGGTTGATCCGTCTCATCCGTAAAATCCGTGTAACCATTCTTTTCCCCCTCTCACCCATTCTGATTCCTTGACAAATAAGCCTCCATCAAAAATGATCCCACCAAACATGTGCAAAGGATATTGTATGAAAAAGCTCTTACTTGATTTGTCAAACTTGGGTGCCTTATTTCGAGAAGCCCTTCCCGAAGAGAAGGTTGCGGCTGCTCAGACCTCTTTCTTGAAGCAGGTCTCAGTGAAGATGCACTCTTTTTACCGGGGCAAGATGCAAAGCCTGCCCAAGGCCGGCATCTATGGCTTTAATTGGTTCAACGTCTGGTACACCCCTG
>Ga0265295_1005114_pt1 | contig 17066 bp, 18 predicted proteins | sample Munlansysbiofilm_FD_192503 | JGI IMG/M metagenome (GOLD analysis project Ga0265295, IMG submission 192503) | Leachate microbial communities from a municipal landfill in Southern Ontario, Canada - Methane capture system biofilm | ecosystem: Engineered > Solid waste > Landfill > Unclassified ...
AAGGGGGTACCCAAATATCGATAACTTTATTACAATGATCTATTTGCGTTGTGGCAAGTTATCTTTAAATCTACCCACTTGAAATGCGGAAGAGCCGAGAACATGGCATAAAGATAACTCAAAATAATTCTTCAGAAGTTATTTGTCTCCAGCTAAACAATTAAGTGAAAAAGTGGTATAAGTCTGAACGATTGAAAAAAAGCGCAATTTTTTTGTAGTTCAGATCTTATCTTTGCCGGGAATGTAGTTCAGGGGCTTTTGTCTTTGGCCTTTCACCACATCTAAACCCTGTGTCCGCTTCAGACGTTTTACTTCATTCTCCAGATCCGTAATGATGTCTAATAACCGGTTTATCAAAGCCGGGTCAGACTGAGAACTGATAATGTCAGGAGTTAGTGTTTTTAGATATTCAATGTCTGTTGATTTCATAAATTGATCACTATATGTTGAGGAGTGCACCTTAATAGTTTCTGTGGAATTTTTTAAAAACCCCAGATAATCGTTATTTCAGAAAAGATTTATCTCACCCGGAATCCCACTAATCATGAAATTTCATTGATCTCTCTTGAGCAAATGAGAAATTAACCATTTAACCTTGATTTAAAATGGAAGAGAATAGATCTGGTGCAGATCTTCGTGGATCTTTTTTATCATCAGGAGTTCATGAGTAGAATATAACCGTTTTCTTACCTGGTTCACATCCCTCATACAAGAACGGTAAATTCACCTGCCCTGTAGCAGTAAAGAACCTCATACTATTGTACTATGCGGGACATGTGTAGTTAACATATTACTATTCTGCCATTTAGGAAGCGAACTGAAATCGCAGATTTTTTTGAGCGCCACAAAAGGATATACTTTACGAAAAAAACAAAAAAATTTGCATGATTTCCTGAAGATAACGTGATCTTCTAACTCACCAGCTCTCCAGGAGGATCTCTGTTAAACGATGAAAGGACAAGGTTTCTTGCCCTGATAAGCTCTGCAATGCTCCTTGCCTGACAGACCGCTCCTGCAGGAGAATACGGGCTATTTCCATTGAACAGTTCAGGCAGCATCCCGGCTCCATCGGTGAAGAGATAATGCCAGAGTGGGCGAAGAGTCCGGGATGCATATTGCGGCGTTTCTCCATACTGGATGAGGGCATCAGTATACCAGGAGATAAGCCATGGCCAGACCATGCCATTATGATAGGACTGATCTCCTGCATAGGTCCCAAAATAATCCGGTGAATCTGGAGCCAGGGATCTCATGCCATAGGGAGTAAGGAGATCTTTTTTAATTCGGTTTAGCGCAAGTCGTCCTTCATCAAATGGCATAAGGCCAAGTGCCAGGGCTATGAGCTGGTTTGGTCGGACAGATGAATCGTGGGGGTTTAGCACATCATACAGGCATCCGCTTTTTTCATTCCAAAATGAAGAAAATGATCTCCGGACCTGTTTAGGAGATACCGGAACTCCGATATCCAGGTATTCACAGAGTTCAAGGGCCAGAATCCAGAGGGCATTAATTTCAACCGGTTGGCCTTCACGAGGAGTGTAAGAAGTATCCATCCAGGTAGAGCAGGGAGCAACAGAGATAAGATCCCGTTCCATGTGAGTAACCTCAGTCTCGGGATAGGTCATAATCAGGTTTTCCAGATCGGGGATAATCTCATCAACAAAGGGTGAGTTCTGCTGCGTCTGCAGGTAGTGAAAGAGAGCCCAAAAAAGCCATAAAGTTGCATCTGAACTATTATATAAATAAGGAAGACGATTTGGTATCAGCCCGCCTTTGCGATGGCGAAGAAAATTCCTGAAGATATCCTCAGCCTGACGATGCCTGCCATACGTAAAGAGCAGACCTGGCATACTGATGAACGTATCCCGTCCCCAGCTGTGGGTAAACCAATGATGCCCGGTCATAATTTCTCCATCACGAATACAAAGGCGTGATGCCCTATCCAGAAGGTCAGGGGGACTTTCCTGAAATGAATCATGAGAGGGAGGGGGGAAATGCTCCGGATATATCTGTAATTCTACGAAATTGTCAGGTACTGTTCCACTAAAAAATCCTGGTGATGCCAGATTCTCAGTAGCATCATAGCCCCGTGATGCCTCTTTTGGGTACCATGCATTGTAGTAGATCCTGGAATCGGCAGTAAAAGGAAGATTACATCTGAAATGATACCCGTTCCAGGTAAAGCCATCAACTGCCGGCTGTATGAGGACGTGTGGCTCAGTGGCCAATTCATCCAGGTTTCTATCAGTCATCAGTGGACGAACTGACATGTCTACCGCATTATCAACCTCCCACCTGACTGAAAGTCCCCGGGAGAGCGAAATAGTCCGGGTAACAAGTGCTCTGTCAAATAAAAAATCCTGGATGACCGGGTATGCTTTAGCAGAAAGGATGTGCTGCAATGATTCATCAGGCGGCCGATCTCCCCACCATCCGGGAAGATATGATATGCCATTGAATGTTTCGTGAAGGGATGAAAGAATAATCTGGTCAGCATCAACAAGCAGACCATGATATCTTCGTGTGTTCCCGGTAAAAGATGATGAGCAGGAGAATCTCCCTTCAGTCATGAGAAATTCCCTTTCTGATGCAATGGAAGGGAAGGATAATTCCTTTCCGTACCTAATATGGTCAGGGATGGAGGTCAAATCAGTGGCCATGGACTGATGGCTATTATGGTGCACGCCAGAATCTCTCATGTATTGATAGTTTTTTTAAGCTTTTGAGAGAACTCTGCTGTCTTCGCTGCTAATTTTTTCCAGGTTGGCCGGGTTTTCACCTGTACTCTTCCTGTAAGTCCGAGTCGGCGCATATCTTCCGGGCTTTGAAGAAATTTTATCAGGTGATTTGCAATGTCTGAAAGATCCCATGGGTCTCTATGTCTGGCATATGTTTTAGGCCCTCCCAAAAAAACTGGAGAAAATTCATTAACATAAGATGCTACATTCAATTCATTGCCTCTAAATAGACATACATGACCTGATCTCTAATTGAATCCCAGAAGAAGCGGCGGTCGACCTGATTATATCCGCCCCGTGACATTCGGATCCGGTCAAACTGGTTGTCCAGGTAATAATTTACTCCCCAGGCAATACCTTCCGGTGTGGGATCAACAACGAGGCCATTAATGCCATGTTCAACATTCTCTGCAAGACCGCCAACCCTGCTTACGACAACAGGCCGGTTCGCACTCCATGCCTCAAGAAGAATAATACCAAACGGTTCATTCCTGCTTGGAATTACTACGATATCACTGGCATGCAGAAGACGAATATATTCAGAATCTGAGATAAATCCAGGCAACTGAACTGGCCACCCGTGCGTCCGCTCAATAAGCCAGTCCCGCATTCCGCCTCCACCTGCCAGGATAAATGCGGCATTTGAGTGTCTTTCCCGAATGTAAGGTATGGCATCAACCAGAATGTCTGGTCCTTTCTGGTAGGCCATTCTGCCAACGTACGTGATGAGCGGGGTCAGATAGTGAATGCCATATTGTGCCTTAATTGATCCAGGATCGATACTGACATCAAATTGTTCTTTGACTACTCCATTTGGAATGACATGGATCTTTTCAGGGTCTGTTTTATAGAGGTCAAGCACTTCACCGCGAAGTGTCCATGAAACCATAATACAGCGCCTTGCAATAAGGCTTGCATACCATTCCTTGCTACAGATTTCATGGTACTCCCACCAGTCCCCGTGGACATTTCCGTTCCGGCCATACTCTGTGGAGTGAAACGAAAAAACAGTTGGCCGATGCTGAAGAAGATGCAGAGCCTCGGTGACATGCCAGTCATGGAAGTGGAGAATGTCAAAAGGGGGGTTATCATACTGATAAAATCTTTCGACAAGACCTTTTGAAAGATTTGAACAGTATTCAACCACGTTATTTCCATGCGGCCTGAACACGTGGTAATACACTCCGTTCATCTCAAAGTCTACATCTCCTCTCGTGAAGAAATGAACTTCATGGTCTTTTGCCAACGCCTGTGCAAGATAGGTGGCAGCATTTGAAAGGCCCCCGACCCGTTCGCTATATAGGTTTTCCCAACAGAATATTGCTATCTTAAGGCGATCCATAACTCATGTCTCCGGGTATCAGCTGCAAGGATTAATTCCTGATGGTTCGTTGCTTTTTCAATCGCCTCTGCCAGTGGTTCATCTTTTACGACATGGCGACACCAGTTTGCAAAATCTCCTTTCTGGTGATGATAGTCTATAGAGTCTGATGGGGCAATCTGGAGCATTTCAGCAAACTGATCCATATCAAATGCTACATGACCGGTGTATCCCACAGGACTAGAAAAATAAAATGCATCATCTATCGGAAGTGACCGAAGAGGAGAGAGAAATTCTTTCTTTTCCATGGTGGCGATTGATTGCTCTTCAAAGTCAGCCAGGACATCCATGTACGAAATAAATGCTTCGTGTTCTGGTTGATGGCTGAAGTAGGTATGCACTTCACCACAGGATCCGTGCTTACATGACATGTAATAGAAATGATCACTTATCTGCAGACATCGCCAGGTGTGCTTATCTTTGCAAAATGTGCGTGCCCGCTGGACTGCCCTGGAGGCATTCTTTTGTTTTCGGTTCTCTATCCAGGCTGTGCCATCTTTTTCCGCATCAGCCCATGAAATGGGAAGAGGTATTGAAAACTCTTCCCTGACCGGGAAGGAAAGTAAATCGGAAGGTTTTACCATTAAAACATCAGACTTTCGCATCTCCGCCCCCATATGTCTGAAAAATTCATGGATCCCTGATTCTACCCAATAATGTTCTCCGATGGTTTCATAATCGATAAAAACCGGAACAAAATCACCCGGTGACTTTGACACCCAGTCCGCATACCGGTCTGCAGTGAGTGGCCATGCCTCCCAGTCCTGGCAGGTAAACCGGAATGCAATATCATCAGATAATTTGAAGTTGCGCATGATGACCGGAAGGCCGGCACACTGATACATGTAATTTGGACTGCGCCACTCCAGAATTTTATCAACACCTTCTGTAAAGCAGGCTTTGTATCCTAAATCCTTAACCGTTGCTGCTATCCGGTTATCCAAAATAAATTCTGTGTTTTCAAATATTGCGGGAGTTACCCCAAAAACATCTTTCAGGAGAGAGCGATGCAGATTTACCTGGTCGCAAAATTCCTCCATCGTCCAGAAAAGGCTTGCAATACTGTGGAAATAGGTCTGTCCGATCATCTCCACGTTCTGGTGCTGTGCCGCCTGTTTAAAGAGGTCTAAAACGTCCGGAGCCCATTTCTCCATCTGTTCAATTAAAACGCCGGAGATGGAAAATGCACAACAAAATCCCTCATCCAGCTGGTCAAGGATGATAGAGGTAGCCGGTCCATAACACTTGTCGCACACTCTGAGCAGGATCTCCTTATTCGCATCATCAAAGTAGCGCTCCATAGGATCATCTGGGCTACTGGATATATTGGGCCTGAATTCTTTTTTCAGACGATATGGTTGATGCAATTCAAACCCAATGCAAAACCGTTGGTTCATTTATTCACCGATTTTAAAAAGAAACGGCGTATGTAAACAATACAAAGGAAGATTGTCCGAACCATACTGTTACTTTTCCGGTATCCAATATAAAATAATTGTGTATGAAATGAAACAGAAGAAAACCTGATTCAATGGAAAATAATAAACCCACTGCCACAAGATGCTACATCACATGGATGGAGCAGTAGTACAGGTACTGATGGACCCGATTGTCATCATTTTTATTCTCTGCACGATTGTTGCAGTGGTGGGCAAATTCCTTCGGTCCTGGATTATTTCGTGTATTATGCTTCTCTTATTCGGACTGCTCATCATTGTTATTGTCGTTACGGTCGGGCAACTAGCGGGTCTTGATGAGCAGATTCGGTATTTAATTACTGCCAACTACTCCTTTTTCTCTTCAATAACACTTACCCTTCGTGACATTATCATGACCGTAGTCATTATCCTGGCATTTCAACTTGCCCTCGCATTACATGTTACCAGAGTGGATGTTGAATTTCAGAAACGTTTTTTCTGGATTCCCCATAAAGGATCACATCATTATGAAATGGAATATACGCTTAATCATATTTCTAAACATTTAAAGGGAAAAAAAGATTAGAGTATATAATTTAACGTTATTCGGGTCTCTTTCCGGCAGCAATCAAATTATAGGCTAAATACGGAATGTTATCCTCAATAAAGGATTCCACTTTTTTAGCGATCATGAATAAAGGGCCAGCTAAATTGAAGTGCGCAAAAGAGCATCTAAATATCTCTATCTCCTCAAACCCGGCTGAATGAAGCAGGTCGTACATTTCTTTGGCACAATAGTAGTGTTCGGCAAATGAACCAACGCCAACGCGCCTGATTTTCATTTTTGCCCCGATAGAATACAGCGCCGGTAGACTTGATGTAAAGATATTCCGACCAAGGGTGCATACTGCAATTCTGCCTCCCGGAACCAGCACCCGGTGGCAATCATGCAGGCTTTTGTCCGGATGCTGAAGGTATGAAAATGCAAGAAGACTGGATATAGAATCAAAACTGCAGGATTCAAATGGGAGTAATTCTGCATTTCCTACAACATACGGAAGATCCTGGTATCGTTCCTTTGCCTTTCGTATCATGCCCGGGCTGATATCAATTCCGGTTGCAGTGCGATCGGTGCCTTCTTCGAGATATCGATCCAAAAACAGCCCGGTGCCACATCCGATGTCAAGGAGGTGCCCTTTGTGATGGATTTTCCCAAGGACTGCCCCTGCGATATGGTCATAATAGATCTTACCTCGCTGCCGGTGATCGTACCGTTGATCATACACATCAGCTATGTCATCATAGTGTGACTGAACCTTCGATTCAACCGATGCTCTCATCTGTCCGGTTATGAAAACACCTCCGCCACTATGGTTGCTACCATGGCATTCACCTGAAGATACTCATTTCCTGCATGTGTCAGACGGGCATCAGCATCAGCAAGAAGAGTTACAATTGCAGGATCATTATACTCCCGTCCGGTTACCTGAAGAAGGGTGCTGATTACTTCCCTCCCCGATAGTCCCTCTGATATCATAAGATTTTGCAATTTCTTTTGCGCTTCTTCGGTATTTTTTGTTTTCATTGCATGCAAAGCAAGACTTACCTCTTCCTGGGTGTCAGTTCGGCTCAGGGTATCAGGGTTGAATGGTATTTTCGTTTCAACGCGGACCTGCAGGAACATGATAGCCTTTCTAAGATCGCCGGCAGAAGCAGCAACAATCAGGCCGATCTCATCGACAGGAGCCCGGTCTTCTAATGGAATGCTATCCTGAATGCAATGCAGCCGGTCCCGAATTATTTCCCTTGGAAGGGGAGTGAAGAAAAGGGGAAGACACCGTGATTTTATCGGAGGGATGAGGGATGAGGCTTGTGTTGTACAAAAAATAAACCTGCATGTCGCACTGTACCGTTCCATGGTTCTGCGCAGAGCGTGCTGAATATCATGAGACAGTGTCTTTGCATCTTCAAAGAGCATAACCTTGAATTCTGCATTAATAGGCCGGATAGATGCATACGATGATATGATATGTTTAAAATTTGAAAGGAATGATTCATCCGAGCGATAGAGGTGTAAAAACCGTTCATCAGACTCCAGAGCTAACTTCCCCCGCTCCATGAGATCAGAAGTCCGGAATATAGTCACATTATCCTGCCATGTTTCCCCATAGAGTTCCCGCAGAGTAGCCTCAACTGCTGCTGATTTGCCGGTTCCAGGAGGGCCTGATACCACCAGGTGAGGGAGGGTTTTTGCAGCAGCACATCCCTTAAGCACTTCTAAAACCCGCTCCTGACCGAGAATCTGCTCAAATGTTGCCGGCCTAAACTTTTCAATCCAGAACATCCAAAAGCCTCCTGCTTATATATTCAAGTGCATCCCTGATAAATTCGGCTCCGTTGATATCACGGATGAGTTCCAGGGCATCGCTGCTATTAAGTTCCATGCAGATTTGTGCAATCCGGGGTATTGCACGGGTAACCTCATCAATTACCGGGAGAGTTGCAGCCCGTGATGTCCGGGAGAGGGGGTTGAGATCGATTGCGATGACCTTTTTTCCCATAGCAATGAGTGCCTCTGCCCGGTCACCATCTTCGAGGGGAACAAGGATGACATCTGCAGAGTATATACCATCAAAATGACACAGCCCCCGGTCATGGTCCAGGGGAATATACCTGGAAACCTCTCCCTCAACAAGAGTCACCCCATGATTTTTTAAATGGTTACTAATTGCGTTTATCCGTTCATCAGTCCGATGAAACAGATTCACTTCTACCCGGGCATTTGATACTTTTTGAAGTGCTGCTATGTTACCGGCTGTGAGAGCGGCAGTATTCCCGTTTACAGAAATGACCGGGTGCGTTGCTAACAGGAGAAGGGCAGCTGCTATTTTTTCTGCCCTGAGTGCTGAAGGAATGGTATCTTCTCCAAGAAGATAATCAAATGCTTCACCCCTTCCCTGTGCCGTTAACCCTTCAAGAGAAACAATGCCAGATTTCGTAAAATCTACAAGCCGCTTCCGTGTGACGAGTGAGCGGTACCGGGGATGGCTTTCAGGTATCATAATATCCTCTCTCCCTGTAATATTCTTGGGCCTCCAGGTGACAGAGTTAATCTAAATACTTCACCAAAACCAGAGAGGATTTTTAAAGCCCGACTTCCGATAGCAAACACTCCGTTTCCAAGCATAGTCATACTTGCTAAAATGCCATGCGTGTCACACGCAGCCAGAACCGTTCGTACATCATCGGAAATAAGACCACTATTTTCTGCAAATCTTCGTGAAAGGATCATAAAATCATCCAGTGAATGAGGAATGGTATCAGGAAATGCACAGGTAATGCGTTCTATCCACTCCGGAGAGTTTAAAATGGATGCAGTCAGGATGGGCTGTAAAGTAATGGCATATATTGGCCTTATGTCCATCATGCGGCAGATATCGCCATCAGGCCCCGGGGTTTTCCTGACAACAAACCCCCCTCCCTGACATGCTGAAACATCACCAAGGCCACTTCTGTGCATCACTTCTACCCGGTGTGCGATTCGTGCACACTCACGGCCATTCATTCCAATCTTGTACAGTGAATTGAGTGCATGCACTGATGCCAGAAGAGCAGCAGCAGACATTCCATACCCACTTCCAATTGGCAGGTGGCAACAGGTTTTTATTGCGGCAGTCAGATGCATCTGTCTTTGAAGATCCATAAGTATCGGGGAAGTATCTGAAATTTTTAATGGCACCCCGATCTGGTCGGTCTGATAGATTTCAACAGATGGAAAAGAATCTTTTTGGGCAGTCACTCTGACTCCTTCAGAGATGACAAGCCCGCCGCCTGTACTACCACTTCTATCCGGATCTTCATTGATGGAGGGAAGAAAGTATCCTGATATATGGCCCGGACAAAAAGCAGTGGCGGAAGATGCGTTCATGATGGGATGTGCCCTGAAATGATTCGTTCAAATACCGCTGTTGCAATTTCGTGCTTTTTACCAGAGATAGTATGAGAACCAGACGCATCCATTACCGTATATGTCCCCTCTTCTGCCCCAAGATTTTCAGGAGTATTTGCAAGCACCATCGAGACTCCCTGCCTGAGAAGTGCCCCGGCCTCTTCCCGTGCGGCATAACCAAGTTTAAATGCTACAATTATCGGAATTTTTCCAAGAGTCAGGTCAAGGAGTTTTGGAAGAGGTTTTAAGGCAATAGATACCGGTTTTCCACTAGGTATCTTACCGCAGATCTGTTCAGGAGCAAAGTCGGAGATTGCAGCGGCACTAATATAAATATCAGGTATTTTTTCATTCAGCACCGAACGGATTGCATCTCCCATAGAACGTGCGGTAGATGCACGGATATTTTTCAGGGGGTTTATAGTGTCCCGGTGAATAATAATGACCTCAGCACCTAACCGAAATGCTTCATATGCTAATTCCTGACCCATTTTACCAGAAGATCTGGTGGTAAGTACACGAACATCATCAACCGGCTCTTCACATCTGCCACTGGTGATGAGAACTCTTTTTCCAGATAGCGGCCCTCCGGAAAGGAGCCGTTCACACCAGAGGACAATCTCATTGATATCAGCGATTTTTGCCTTCCCTTCTTCAATCCTCGGGCCCACAACTGTTACACCGGATTGAACCAGAATACCGAGATTCTTCATTACGATATCATGACGAAACATTGCATGATGCATTGCCGGAACCAGTATTACTGGCATCCGCCGTCCAAGCGCAGTGGTGGCAAAGGTTGTAACAGTTGTATCATCAATTCCACAGGCTATTTTTGAGATGGTATTTGCCGTGCATGGTGCAATTAAAAGAAGGTCTGCAATTCCTTCATCTCCACAATAGGTTACATGCTCCACATGACCTGAAATCCGGGTAATGGTCTCTCTCTCACTTGCATATGTCAGGGCATCCGGATGAATAATGCCACATGCTGCCTGGCTCATCACCGGCTGAATGATGGCACCTTTTCTTTTCAGGGCATGGATAAGACGCACGGTCTCTACTGCTGCTATACTTCCGGTTACTCCAAGAAGAATGGTCTTTCCAGTAAGAGTCATGTTATCCTCAAATCACACACGGTATGCACCTTTCCAGGGCCGATTTTTTTTATAATCCGGTGATTCATTGTTGCCTGCATGCCAGATTCAGTTAGGATATTTTGAATAAGCCCAGTATTATTCCCAATACCATGAACATGGAGGATTGTCCCGGCCTTTACATGATTCAGGGCGGGCATGAGAAACCTGACAGCTTCATAGTGACCCATATGGACCCGATCATACGTCCCAATCAGGGAGTCCCTGCAATCGCCGGAAGTTATGGTTATGAATTTTTCAAGGTTATTCTCGTGTACGTTTCTGGCCAGGTAATATACTGCGTCCGGATTTAGTTCTATAGCGTGAACCTGTGCTCCGGCATGGGCCATGGGAAGGGTGAAATATCCAATTCCTGCAAACATATCGCACACCTGCTCTCCTGGACGTACCTGAGTTTTTATCCTGCTCTTTTCTTCCCGGTTTCCCTGTGAAAACATAACCCGTGCAGGATTTATATGATACCGAACTCCGGATTCCTTGTGAATAACATCATGCACTTCTCCCCATAAAATGACGATGTCAGGAATTCGCATATCACCCTGATGCCCCCGGTACCAGATAACAGCCTGCGGGTTGTGACTGGAAATGACATCATCAATGTCTGACTGTTCAGGTTTTATTCCATGAAAAGCAATAACCGGCCCTATCTTTTGATAACCACGACCAGTTCGTCTTCTTTCAGGTAATGTCCGGGTATACGGGAACCCATCTTTTACCGGGATATAGGCAACTGTATCAGCCACATAAGGTTTCCTGGTTTTATCAACCCAGGGGTATAAAAGGGTTTTATTAATATCCTGGCTGGGAACCTCACGGACGTTCATGTTCTGAATTATACAATAAGTACTTTGTCTTCATGACGGAGAATGTGCACCCGTTCCCCCGAATTAATTGTTCTCCATGACTGGACAGGAACTTCTTCTGTTTTTCCTGATACTTCGTCCATAAGTCCAAGTGTCTCCCCGTCCTGATATACGACCAGCATCGGGATACCGTTCCTGACAGAACCAATATATCGTGAGGGAACTGATTCAGGAACAGTTCGTGGAATTCCTGATGCAAGGTCCAGGTAACTGATGGTTCTCCCTTCAGCCCCGAGAATCTCGCCAAAACTATTCCTGATAGCGATAACATCACCTTTGGTATACCGGGGAAGTCTTACGGCATACGTTATCCGGTAGATTTTTTTCCCGTCCTTTTCACTTATCAGGGTTGGATGAAGCGTGTATCTGCCCCCCATTTTCCGGGTAATATCGCGTGATATCTGTTCCCCAAGGCTCTGGGTTCCTACAATAATATCAAGGCCTTCCCGACCTTCTTCCATCCGGGTAATAAAAGAAAGACGCTCTCCCTGGAGCTGTTGTGCTTCTTCAGCAAGATATGCTATTCTTTTTGCCCGCTCCTGCTCTTCTGGTGTGGCCTTTCTTCCTTCACCACGAAGCTGCACTACTCCCTGCCAGTAATTGCCATGATATCTGCTGCATCTGTCGCATGAGTCATATTCCCAAAGGATCTCAAGGGTGCAGGCTGCCTCAACCGGTTCTCCGTAAAAGGTTCCAGTTACAGAAACATTTACAAATGATCGGTTTTTACTGTTTTCAGTTAGTTTAATCGAAAAACCAGGAAGTTTAACATCTTCATGCAAATGAATGGCCGACATAACAGCCTCATATTCAAGGTCTTCCCTTGAACGTTCACAATCACTCCAACCATTTTTATCACGCATAGAATTGCAGTTTAGGCAACGAATCAGTTTTACCCGACCGTCACATGCAAACCATTCGATATCAGATGCACGACATTTCCCGCAGATATCGCCTGTTGGTGACGGGCCACCACATTTTGGACAGATTGCCTCTTGTAAATCCATGAATTATCCAGATATTATAATTGAACCACAGTAACGTAGGGAATCCCCTCAACCATCAGACAGGATTCCGGTTCTACTACGCCCTGCCGTATTGCAAGGTCAACACACCGCTTTCCAAAGATGGTGATATTATCCGAAGTAGACAGAACGCGGATAACCTCATCTTCAGAAACCGGCTGATTGCCAAAGAAGCTCTCGCTAATGAAAAGGGTAATCTCACCCTCCTTGAAGGTTCTTTCAACCAGTTCCCGATCACATATACCGACTACTTCACGGCATTCTGATGCCCGGTGAATTTTCAGTAACATCCTGATATGATCGGGCCGCAAAGAGAGAAAAACCTTTCAGGTGTATTAGAGTGTAATGTCTATACCATAAACTTTATTTGGTGTGTCCATATGAATCCGGAAGATGTCATTTTCGGATATACTGCCTTTTTCAAGCAGTCTGAAAGTAAAACGGGGAACTGATTTTGGCCCGATTACTGCTCCAGGTCTGCTATTTTCATCCATGTAATCACTTTCCATAGTAAAATTCCGCCCATCTCTGCACAATTGTGGTATGGCCTCATGCTTTGCTACCAGAGAGGGAATAAGCAGAGTGTCGGGACTTCCAAAATGCTTGACAACCCGGGAGACGTCAAGTCCCTCGGCCTTGGCCATGTCTGCCATATCGATGCAGGGGCCGGTTTCTGCATGTACCTGGATCGCACACCCGGCATCTGCGGCAAGACTGAATGCATGGGACAAAACCTGGTTAGATAGTCCTAAAATTTCTTCAGTTGTTTCATAATGCGGTCTGCCACTTTTTATTGCAACGGCTTTTCCTTCAGTCACATATCGCGCAGCAAGGGTGAGCCCATCCATCATAATCCGGGCAGCTTGTGCATAATCCATCCGCTTTGAAAGCACCGTAATCTCTGCCGGATGAACACCTAAAATGGGATAGACAATAAGTCCGGTCTGCTCATGAATTTGATTGGCAATATCCAGTGTTTCATCAAATACTCCTAAAAAGTCATCTCCCTTCACCGGATGTATACCAAGCGACCAGGACGGTTTTGTAACCAGACAGATGTGAGTTCCCCCTGCCCGTTTGTACTCTTTAGCTGCTTCTATCCCTTTTCCATTCCTGGGATCTATATGAATATGATCATCAAGGATTGGAAATTTCGGCGTCTTCATCCATCCACTCAATTCTCATCATGGGATATTCACCTTCACTGGCAATACAGGCATGACATGCCGCCTCATTTACCCGGACAGTCAGCTCAACATCAAGCATCAGGCCTGATAATTCACAGTAACCAAAGGAGTTTGGAATCATACGCTCCCGGTCAAGCCTGACAGCAATATCTGTCATATATGGTTGCTGTATGTGCGCATTTTCTATTGCTTTTTCAAGTGATGATGCAGACTCACGTGAGACAGGAGTTCCTACCCATTGGTGGTATAATGCACCAAGTTTTATACCCGCTTCAAAGGCTGCCCGTTCCCGGTCAGTAATCATACATTCTCATGAGTGACTTCACCCTATATAAGATCCCGGATTTTCCCGATGCGACGTGTGCATTCATATGGTTAACTAGCATGGAGTCCAAACAGGTACACATGGCAATACACCCGATAGAATTCAGATATGGAACTGTAGAGATGAAAGAGGTCTTTGGGGAAGAACATCGGTTCCGCTGTATTATTGATGCTGAAATTGCCCTTGCAAAAGCTGAAGCAGCTGTCCAGATGATCCCTGCCGAAGATGCGGAAATAATTGCGGAGAAAGCGCAGGGAGCATCTCTTGAACGATCAAAAGAGATCGAAGAAGAGATTCATCATGATATGATGGCCGTTGTCAGGGCAATATCTGAAGTCTGTGGGCCGAGCGGAAGATGGATACACTATGGAGCGACATCGAATGATATTCTTGATACCGCAACCGGTATTCAGCTCCGTGATGCGCTCGACATTCTCGAAGCGAAGCTGAAACGGATTCTTCAGGTATTGCTGGAGAGAGCCCACCAGACCAGGTTCCTTGTGTGCATTGGAAGAACCCACGGTCAGCATGGTGTCCCGACCACCTATGGTCTTCGGTTTGCTATCTGGGCCAGTGAAATGGGGAGGCATATCGACCGTTTATCAGAGATGCGAAAAAGGGTATGCGTTGGTCAGATGACTGGCGCAGTAGGGACACAGGCAGCTCTTGGGGAGAAAGGAATTGAGATACAGGAACAGATGATGAAATTTTTACATCTCTCCTCTGTTGATGTCTCAAACCAGATAATCCAGCGTGATAGGTATGCTGAATACTTTTGTTTCCTTGCAAATCTTGCAACCACCCTTGATAAAATAGGTGTTGAAATCCGATCACTGCAGCGGACTGAAATTGGAGAGGTTGAAGAGGCTTTTGGCGCAAAGCAGGTAGGATCTTCAACAATGCCCCATAAGAGAAATCCAATTAAAAGTGAACAGGTATGTGGGCTTGCACGAATTGTAAGATCTGCAGTAGAGCCTGCATTTCAAAATAATACACTCTGGGATGAACGTGACCTCACAAACTCTTCTCCGGAGAGGATATTATTCCCTGAGGCAACCATTCTGTGCGATCATATCTTGCACATAATGACTTCGGTTTTAAAAGAACTAAGCCTGAAAGAGGATCGCATCAGACAAAATCTTTCCATGCTTCATGGAATAAATATGGCCGAGTCAATCATGATTGAACTTACCAGAAAGGGGATGGGCAGGCAGGAAGCACATGAAATAATCAGGGAAAAAAGTATGGAGGCCCTTTCATCAGGTCAGCCGCTTTCAGCCCTTCTCTCACGTACCCCTGAAGTAACTGGATACATTCCATCTGGTGAGATAGAAAAACTGCTCACCCCTGAGTCTTATATTGGAACATCAGTGCAGCAAGTCGAGAGAGTAATAAAAAAGTTAGAACCGTTATGTAAGTAGCCAATCAGGTGTACACACCAGTAAATACTGAACCGTACCGTTCAAATTTAAAATCTGATCTGAGGATAGCATCGGTGGAATATTTCCACGTCTTTTTTGGTTCCAGATAATCAATAGATGCATATGCATTGCCTATCTGATCCCCGTCAGCATTGAACAGATTAAAGGTAATGACAATGAGATCTATGGTTTTATCATCAAGATTCCGGATTTCACCTTTAATATATGCTTTATCCCGTGAGACTCTGTCAATATAGGTTTTTTTAATCGAAAGATTTACCTGAGAATCATGTGTGCATTCAAGATATCCAAAGGGTCTGGATACGAAGATTGTTCTTCCGTTTGCATCTTCTTTTTGAATTGCGCTCTGGACCTGATAGTTCACGGCGTCATACACCGGAAGTGTGCCCCCGACATCCTCAATAGTTATTACCTGATCTGAAAAGACACAAACGGGTGAGAAAATGGTTAAGAAGAGGAGTGAAAGAAGAGCAGAGAACAATGCAATTCCTGTTTTATATCTACGAATCATTCTGTTAATCAACCCCACATAATAGTTTTGCAATACATACGATACCACCAAGACACGAGACAGTTAAATTCAGATGTGCTTACAGTGCCTATAAGACTACCGATATATGGCACTATAACAGGTTTAACCGATCCTGCACGAAGTAACCAAATGAAATACGAGCGGACATATATATACGGGGCAGCAGAAAAATGATGAGGCCTGGCATCAAAACACACTCAGATAATTCTGACGTGAATTCTGCTCACATAAATTATCCCAAAAATCCATGAGACTCATTACCATTCCTCTAATTATTCTAATTATTCTTTTACTCTTTGCAGTGTTTACTCCGGTTCTTCTCTTGCAGGCTACAGAGTCCATCATACCTGCAAACATATTACCTGCAGATATGAGAGTTAAAACTGCTGAAGTTCTCGCTGATGTCTCTTCTATACTGGGGAGATATGATACCTGTATTGATCTCTACAGTTACCTGATATCACAAAACCCTGAATCCGGATATTATTATGGCAAAAAAGCAGAATATCTCCAGAAGACAGGCAAACAGGAGGAATTAGTCCGGGTTCTTGACTCGGCAATTGCCAGAAGTCCGGATAATGCGGATTACTTACTTCGAAAGGCAAGAATTACCCGGGCATTACACAAAATGTCTGACTCAAATGCAAGTTATGAGAGAATTGACCAGTTATCACCTCAAAATTCAGTTGATTTTGCTTATTCAGGAGATGCAGCGCTTGATAGAAGTATGTACCTACAGGCATTTGACAGATATTCTGAATCCCTGTCTGTCGATCCTTCGGATGCACTCACCTGGGAGAAAAGGGGAGATGTAATTTTTGCCCTTCTGACCATCCCCACCGCAGGACTTCAGGCTGATGAATCTCTTCGGTCCCGCGATCTGTATTCAGAAGGTATCACAAGCTATGAAAATGCAATGAGATTAAATCCCTCACGATACCAGGAAATAAAAATGAAACTGGATAAAAGATCTGACATTTATGTTCCCAAATCTATTGCACAGCTTCACTCCAGATATACCCAGTACCGGTATCTCGGGTAACTGTTTT
>Ga0265295_1005115_pt1 | contig 17065 bp, 16 predicted proteins | sample Munlansysbiofilm_FD_192503 | JGI IMG/M metagenome (GOLD analysis project Ga0265295, IMG submission 192503) | Leachate microbial communities from a municipal landfill in Southern Ontario, Canada - Methane capture system biofilm | ecosystem: Engineered > Solid waste > Landfill > Unclassified ...
AAGAATGCCACAAGGTCGTAAGACAGGCAGGCATCATGAATGCGAAGCTTACAGCGAATATATCCGATCCTTATGGTTCTGTTTCGGAAGAATCAGTTTCAGAAGAAGACAAATATTCAGAATAAACAATCAAAGAGGTCTTCGACCTCTTTCAATATTACTTTTTTTCGTCGATCTGACATTGTTTGAGGTCGTCGCCATCTTTTATGACAAGTCTTGTACTGTCCGCGCCGTTCTCCAATGCTTTGAGGTTCGCTTCTGCGATCTCGTATCCGTCCTTGGCAGCGTGCGTAAGCAGCTCTTTTGCTTTCTGGGTATCTTTTTTGACGCCTATCCCTAGTGAATAGAACACTCCGAGATTAGACATTGCCGCCGTACATCCGTATTCTGATGCTTTGATCAGAAGATCAGCGGCCATCTTATCATCTTTTTTCGTGCCTATTCCGTTGTGATACATGATGGAAAGGCTGTTCATCGCCGCGGCGTCCCCGTCTTTTGCGGCTTCTGATAGAAGTATGAACGCCTTATCGTTGTTCTGCTCGGTCCCTGTTCCGTACAGGTAGCAGATACCGAGTGCTCTGAGGGCAGGAGTATACATCTCCTGTGCGGCCAACTGATACTGCTCAAATGCTTTCTTGACATCTTTTTCCTGATACGGTCCGCCGGATTGGTATATTTCTCCTAGAATCTGTCTTGCGGGAGAGTAACCCAATCCTGCAGATTTTTTAAGAGATTGGAATGCCATGAAGTCGTTGGGTCCATCTAGTCCGAGACCTTCTTGATACATTATCGCCAATTTGAACTGGGCTACTTTGTGACCCTGGGCTGCGGCCTTTTCGAAAAGCTCGTAGGCTTTCTTGTAATCGTGAGGGTATTCATCTTCGAAAGCGTAGATTTCCGCGAGGCAGTATTCTGCTTTCGGTTCTCCGAGATCTGCGCATTTGATATACCATTCTACGGCTTTGTTGAGATCCTTCTCTGTTCCGATACCGAATTCGTAGCTGTATCCCAAATTGAACATCGCTTGCAGATTGTTCTGCTCTGCAGACAGTTTGTACCAATTGAAGGATTCTTTACTATCCTGGACAACGCCTTTTCCTTCATCATAGGCGACGCCCATCATGAATTGCGCTTCGGCGATGTTCTTCTCCGCAGCGAGTTTGTACCAAGCCAAAGCGTTCTTGTATTCTGCTTCTGTTTTTGCCTCATCCCAGTATACAGTAGCTACAAGACATTGTATGTTTGGATCTCCCTGTTCTGCTAATTCACGTAATTCTTTTGGAATAGGCATGCTCCAAGAGAACATATTCAGATTCTTAAAGGCTAGGGTTTAAAAGCACCTCAATATTATTGATATTCTGACGTGGAAACGATTCTTGTATCGGAGTCGTATGAATATTCCTGTCGAAAATAGAAGAGGCGGCAAGATGTCTGAGAAATATGCTGTAATAGATCAGAAGAATTGGAAGCGCGCCGCTCATTGCGCGGTATTCAGGAATGCCGTCCAGTCGCAGTACTGCGTCAGTTTCGAATTAGATGTCACAGTTTTTCATAAAAAAGTGAAAGAGAGAGGTCTTTCATTCACATTGGCATTCATTTACGCGGTTACCGAATGCGCCAACGGAATAGAGGAATTCAGATACCGTTTTCAAGACGGGGAGGTCGTTCTTTATGATAGGATCGGCACATCTTTTACGTATCTAGATAAAGGAACGGAATTGTTCAAGGTTGTTCATGCAGATATGCAGGATGATATGGAAGAATATGTCAGAAAGGCATCTCAAGAGATATACGATCAAAAGGATTATTTCACAGGGCCTCCAGGTAACGATGTGTATCAGTTCTCCGCGATACCTTGGATATCATTCACGTCGATCTCCCATACGGACTCCGGAAAAAAGGATAACGCGGTTCCGTTGTTCGATTGGGGAAAATATTCTGAAAAGAACGGGAGATTGATGATGCCGTTCTCCGTACAGGTGCATCATTCATTTGTGGACGGGGTGCATATCGGCAGATTCGCCGAGGCTCTTCAGGATCGTCTAGATTTCCAATGAGATCCAGAACGAGATTCCATGTATTCAGGATAACCGAATAGAATGATATGCCTTATACATCATGAGAAGGATTCTGATATGCTGATGGATGTGACCGCCGATGAATCATCGTAACCGCGAAGTCGATAGGATCCTGGGAAAAAAGACGGGTTCGAACAGTAGCAATAGGACCCAGTCTGTTCGTTGCGGAGATATTTGGTGGATAAACGATATGGCATTCAATGACGGTTCGAACAAAAAAGACCGTCCTGTTCTCGTCGTAGGCATCGACGGGGACAAGATACGTTACCGTACGTGCACGTCGCAGTTCTCCATCGATTACGGACGGTATCTGATACAAGATAACATATCGGCCGGTTTGGAAAAGGATACTTATGTAGATTCCGAAGTGCGGTCGATAGGACGGGGAAGGCTCCATCATCAGATGGGGCACCTTTCAGAATACGATATGGATTCTCTATTTCTGAAATGATATATTGCAATTTTTTTGAAATTTCATAGTTTGGCGTAACTTTATCCATCAGTAAAACCTAATACGCCTGCAGTTCGTCGGTTCAGCCAGGAATATCGTCTCGTATGGGATTCTCTATGATATCGATCTCGTTGACGGCATAGGATTCAACATATTCCGATACCGGCGTTCTATTCGATTAGAAAAGGAGAAATGAATTGCATGGGTTTGAAACATCCGAATGGACCGAAGATGGACGAGACCGAGATAAAAGTGGACCCGATTTTCACGGAGGAGGGGTTTGAAACCATTCCCAAGGTTACGCTGCCGGAGAGGGAAACGGATCCTGATCTCGCATATCAGATAATACATGACGAACTTATGCTGGACGGGAATGCCAGACTCAATCTTGCCACATTCGTAGGTATATGGATGGAACCGCAGGCGCAGAAGCTCGCGGCCGAGACGTTGGACAAGAATATGATCGATAAGGACGAGTATCCGCAGACCGCAGAGATCGAGATGCGGTGTGTAAACATTCTCTGTAATCTCTGGAACTCTCCAGATCCTAAGAATTCCACGGGATGCTCCACCACAGGTTCGAGCGAAGCGGCGATGCTGGGTGGACTCGCGATGAAGAGGAGATGGCAGCATAAGAGAAAAGCCGAGGGCAAATCGACCGAGAAGCCCAACATCGTCATGGGTATAAATGTCCAGGTATGCTGGGAGAAATTCGCCAATTACTGGGACGTGGAGATGCGTCTGGCGCCCATGGAAGGGAACCGTTTCCATCTGATGCCCGAGGATGTTTCGAAACTATGCGATGAGAACACCATCGGCGTGATCACCGTATTGGGTTCAACATTCGACGGTTCCTATGAGCCGGTCAAGGAGATCTGCGCAGCATTGGACGATCTCCAAAGGACGACCGGACTCGACATGCCGGTGCACGTGGACGCTGCATCGGGAGGAATGGTGGCTCCGTTCCTCGATAAGGAACTGGAATGGGATTTCCGTCTTCCGAGGGTGGCGTCGATAAACGTATCCGGACACAAGTACGGTCTGGTGTATCCGGGTGTAGGATGGATAGTGTGGAGGAATGCAGAGATGCTTCCGAAGGATCTGATATTCAATGTCAACTACCTCGGTTCCAACATGCCCACGTTCGCATTGAATTTCTCCAGGTCCGGTTCGCAGGTTATATTGCAGTATTATAATTTCCTTAGGTTGGGTTTCGAAGGATACAGCAAGGTCCACGGATATGCCCGCAAGGTCGCCATGTACATGTCAAGCGAGATAGAGAAGCTGGGGCCGTTCGAACTCATCACCAGAGGAGATGAGCTGCCAGTGTTCGCATTCAAGTTGAAAGATGATGTCAAGAATTTCACGGTTTTCGACGTGTCCAGCAAAATGCGCGAACGCGGATGGCTGATCCCCGCATATACGTTCCCCGCCAACAGGACTGATTTCGCAGTTCTGCGTGTGGTGGTCAGAAGAGGATTCACTTACGACCTCGCGGATATGTTTCTGGCGGATCTCAGACGGCAATTGCCATTGTTGAAATCTCAAAATGCTTCGGTATTCGATGAGAAGTCTGGATCCGGATTCCACCATTGATCCAGGATGGCGGGGGACGGACGATCCCCCGTCTTTAAGTAACAAAATCCATCATAAGATGCGGTAGGTGTTTTGAAAATATTCGGCAAGATCTCAAAGATAGCGGAGAGGTCTCACGTATCTGATTTTTGAATTGGTCGAACAGAATCGCATGATTCGGGTTTTTCGAGATAATCGATGCCGTTATCTTTTATGATCTTGCGATACAGCATCTCGACGGCTTCGGATGGAGACAATCCCTGTTTCTGAAGTATATTCTCCGCTTCTATCTTGACGAGCATGTTGACACGGGCGTGAACAACGGAGCATCTTTCCTTCGATATAGTTCCTTCCAAAGCCTGGTCGTAGAGGGATGCGATGAACTGATTGTACATCATACCGTTCTTTTTGGCGAGACTGCGTACGAGATCCGTTGTTCCAGAACCGTATTGGGATGCTTTTTTAGTCCTGGTTGCCAAGAACGGATATCCTAGGTCTATGGCTACTTCTTTGAGCACGGATTTTCTGGATTCCATGTCCACGGGCCTTAGTTCTTCGGGGTCTATCTTTTCGATCTCGGAGATCACGACAGGGTCGGTGTAAGGGTATATGAGATCTTTTCCGAAATGGGCAGCTATCTTCTTCTCGCACGGAACGGAGACATCCATGAGTCTCTCCACTCCTGCAGCCGCCAGCATCTTGCAGTCCTCATTAGATTGGCCGACGAATTTGGCGCATCCCATGAAGAACTCATCGGCGCCCTGGCCGGTCAGGATGCAGTCCTCTTCCGATGACATGCAGACGCAGAATAAAGGTAGTTCGTAAGAAATTGTGAACGGATCGGATGTTCCTGTGGCGATAATCATGTTTTTGATGTAGTCTTCCACATTCCCTTTGTATATTGGGACATGCACCCACGGAAGTCCGAGTTTTTCAGAAAGGCCCATGGCCGCTGAGACATCGAATGCGTTGTTGGTCCCGCATGTGTAGAGTGTGACCGATCTCGCATATTTTTTGGCGAGAGCCGCAACCAATCCGGAATCCAGTCCGCCGGAGAATGCTATGCCCACGTCTTTTCCTTCGACATTGTTCCTGATGACGTTGACGATCGATTCTGCCAATCCGCTGTATCTGAAAGACATGTATTGAGAATGAAGGGTTGGGATTATATAACGGCGACGGACGGGGTGGTCGATAGGTCAAGGTTCTCGATGATTCTGTACGAGAGTGAATATATTAAGTAGAGCCAATTATGAGATTATAAATCTGGACTTATTGATTATAAGAGAGTTTGATTATTTATCATATTGGTCGAATGGGTTTGTTTGATCACAATAATATATTTGAGAATTTTTTCTTCATTTTTGATTCATCATTTATAAAACAACTAGTGTTTATTGTATCATATGGTGCGTCAAGATTTTCGATGTTATTCTAATGATGGGGGTTTTTATTTTGTTGAATCTTATAACAATTTTGAAAGATGTAGTATAGTGATTGAAGTTAGGTGATATTATGTCTCTTTTCTGCATTAAGTTTGTGTAAAACAATCCATATTCGTCAAATCGATTTACTGATTCTGTGATATGAATAAGGAGTTTTCATCTCACAATTTGTGAATTGTCCAATAATCGCTACAGTCAACGTATTGTTTACGCCTGGTCTTGATGTTTTCAGGTATTTTTGATATAATTTCTTTCAGTGTAGGCATATTAGCTGCTGTTTTTATTTCATCTAGGCGGTTTTCGTCAAGGTCTTCGAGTTTGCATATTTCTGTCACATACCATTAAAAGTAATTTCAATCACTTAGTTACCTCTTCTGAAAAATTAAGTTTTGGTAGACTTTTTACAATCTCTACTGTTTTAACACTAACTCCGATGATTGAGAGAACAAGATTCAAGACATATCTTCCACCAGAATATTCATTCGGATCATTGACGATTCCTGAATCCTTGTCTACTGAATATTGGTATTGATCCACTATCCATCCCAGTGCACTGCGTCCGTTGACCGTGTATTCGAAAGCCTCTTCGGGGATGTTCTCGATCGTAAGATATTGGTTGTAGACGAGTTTTCTTTCTTCAGGAGAAAGTTTCATTTTGGTTACATGACACATGTCTTCGTTTTTCAGAAGGTCCTCTATATTGGTTTTTCCAGTGAATATGAGACATTCTAGTGCTTTTATTGTCTCATAATTAAGATGAAGGTCTGTAAGGTCTCTGCCTGCTTTGGAGAATGACCAGAAATCATTCGGATCATTTACCAGATTAATTCCTGGGAGTGAGCGTTTGAGATCCTCGGAGAATGTATTTCTGTATTCGGGAGAATGAAGGTATCCGTAGATGTAGAAGAAAATATCTTCTTTTGTGATCAGTGGACCATATTTTTTATGAGCGAGAGTAAGAGCATAATTGCTTATTCCGTCATGTTTGATGAGACCTTTTGAATCTCCGAACCAGTTGTTCTCCTGCTTGTTGTTGATACTCACTTTATTTCTGTCTTCATACCAATAGAGAGGAAAACACTGACTTTTCCCAACAATTTCTAAATCGGTCATTTTATCAGTCATCAGACACGAGAAGTCCTTTTTCACTCCAACGCCGGAAATACACATCAAAAGGTTCTTTGTATCTGGTGTAGGGAACAATTTAGACATACTATATCTTGCGTCGATTCCTCCTTCCCCAGAATAAAGCCAAAATTTAGTAAAAGGTCTATAAGATGCAATGGAAATTTGTTTACTGTTAAATGTTAAAAATTGTTTATTTTTGAATAATTTATCAAGGTCACCCCATGCTATTTTTGTGGAATCGAATGTCTGTATTCCGATTTCCAATTGAGAATTGTATTCCTCAATCATTAGTTTCATATTATTGGATACTTTATTCTTTGAAAAATTATATGCCCATGAATCACGATGTGTAGCAAATCCTAAAGTAAATCCAATAAAAATTGTTTTTTCATTGTGTTTATCGAACTTTTTGTGGGTATCTCCTGCAATCGGGATTAGTTTTTGGAAATTCTCATTTCTTTCGATGATCCAATCTCCGTTTTCTTTAATGTTCAGTGTTTCAAGGATATTATCAGTTTCCATATCAGTAAAAGATTCTAATTTTTTTATAATTTCACGTTTCTCATGTCCTTTTAGACGGTCACCAAGTGTTGAAATATCTTTATAATAAATTTTAGTTTTTCCACTGTATTTTTTACGCTTAACTAAAAGGGTAATAGCAATACCGACCGTACATCCACCTCTATCGCTTGAATATTCGAAGACATTTCTTCCTTCTATGCGTCTTAAATTATCAGTTTGACCTTTATCTCCTCTTAAATTGAACACATAGATTTTGGAGAACTCTTTTTCAATGCATTTTCTAAATCCAACAAATGCACTACCGGAAAGCCAGCCGTTTGGAGTGACGAACAAAATAACGCCGTCGTTGTTCCCAATACGATCAGTGGACCATCTGAATGCTCTGATATAATTATCATAAACTGAGTTGACATTACCTTTCTTACCGTTGAACAATTTGTCGTCCAAATATTTGCGCTCGATTTCTGCGTCGATTCCTTTCTTATACGTTCTTTTTTTGGCGTTGTCGTTGGCGGATTTTTGGCTGGCCCCATAAGGAGGATTGCCCATGATCACAGTGACCTGAGTGTTATGTTCTTTTTTGATCGTGGCCTTGTTCTTGACAAAATAGTCTTCATTGTAAAGGTTGGATTGAACAGTCTTTTGTTTACAGATCTCATCTATATTGAAGGTATCAGTAAGAAGTATGTTCTCAAACGGTACATATTTGTTAGATCCGGTGATCCTCACAAAGGTGTTTTCTATGTTCACTGTTGCGATATAATAAGCCAACAGGGTTATTTCGTTGGCAAATAGTTCATTTTTGTACTTACGTTCTAGATCTTCTTTGGAAATCAGTCCAGATTCCATAAGTCTGGCAATGAATGTGCCTGTTCCTGTAAACGGGTCCAGTATGTTGATGTTCTCTTCGCTTATGTCAAGATCGAACTCTTTTCTCAGTGCTTCCGCAGCTGACCGAATCATGAAATCCACAATCTCCTGCGGAGTATACACTACACCGTTTATGGCCTGGTCTTTACCGAATGCATTCTTGAAGAACTTCTCATATAATGCAGTGATAACCTTTTGCTTACCTTCAGTAGTTTCTACGTTCTTTAGTGTATTTTCTACATTGTTATAGAAGTCTTTGAGTTTCTCGTCAATATCTTTCAAACCATCCTTTGCATCGATCTCCTTAAGCATTGTATCTATGGTTTGTGAGACGGAGTTCTTCATGGCAAAGCCTTCGCCGCCGAAAAGTTTTTCGAATATCGGTTTTGTGATTATCTGTTGAGCAAGCATGTTTATCGCATCTTCTTCAGATACGTTCTCGTTTACACACGATCTCAGTCCTTTGAGATAACGATTGAATGCAGGTTGGTACTGTTTGTATCCATGCTCACTGTATTGGCATATTAATTCAAGTTTCTTCAAAAGGTCCGGCATGACCTCGGCAACATTCTTTGCCCAATTCTCTATATATTCTCTTTCTCCGACCTTCAGTACCAGTCTTGCCATCAAGGTACTGCCGAAATCATCCATAGAATATTGACCGTCAGGTATCTCAATAGGATATCCTTCAGTATCTGTGCCAGGATAGCCGATGTGTATGCGTCCTTTGGTCTTGTCCTTCCTGAACATGAATGTGTTGATCTCGGCTTCCAATCTTTCGTCATGTGATCTTAGAGCGCGTAGGACCTGCCATACGACCTTGTAAACATCGTTGTCGTCCAATGCTTCGTTGGCATCTTTGTCTTTAGGTACGACTATTGGGATTATCACGTAACCGTAATTCTTTCCCTCCGCTTTTCTCATGACCCTTCCGACAGATTGAACAACGTCTACCAAGGAAGCTTTGGAATCCATGAATATAACAGCATCCAATGCGGGAACGTCCACTCCTTCGCTCAGGCATCTGACGTTGGACAACGCTTTGCACTGCTCCTCATCTTTTTTGAGCCATTGCATAAGGGAATCACGCTGCATGGCATTCATTCTGCCGTCTATGTGTTTTGTATTAAGATGTATAGGACTCATCGGCGTGGAAGCCATTCTGTTGAATTTCTCGGTCAGTTCTTTTGATCTAGCTATGCTGCGAGAGAAGATCACTGCTGAGCTCATATTGCCCGGATCGGTAGATATGACGGTCTCATCACCTGCCACTCTCTTGACCAATGCATTAAGACATCCCCAGATCTTGCATTCGGTATCCACATCGATCTCTTTGCCGCCATCCGTCCAGTGTTTCTTGACTATTTCTGGGATCTGATCCTCGCCAGTTGTGAGTATCAGGACTTTGTAGTCTGAAAGTAATCCTTTTTCGACTGCCTCGCCGAAGGATATCTTGTAGAACTGTTTTCCATAGATTGCCTCGTCGTCCATGGAACACAATGCAACAGACGCTTTAGCAGCATCCTCCTTTCCTTTCACACCGTACAATCTGGGTGTGGCTGTCATGTAAAGTCTTCTTTTTGCATTTACATTATCGTTGCTATGGATTTTGGTGAAATAACTCTCATCCGTACCATCTACAATTACACCCGTGGTCCTGTGAGCTTCGTCACAGATGATTATATCAAATGCCGGAAGGCCAGTCCTCTGTGCCTCGATCACAGCATCTATGGACTGGTATGTGGAGAATATGACCGTAGTATCATCGATCGAGTTGTATTGCGAGACTATTTTTTTTGGATCGGTTGTAGCTGGCATACCGAGATCTTCCACTCTTTCTCCGATGTCATCCTCTGTCCTGCTTTTTGTGACCTTCGGATCGGAACATACACATATGGGATTCAATTCTTCTTCTGAGTTGAATATCCATTCCCTAAGGGTTTGGCCTATTAACGATATCGATGGTGCCAGGAACAACACGCATCCCTTTTTCTTTCCGTCTCTTTTTATCAAAGCTTCTGAGATCTTCAGGGATGTGAATGTCTTACCTGTACCGCATGCCATTATCATGCTTCCGCGGTCATTATCCTTGTAATGTTGCAATGCTTTATCCAAAGCTTCTTTTTGATGTTCACGGATGGAAAACTTCTCCTTCCTTGCTGCTTTTCCGTGGGCACCTTCTTCTATCTCGTCCCATCTAACCGGGGCGCTGTTTAGGATCGCTAGACTGACCATTATGACAGGTATGGTCTGGTCGATGGTGACGTCAGAGGCGTTGACACCCCAGTTATCTGTTGTCGCAATGATCATGCGTTGTGAAAACGATGTGATATTAGCCGAATCATCATGGAATTTCCTGCCGGATGTTGCCAAGAAAGTATCCATGTCTGATTTTGTAACTCTGCATTCTTCAGAGTACATCTTACATTGTATTGCCCAGTATCTGTTATCTTTGGTTTTTGCTACAAGGTCTATTCCTGTGTCATGTCCCCCAAATTCCGTACGGGCAGAGAAATTCTTCCAGAGTTTCACCCATTGGAACATATTGGCATATGAGGGGTCAGTCATGAGATATCTGGCCATCAATTCCTCGAATTTTGTACCAAGATCACTTTTCGAAAAAGAACTGTCACGATATTTTTTCAGAACATCTGCGAATTCCATATGAACACCATGTAATACATCTGGATGATGCAACGATAAAGAAGTTTATAAACATACTTTGAGTGATATTAGTAAATATTTTCGAAATGTCATGTAAAGTTAGATATTATTAAAAAAATGACAATAACAATTCGAATTCTCAAATTCATACGATTTCTTGAAGAGCTATTTTTTTAATAAAATATGAAAATGTATAACTTTGTGCAATCTTGTTTAAGGGTGTATGAAGGAACGGAGTCATTTCAAAGATTCTAACTTTGGATCTGCTTATTTAAGGGGATTGCTGTGTTGGTTATTTGGTATTGTTTTGGTTGATTTCATAGTTAAATAATTGTCAATAATCATTGTTTATTTCATATTGTTAAAAGCATCTTTCGAATCGTGGTTTTTGTAAGGTACGACATCCTAAATAAGCAGTTTTTAGTTTGTTATTAACAAAAAGATGGAGTTGAGTTATTATCCGGGCTGAATAAATTATGGTATGAGTGGTAGATTCATAGCCAGATGTTCACAATCTTACATAATTACTATATGCATCATTTGCAATTCGATACGCAATGTCAAAGATGTGCTCTGTATGCAAAGCGATGTCGGATAATGTGATGTATGTGGGAATTGCAACAGTTCTTTGACAATCGTTCCATCTGTTGGCAGCACAACCTAATCGCAATTTTTCGATTCGGATGAAACGCCCATCAAGAGAAGAGGATACATCACAGAAAATGAGAAATCTGATATTGTATCGAAATGCCCAAGCTGCGCGTCTTCAATATTCATACAGTTGTGGAAACATGATTCCTATTGAAAAATCATGTAATGATTAGGAGCTTGCAATCGCAGTTTTTAAGACCACATTTTCCGAGAGAGTTGACAATGAACAATCGATCGTTCACAAAAAAGATGTAATAAAATCTGAGCCTGATGCAACGGGCGTACGGATGAGAAATAAAATGTCGTAAGAATCAGTTGTCGGTGATGTTGTTGGTCACAATTCTATATCTTCGTAGTACTTGTGTCACAGCGTTGTAGTTTCATACGGGAAGATGATAGGATAAGTCGGAGAATGATCATTTCTTCAATGAGCTGGATTTTACCAAAATTTAAAACGTGTTATGTCGGTCATCATTCTGCATTGATTTTTTATTCACCATATGCGAAACATTGATTAACAACAACATCGGAATCACTCTGTCATGACAATCTTGCTCACACCGTTGAAAAACGAATACACGGCAGAATTCAAATGCGACATTCAGGAAGCATTCCAATACGGTTTCGAATCTGAATTCGGAAAGTGCGATGAAACCATACTTCCCGAAAAAGATATCGATAATTCGCTGAACTCCGAAGGTGTTGAAGCTTATCTTGTACTTGACAACGGCATACCGTGTGGAGGAGTAGCGATAAGGATCGATGCCGACAGAAAACACGGTCATCTCGATCTCCTTTATGTCAAAGTGGGCCATCAGAATTCCGGTATAGGGTGCACCATTTGGACATCGATAGAGAAGATGCACCCGGAGATCGAAGTTTGGGAGACATGCACCCCGTATTTCGATAAGAGGAACATCCACTTCTACGTTAACAGATGCGGCTTCCGCATTGTAGAGTTCTTCAACGAGCATCACCGCGATCCGAACTCGTTCGACGGTGTCGGAGGGATGCCACCAGAACAAAGTGACAACTTTTTCGTATTCAAGAAAAAAATCGGAAAAGAAAGATAAGGGTTCAAGAGCATACTTTCTATCGATAATGATCCTATAATCTTTTTTGATTGTTTGTTTACTTTTACTTTACTTTATGTGTGAGAGAGAAAAACATGCGCTGGTGTATTTAATCCCATTATCGATTTAGACAATTATTGCATAGTTATCAATTGATTGATATCAAAAGAATAAATTGGATATTATTAGAAATGATGCATATTGATTATAAAAATAAGTCAAAAGTATCAAAAGAAATAATGAGTACGTATATAATCCAATAGTATGGAGATGGTCACATAACATGATTATTGATCATCTTTAGGACAAACGTAATTGTTGATGATAATTAGATTATGGGTAAGTATGGCTTAGATTATTTTTGAGAACTGTTAAATTTATTTAAAATTCAATGTAAATCAGTATTCGCAAATCATTTTTAATAGAATCGTGTACAATCTTGTACAACCCAGTTTAAGGGTATATAGGGAATGGAGCCACCTCAGAGATTCGAACTCTGGACCTGCTGATTACAAGTCGTACCAAAGTAACTCATTTTCGTCTAATATCGCGTGTTTAGCGTAGTATCTTTCGTGCTATCATAATGTTTCTTGTGGTTATTAGAAATTTCTTTGAGTATCTTCCGAACCTTTTGTGGCATTTTTGTGGCCTTTCGGCTTGTTTTTGTGGCCTTGTGGCCCTCTTGTGGCCTCGATAAAGACCAATCAGCAGGTCCGAGTTTATAAACGTCGAATTTCTTCGTGTAATGTATAATAAGCAGACTGTATCTTTAGAAAAATTATGCTGGCACTGTGGCATTTAACATGTGCGTTATAATTGAACGTGACTGATTTTTTGATACTATATAATGATCAACAAATGTTATGGGGGATTCTCGGATTATGCAATTAACGTGTGAGGATAATGCTCAAGCGATTCATTTCAAGCGAGGCATATAAAATATCGTAGAAAATATGGTTGAAAAGGTTTGTATGGAGTCAATCCCAGATTCCTTCCTTGGGCAACAGCTCGAAAATATCATAGAATCCCTCGATCTCGTCGAAAGTCTTGCCGTCGACAACCTCGCCGAGTACGCGTATCTTCTCGTCCAACAACTCGGTCGAATCGAGGTCGAAATACCGCGCGAGCGGTCCCAATTCCGCATGTAGGAACAGGCTCGTCACTTCTACCCGCTTGTCCAGTATGTCCAGTATGTTCAGTTCGTCCATGTCACTCCCCCAATTCGTACATTACCCTGTCTAGTTCCCTGCATAGATCTGGCTTGTCCTTCCTCAGCTGTGCGATAAGGTCTGGCCGTTCTATCGACAGGGACGTGTAGTTGGCGATGAGTTCCATCTCCTTGTTACCCTTTACACGGTAATAAGTTTTACCATGTCCGCATAGGATGGCCTCGCTGTCATAGAAGGCTCCGCCAGACAATGCGTCGTAGATATCCTCCAACATATCGACACCGCCGCCCAATACGTCACTGCGCATCGCATCCTCAGCATCTCTCTTGGCAAACTTTAACCACTTATTGTACTTGTCTATCTCGGCATTGCAATCTTCTGGGGAGACCTTGCCCCCCCTCCTATTGTACATTCTACTGCACTATTTATAAACTCAAAACAATTAGCAATTATGTCAATTAATATGGAGGGGATTTCAAGAAATTGGTTGCAGTATCTGATTGCAGTCTTAGTAATTATTTCTCTGGGAATTTCATTGTATGTGTTTTTTGTAAGCAGCGATTGGATTGCAACAGGCACCGTTATGCTAGCTTGTTTTGGTGCTATCGGCATCATTTACAGCAGTGCGACGATTGCGATGATGAAGGAAGAGAAAAGACCGTATGTATTCATGGATTACATCAGTGATCCAAACAGTCCCTCTGTGATTGATGTTCTCATTCAAAATGGTGGCAGATCTCCGGCTGTGGATGTTAAAATAACGATAACGCCTCCCGAACAAGAAACAATGATGAAAGAAAAGGGGGCTATTTTCAAATTAATGTCTGAAATGTCTATTGTCAAGAACGTAATATGCTATCTGTCACCAGATGGGGAGAGGCATGTCATGTATGGCATGGGTCACACAATTGCCGAATACCTGCCATTAAAACACACTGTACATATCAGTTACAAAGACATATATGGTAAAAAGTACGAAGAATCGTTGATATTAGAGCCGTCCAATCTAATGAACACTAGTTCTGCAGACAGAGTTGATATTGCAGAGTTAAAGAAGATTGTTAAAGAACTCGGTGTCATTAAGAAACAACAAAATGAATTAGTCAACTCGCTCAAAGTAATATCTGGGGAAAGAAAGGTTTGTCCGTGTTGTAAAGAAATGGTTATCGGAAATGATCGTGAAAGGTGTTCAATCTGTGAAGAAAGGGGAAGGGAAGAATAATCAATTTCATCAGCAATATATTGGGTCGAGTAATCACCGATGTATTGGATTCAGATGGAATGCCGAGGACAAGAAACAAAGTGTCGCTCAAATTGTGCGACCTTCGCTTTGAAATCAAAGTGTCTTCATCTTCTTTCTCCACGCTTTGATATCCTTCTCGAATTCCCTGTCCATTGTCGCGTAGATCTCTTTTGCAACAGCGGGGTCCCTGGCCATCGCTCTGTTCAGCTGGTCCACTCCGACGCCGTACTTCCTGCACACGATCTGCACCGCCTCAGAGTACCTCTCCGCATACTGCAGCTGGTTGTTCGCGTACGCCTCACGAAGCCTGGCGATGATCCTTTCCGGATCCTCCGTCTCGACGGTCACGCCCGGCTTCTCGTTGAGTAGCGCGATGACCGCCAAAGGGAGGGAAAGGGTTGATGCTATGGACCCGGCCATAGCGATGTACTGGCGCTTCTGCATCTTCGTGAGGGGTCTGCGCTTCTTCAGGAAGCTCATAGTCCTCTCCTGTAGGCCTTCAGATCTGCCATGAGTTCGACTATATCCTTCCTGGTGATACCGACGAGCTGCCTGTACTCCTTTTCCTTGTATCCCCTGAAATCCCATTCCTCAAGGTCTCCGACGATCTGCGAGATCGTCGAATCGACCCATGCCGGATCCCCGAGATTGCGGTACATCTCGTCGACGCAGATCCAATCGTCGTCGTAATTGTCCCAATAGTCGTACGTATCGATCTTGGCGTATTCCATCAGTCTCTCGGAGAGACTGTGGCGGTTTGTATTCCTACATTCGTTATTCGATCTCAATACCTTACGTTTCTTTCCCTTGCTGCGTGCGCTGCGGCACTTGTTTCTCAATCTGCTGAACATTTCCCGTATTCCTTTTCAGATACGGCGGCTTTACTGGCATTGCTATCATCTCCCGCGGTCGATGTAGAACTCTTCTGGGATGCCGAGTTTTCTCATCTTGCTGTGAGCTTCCTCCGGAGCGTAATCGGGCCTCCACATGAACTCCGCCTCGACACCGTCGGTCCTGCACACGAAGTCAGGATCGTCGTAATCTCCGCGGACCATCTTGGCCACCTCGTCTGCGTTGGTGATCTGGTAGACCGTGATCGTGCGGTACTTGGTATCGAAGATGGCCACTCCGTGCTTCTTCACCTGCTCGGTGAGCGTGCTCTCTTGGCCGGGGTTCTGGTTCCTGACGTAGTACTCGTACTCTGGGCCCCATTCCTTCTCCATACGGTCCAGGGTGGTGAGGTTCTTCTCCACGAACCCGTCTTCGTGTTCTGTCTCGACAAGGATTACGCGCTCGTTCTTCGAGAGGATCCTCCCGTGTTTCGCGGATTTATTCCGACGGCCGAACATCTCAGGCCTCCTCGATGCGGTCGATCGTGGTGTGGAGCGCCCATTGTCTGATGTACAGCTGACCGGCCTTCCTGGCTTCGGTCTTGTTCTTGGCATCGCAGTACATCGGATCGTATGGATTGTCGTTGAGGTAGATCGCGTATCTCTTCGTCGGAGCTTCGTTGCGTGACGGCGGCACCCACTGTCCGTTCTTACGTATCCATTGGCCCCTGTCCTGGCGCATATCGTCCTCCGACATGGTCCACGCCCTGTCGAGATCCGAGAACGACGGTTCAGGTATACTCGACGGGAACGATCCCATACGGATCAGGCGTCCGTCCGGGGATTCGACCTTGAAGTACGTGCGGTTGCGCTTCCCTGCTACGAACGAGGTGGTGATGCGATAACCTTCGTCGGTGGTGACGAAGGCCTCCAGACCCTGCGGCCATTCCTTCTTCCTTGCCATCGGATCAGTCCTCCCCGTATGGGCAGTCGCCGCACCCGTTGTATTGCTGTTCGTACGAGCACATGGAGCACGGTTTGATGACGTGCTTGCACTCTGGGCATTTGGAGAGTCCGTAGGCCTTGATCTCCACCTCGGAATCGCAGAACGGACAGACCTCGTCGGTCATGAGATCGGGGTACCGGCGCTTCAGAGCGGCGATATCGCTCTTCGACGTCACTGCAGGACTCAGCCCTGGGCGGTCGTTGCGGGAGATCTTCATGTTGCAGACCTCCACGCCCTGGATGATATAATCGGAACCGTCGTCCTCGCCGTCGTAGACAGCTGTAAAGCGGCATCCGCAGCCGTCGCACCGGTAATTCTCGTAGTACTCGCCGTTATCCACGCCGTTGTGCTTCATGCAGA
>Ga0265295_1005116_pt1 | contig 17065 bp, 12 predicted proteins | sample Munlansysbiofilm_FD_192503 | JGI IMG/M metagenome (GOLD analysis project Ga0265295, IMG submission 192503) | Leachate microbial communities from a municipal landfill in Southern Ontario, Canada - Methane capture system biofilm | ecosystem: Engineered > Solid waste > Landfill > Unclassified ...
AAAATAAAATCCGGGTTTTAGAAAATTCAGGTAAACAATTTAAGGAGAAAAACATTACGTTTACAACGCGGGATAAAACTCTGAATTGCGAGCCTGATTCCCATAGGTGGAATTATCAGTTTAATATACTACCCTGCTTTGGATACCTGATAGCACAAATGGAGCCCATTGTGATATTTTTGTATGCCATTAGTGGCCGCGCTATCTGGATGGTGATGCAATCCTTTGCTGATCTTTTTCCGGAAAAAATAACATCTTATAATCTCAATTTTTGTGCTAATTATTCATACAGGTGCATGGTGTGACACATGAAATCAACGTTTCAGTAAAATCAGGACTCCCTCCCGGAATTCCCATTTACATTGGAAAACAGGAACCCAAAGAGACCGTCCTTACTGCACTACTCTATACCGATGCGGATGTTCAGGTTCACGCAGATATAAGCCCGGGTGAAATTAAAAAATTGAGTGAAAATAAGGGAGTATGCTGGGTTAATATCAGCGGACTTCGGGACATTTCTCTCATTAATCAGTTAATGAACGACTTTTCTCTCCATTCATTAATATCTGAGGATATATTCAACACCAAAGGCCGGGCCAAACTCGAAGACTTTGGAAATTCGCTCTTTATAGTTTTAGATCTGATATTATCATCAAGCACGCAGTGGGAATCCCAAAAAATAAATCTCATTGCAAAAGAAAATGTCCTTATTTCAATATCAGAATCGGGAGATCCATTTGAAAATATCAAAGCCCGGATCTCCCATCCAAGTGGAAAATTAAGAAATTATGGTAATGATTATCTTTTGTATTCCCTGATAGATTCAATTGTTGACACCTATTTTTATGCTCTGGAAAAGATTGAGGAGTCCGCAGACAAACTGGAAGAGCGTGTTTTGGCTGAACAAAATCCGGATGTTATACGGGACATCCAGTCATTTAGGCATGATATTATTCGTTTTAAAAGACAGGTCTGGTCACTGCGCGAAGTAATTATGCACCTTGAACGTTCTGATTCGCCTCTGCTTTCTGAATCTATCCGTGTTTTTATGAGGGATATCTATGATCATGTAATAAAAATTTCTGAAGAGATAGATGTTCACCGGGAAATGGCAGAAGGAATAATGGAGATATATCTTTCATCTCTCTCCAACCGGACAAATGAGATTGTCCGTGTACTCACCGTTATTGCGGTTATATTCATTCCACTTACTTTTATCACCGGCATATATGGGATGAATTTTACCTACCTTCCCGGCATTCATCACCCGATTGGTTACCAGGCAGTCTTTGCATTCATGATTTTGATTACGGTAACCATGGTAGGGATATTCAGATGGAAAAAATGGATTTAATCAGAATACTGTAACTGCATCATGTATCTTTTTTGTTGAAATCTCATCTGTCCCTTTGATTGTCAGGGAAACAGTATAAGTCCCTGCTGAAGAATACACATGAACAGGGTTTTGTTCTTCAGATATTTCTCCATCTCCAAAGTTCCATTTCCATGTTTCAATAGTCCCGGAAGACTGATCATAATACTGTACTTTTAATGGAGATCTGCCACTTTTTCTGGATAGGTAAAAATCCGCAACAAGTTTGGATGTTTTTTGTTCTGAAGAAACAACTCTCTCTTTTTCAGAAATATTCTGTGTATCTGAAAGCAGGTATGGATAATTGGCATACCCATTAAGTCGGGAGGGTCTGCCCAGGGTTGGGCCTACCAGCACTACCTGATCTGCTGAACTAATTCCAGACGTGCCATAAATTGTAAGTTTCACACTATATGATCCTGGAGATGTGTACCGGTGAGATGGGTTATGAGATTCTGATACAGCACCATCACCAAACTCCCATAAGTATCGGTTCGCAAGTCCACTTGATTCATCAGTGCACTGGATTAACAAGGGTGCATCACCACTTGCCGGTGTCAGGACAAATTTTGCAACAAGCGGCTGTGGCTTTGGTGAGACAACAATGTACCCGCTTCTGCTTACCGAATGAGTTCCGGTCGGCCCAGTAACTGAAAGGGACACTGAAAAAACACCTGTTTTATTAAATTCATGGGAGGGATTTTTCTCTTTAGAGAGATGATCATCTCCGAAATCCCAGGTCCATTCGGTTACTTTTCCAAGTGACTGGTCAGTAAAGTTTATTGTAAGTGGAGCAAAGCCCGTTCTTTTATCAGTTCTGAATTTTGCCTGGGGTGGTGTCAGGGGAGAGCCGACGGTTATAAGATCTGTTCTTACTTCCTCTGATGAACCACCTGAACCGCTAACGAGCAGTCCTACTGAGTAGGTACCTGCACGGTTGTACATGTGAGAGACTGTCTCACCTGAACCATCAGATGAATCTCCAAAATCCCAAAGCCACGAAGTAATATCTCCGGATGAATCACTCATGAAAGTTACGTTCAGGGGCACTGGTCCTGAAACCGGCTTTGTAGAGAATGACGCCACCGGGATAGATACAGTTTTGGTAACTGATATAAGGTCATTACTGATTATTTCCTGAGTGCCGGAATCATAGCTTCTGGTCAGATGAACCGAATATGTTCCCGGTTCCAGGTAGACATTCACAGGTTCTGACTGGTTAGAACTTAGGCCATCACCAAAATCCCAATGGAATGAACCGGATTCTCCTGCCCATGTTGAGGTAAAATTAACACGGAGTGGAGAAGGTCCACTCGTAACCGAGGCAGATATTGAAGGTATTTCAGATAGTTCTGAAACATTCTCATACCTATTATCGGAATCTCTCTGAATCTGTGATACATTCCCGTTGTTTTCTGATTCGTCTATGGCAGGTTCAATGGAATCAGGTATGAATGATATGGTTTGATTCTGCTGAACAATATCTTCGACAATTACCGTGTTTAGTAAAGTGAGATTAGATTTTTCTTCAGGCATGAGGAATTGTGTTTCATTGCCAGGTTTTTGCGTATTATCTGGTACTTCTGAAGGAATATCTTCAGATATTAACGATATTTGAGACTTATTTGTCTTTTCAGGCGATAAAACTGTTTCGGCAACAGGGGTTACATTCTGAACTGGCTTTAGAACCGTAATTATCTGGTCGCCTGAATAACGGTCCAACCCTCCCGGCCCTTGCACGGTTAACTGAACTGAGTATAATCCCGGTTTCACGTAAATATGGGTAGGATCCCGGGTGATTGCATAACTTCCGTCACCAAAGTCCCATTTCCAGTCGGAAATATCTCCCTGTGACGCATCGGTAAATCTCACCTGACAGGGCACTATTCCTTCAGTAACATTGCTGGTAAATCCAGCTATTGGTGGGGGAATAGGTCTTGTAGCATTGATAAACTGGTTTTTCATGATAGTGCGGTTATTACCCGATACATCATGAATGGTCAGGCTGATGTTGTATAAACCCGGATTAGAGAAGAGATGAATCGGTTCTTCTTCCCGTGAGATATTCCCGTCTCCAAAATCCCAAAGGTATCCCATTTCATTGCCAATTACGCTTTTTGTAAATGCTACTGACAGTGGTGCAGTCCCTTGCACCGGTTCAGCACTGATTACGAGTTCAGGGGAAACATCTGACCCAAGTACAGATATGAGATCTGTTTTTATGGCTTCATCCTCTCCCCCCGGTCCCCTGGTCTGCAGGGTTACAGTATAGATTCCAGGCTTAGAATATGTATGAATCGGATCTTTTTGATCCGACGTTTCTCCGTCTCCAAACTGCCAGGTCCATGAGCTGGCATCTCCGACCGTTTTGTCTGAAAATGTTACTGCTAATGGCGCTTCTCCGGATATCGGGAGTGCTGAGAATGACGCTCGTACGGGCAATGGCTCATCTTTTGCTATAATGTATCCGTCACTCGTTGTTTCTGATGTCCCATCCGGCCCTGATACGATAAGGGAGACATTGTATGTTCCGGCTTTTTGGTACATGTGAACCGGATGTTGCTCTGCTGATCCCTCGCCATCCCCAAACTGCCAGGTCCACCCGGTAGCAATGCCGGTTGATTGATCGGTGAAGGCAACTTCAAGAGGAACATTGCCATTTGTATGTACTGCAGAAAAGGCGGCCTCGAGAGTAAGTGGAGGAGACAGGACATTAATCACACCATTTTTCTGCATTTGATCTGTTCCGCCAGGACCTTTCACTCGTAAGGTAATGGAATACTGTCCGGGTTGCGAATATGTGTGTGTGGGATTTTTACCCCTGAGAAGTTTACCATCACCAAAGTCCCAAATCCAATCTGTTATCTCTCCCGTGGACTGGTCTGTGCATACAATCGGAAGGGGAGCAGTTCCTTCAGTACTGCTCATGGAAAAATCGGCTTTTGGGGCATCAGGGGGTGAAGTTACCTGTAGTGTTTTTTCTTTCGATACCCCGCCCTCTGCACCAGGGCCATAGATAGTCAGATTTATGGTAAACTCTCCGGCTGATTCATACAGGTGTGAAGGATTTTGTTCTGTTGAAATGTTCCCGTCACCAAACTGCCAAAGCCAGGAGATAATATCTCCGGTTGAAGTGTCAGAACAGTGTATCAGGAGAGGTTGGGTACCACTTTCCGGAGTAATGCTGAAGTCCACGGCCGGAGGATTCAATGCTAATTCTTCTGACTCTTCTGATATGAGTATATCCTCAGGAACGTCTGCTATCTCCGTCGATTCTGATCCTGACTCTACCAATTGAGGGGTCAAATCAGGTTCACTGGATTGCGGTATATTGTATGGTGGAATATCAGGGAGGAATGGCTCAGGAACCGGAATAAAAGTGGGGATAGGAAGTGGAGTTTCTACGGGTGTTGGGGGGGGCAGGTCAGGATGCACAACAATATAGGAAGGTCTGGTTAACACATCTTCATTGTGCGCTCCAGAAACTTTCAATGTAACTTCATATATTCCTGGCTTTTCATAGATATGGACCGGATTTTCTACATCTGATTCTGAATCATCGCCAAAAGTCCATTCTCTTTTTATGAGGGTTCCTGTCGACTGTTCACTAAATGCTACGGTGAGAGGCGCGACACCTTCCACAGGTCTTGCGGTGAAAGCAGCTGATGCCGGTTCAACGACCGAAACCAGCCCCTGTTTTATCATTGAGTCAGTATTTCCGTCACCTTCAATAGTAAGGGAGACATCATACACTCCTGGATTTTGATAGATATGGATCGGAGCGGTAGCTGCTGACGACGTCCCATCTCCAAAATTCCAGTTCCATGAATGAATCAGACCAGATGAGAGATCTGAAAAACTAACTTTCAGAGGTGCAAGGCCCACTGGATCGCCTGCGGCAAACTCCGCATGTACATTTGATGCTGCCAAACCCGGCTCAACTGATGAACCATCAATATCTCCAAAAGCAAGAGTAGCTGGGCTCGAAGGCTCTGGTACCAGGGTTACTTCCTCTTCAGGTACAGCTGGTGTTTCATTCAATGAAAGCTCTCCATTCTGAACAACTCCGGGGGGCATATCAGGAGAAGGGATATCTGTACTGAATCTTTCAACAGGTATACTCTCTTCAGATATTGATTCTGACACTGTGATATACCCAATCCGAATTTTTTTGTCTGTACCACCAGAGCCGGATATTTGAAGTGAAACGGTATACACGCCAGGTTCATAGTATATATGAACTGGGTTTATTTCTCCGGATATCTCTTCATCGCCAAAAAACCATTCACGATGATCAATGACGCCAGTTGATGCGTCTGTAAAGGTGACCATGAAAGGAACTGATCCCTGCTGCGCATCAGCAAAAAAATCTGCGCTTATTGTTGTATGTCCATTCTGAACACTAATAGGCGGAATATCGCCGGTTGACATTCCGCATAAGATTAACTGGGATAGGAGCACCATCCCAACCATTCCTGCCCACTTATAGAACTTCATACGCACCACCCATGATGATATACCATATGGATTTTTATATATTAAAATTATTATCTAAAAATAGTACGCCGAAGGGGAGATTTGAACTCCCGAGGTGTTACCACCAGTGGTTTTCGAGACCACCGCCTTCCCGGACTAGACTACCTCGGCTCAGGTGCTTTACCATATTATCATTACCGTTGGATAAGGATATCGAAAATTGAAACCCATGCACCGAATAAGAAAAAATTGGGGGCTTCCGAATCCTGCCCGACCAGGTCTATAACCCATGCCACCCTTATGGCAGGCGATTTTCATAATTAATCACATTCATTGATCTGAATAAAAATATCTAATAATGTTTTTTATATGTAAAGGAAAATACAATAATAGTATCTAAGCACTGCTTTAGAGAACATAGTCTATTATTTATTTGTTGATATTTATGGCTCTGTTTAATGACCGAAATGAAAAACAAAACCCCGACAAAATATCCTGGTCTGTTCCCTTTCCTCCTGAATTACTTGCACGGCTGAGGGGATACTCTGCAGTTTCTATCTCAAGGGCTTCCGAAATGTACCTGGATGATGTTTTTGAAATATTGAAAGGTTCGAGGGGCAGAACTTCACCAGAAGTAATTGAACATTTAGAGAAAGTGCTTAAAAAACTGGAAGAAGATGACCAACGGCTTGAACGGGAAGCAGCAAAGATTAGTTGTATGATTAAGGGATTTGATGTATTAGAACAAAAAAGTATAAAAAATCGTTTAAACAGGCTTCCTGATTCTTGTAATTCTATAGAAGAATAAAAAAATTAATCCATAGGTCCTGGCATGCCAGAACCTCTACCGGACTGTGAAACCATCATATCGTCTACCCGAAGCAGCATTTCAACAGCTTCTTCTGAACTCTGAATAGCCTGTCTCTTACATCTGATAGGCTCGATGACTCCTTCTTTGTTCATATCAACAAGTTTTCCGGTATATACATTCAGACCAAAGTTTTTCTTTCCGTCTGCATGGGCCTTTTTCATCTCAACAAGTTTGTCGATAGGATTATAACCGGAGTTTTCTGCGAGAGTGATTGGAATTGCAGCAAATGCATCAGCATATGCCTCGATTGCCATCTGTTCACGGCCTCCGATCTTTACAGCATATTCCCGGAGGCGAACAGTCAGTTCACTCTCAACTGCTCCGCCACCCGGAACAAACAGACCGTCTTCCATGGCGTCCATTACAACGCGGGTTGCATCAACGACTGCCCGTTCAAGTTCATCAACAAGATAATAGGTTGAACCACGAAGGAGAATGGTAACCGTCTTTGGATCCTTTACACCAGAGATAACGACCATGTCAGCATCATCAATCTCTTCTGCTTTCAGAGCAACCCCAAGCATATTTTTCCTGAGCTCATCTGGTTTGGATGCGATGGTTGCACCAAGGGAACGAGCAGCAAACTTCAGGTCATTTTCAGGAACGTCTTCAATTGCAAGAATACCTGCTTTTGCAAGATAAAACTGTGCTGCATCAGCAATGCCTTTCTGGCAGAGGAGAACATTTGCTCCTGAAGCAATAACTGAATCAGCCATCTCTTTTAGCGTGTTTCGTTCCTGTTCAGCAAATGCTTCAACCTGCTCAGTACTTGAAATTTTTATTTTGGATTTCACTTCAGTCTTTTTGATCTCAAGCGGGCTTTGAACAAGAGCTATTTTTGCATTTTTAATGCTTTTTGGCATCTCCTGGTTGACACGCGCCTTATCAATGACACAGCCCATAATGAGTTCTGCATCATCCATTGTAGCGCCAGTTTGCTTCTTTATCTTGACATCATCTTCATTGACGATAATTTTGGTGCCTGTTTTTGAAGCTACTTTCATTACCGCTTCGACTGATATTTCGCTGATTTTTTCCTTGACATCTTCAATTGATTTTCCCGTAATGGCAGTCTGGACAATCTTTTTCATGACATCTTTATTGTATGGATCAGTCTTCGATGCCATTGACTGTAAAATCTCGAGTGCCTTTTGCATTCCAAGCCGATATCCTTTACAGATTACAGTTGGATGGATCTTTTTATTGAGCAGATTTTCTGCCTGTTCCATTAATGCACCGACAAGAATGACTGCTGTTGTAGTCCCGTCACCGACTTCCTCATCCTGGGTTCGGGATACTTCAATGACCATCTTTGCGCCCGGGTGCTGGACTGATATCTCATCCAGGATAGTAATGCCATCATTAGTGATGGTGACATCCCCCGTGCCGTCGATGAGCATCTTATCCATTCCTCTCGGGCCTAAAGTTGACCGAACTGCTTCGGCCAGCGCTTTTGCAGCTGCTATATTGGAGCGCTGGGCTTCATAGCCTTGTGTACGCTCTACATTCTGTCGTAGAATGATTACCGGTTGTTGAGCAAGCATAAAATATCCTCCATTTCATTACAGGTGGATTTAGAGTTCTATATATAATTTGTGAGTGGTGACGTACCAGAGGCATTGGTCAGTCCAATCTGGAGACCTTAAACAGACTGTAAACGGGAACTCCATCAATGTCACGAATGCCGCGCTTATCGAAAAGAACAGAGCACGCAATAGGAACTGCACCATGCCTTTTAATGTAAGTGATTACCTCCTGCAGCGTTTTTCCTGATGTAATCACATCATCTACGACGACCACCCGTTCACCGGTACGAATTCCGAAGTTCCCGCTCATGGACCCAACCGGCTCATCACCTCCCGCATGCTTGGCTGGGTGGTATACCCCAATTCTGACACCTTCAGATACTGCCATTAATGTCGCAAGAGGTATTCCTGAAATGGCGATTCCTACATACGCCTGGGGATTTGGGTCTCCACCCTGCATTAAATGAAGGTGCGAAAGGAGCATCAGGGCACTTTCTTTCAGGAGCTGCGACTCGCCACTCACAGTAGTCCAGTCTATTTGGACGTCTTTTGGGGTTGCCGCTCCTTTTTCCTGTGTCAAAAGCCAGGTCACGGTCTCCATGGATAGGGACAACTCATCGGCAATCTGGCCAGGACTATGTCCTTCACTTCTCAGGTGGCGGGCTTTTTGGATTAACTCATCAAGAGTAGACATCTGAACAGAGGTTTTCGTCAATCTATTTAGTTTTTCGTTTTACTGGTGACCCGCAGATCTGACAAACCGAATCTGCGGGCATGCTATCATAGTATGATCCACAGCCCGCACATCTCAGTTTCCAGGTTCGAATTCCGGCTTTTTTCTGGAGTATCGGATGAATGGCAATTCCGAGATGCTGTGCCGTATTCTGCAGGGCAAAATCATCAGAATAGATTTCTCCATGAGTTTCATAGGCAAGTGCCATGATTTCTCTGTCTGTAGGTGATAAAACAGAATTATCTCCGGATTTTACTGCAGCAGATCCTACAGCTGATATTGCCTCAGGGCCTGGATGAGCAATGACAAGACCCTGGGATAGTAACACATCAAGCCGCGCTTTTCCTCTCAAATCCTTGAGTTCATCCACCACTTTTGGAACTGTCATTAACCTGCCTGACAAGGGCATTGTAATGAAAAAAGCAGATGTATCCAGAATCTTTATCTGATATGCCTGATCACCGGCAGTTATATCATTCCTTGGCATAATTACAGGTATCCTGCAAGAACTGAAGCTGCAGAATATGTACTGCAGGCACGTTCAATCGTATCACTGCAGGATATTGAATCAATACCTGCACTGGTCAGGCGGGTATATGCCCCTGATGCAAGAACGCCATGAATTCCCATCGTGTGAATAGACCTGGCTCCCTGATCATACAGCATGGCAGCGGCCGTCGCCTGAGTGCCTCCGGTTGAAATAATATCATCAATAATAACCACATCCCGCTCTGATACCGAAACTGATTTCGGTTCTATTCGTACCTGTTCTCCGGATATCCTGGTTTTTTGAAGATAATCAGATTCCCATGAGCCATGGGATGCAACATCTCTGGCAAGGAGAAGGGCTCCTTCATCAGGACTTAAAATGAGAGGATTGTTCAGGGATAGCGTCCTAATGAACTCTGCTGCCGGCCCGGATAATGAAACGTCAGTAGCTTCTGTATGAAAATGATTAAGCACGGACTTTTCATGAATATTTACCGTATATACTCTCGACGTGTTTTTTCCAAGGATTTGTGCAATCGCACGAGCTGAAAGAGGTTCTCCGGGATTAAATTGCTTATCCTGTCTTGCATACCCCATGTATGGGATAATTAATGTAACATCAGATGAGGAAAAAGCATCTTTCAATAGCAACAATTCGACTAAATCATCGCTTGTCAATACACTTCCGCATATGATCACTTTTTCTGCGGGCTGCATTGCACGCACATAAATCTCTCCGTCAGGAAATTTTTGCCACCGGGTGTCAATAACCGGAATATTCAGAGCATTAGAGAGCCGGCCAGCCAGAACCTGGGATCGCTGCGTACTGACAACCTTCATAATTCAATACACATTTGCTGAAAGTACTTAAACAATTGTCCATGAAAGTAATACCACGAATGGTATTGCAGGTGTCGAGATTATAATGAACAGGGTGAACGAACCATCGGAGGAGAAACAATTTTCTGAAACTCCGGATATAGGCCATGTTGAGGCTGAATCGGAGATTTTAACTGCCGATAATGGGAAGGAACATACTGATGCGCCTGCTGCCGAGGTCCAGCCTGCAGATGCATCACCAGATGAAGAATCTGTCACACCGGTGGATAATGGCTCATCTAAATCCGTTATTGTTCCAGAAAAACTGATAGATCAGGTAATCGGACAGGAACATGCGGTTGAGGTTATAAGGAAGGCGGCAACTCAGCGCAGGCATGTCATGATGATCGGAACTCCTGGCACGGGAAAGTCCATGCTTGCAAAGGCAATGGCCGAGCTCCTGCCAAAAGAAGAGATGCAGGACATTCTTGCGTATCCAAACTCTGATGATCAGAATGAACCAGTAATCAGAACGGTGAAATCAGGACGGGGAAAAGAGATCGTAACAGCCCACAAAACTGAAGCAAAAAAGAAGGGCCAGTTTCGAAATACCCTTATTATGATCCTGATGATTGGGATCATCGGATATGCATTTATTACTTACCAGTGGCTCATGGGAATTATTGCCGCAGCATTTATTTTCATGGCATTGCGATACGCAACACCCCGTGAAGAACAGATGGTCCCAAAGCTTCTGGTTACGAATGATAAAACAACTACTGCACCATTCGTTGATGCAACCGGAACTCATGCAGGCGCCCTGCTTGGCGATGTCAGGCATGATCCCTTCCAGTCAGGCGGGCTGGAAACTCCGGCGCATGACCGGGTGGAGGCAGGAGCAATTCACCGTGCCCATAAAGGTGTCCTCTTCATTGATGAGATAAATACTCTTGGCCTTCCCTCTCAACAGAGTCTTCTTACTGCCATGCAGGAGGGTGAGTATTCAATCACCGGACAGAGTGAACGTTCCTCCGGGGCCATGGTCAGGACAGAACCGGTCCCCTGCGACTTTGTCATGGTCGCAGCAGGAAACCTGGACGCAGTTGGAGGTATGCATCCGGCTCTTCGTTCCCGTATCAGGGGGAATGGGTATGAGATCTACATGGAGGATACTATGCCTGATACTGATGAGAACAGGGAAAAATTTATCAGGTTCATTGCGCAGGAGATAAAAAACGACGGCATGATCCCCCACTTTGATCGGAGTGCAATAGATGAAGTCATCCACGAAGCGAAGAGACGATCAAACCGGAAGGGATACCTCACCCTGAAACTTCGTGACGTTGGCGGTCTTATCAGGATAGCCGGAGATCTTGCACGCCAGGAAGGAGGAGACATGACAACCCGGCGGCATGTTCTGGAAGCGAAAAAGACAGCCCGTTCGATTGAAGATCAGATATCAGGCCAGATGATTCGCAGAACCCGTGAATATGAACTGGCAGTTGTCGAGGGAACAGAGATTGGCAGAGTAAATGGACTTGCCGTGATGGGAAACGATGCAGGTTCTGTCCTCCCGATTATGGCTGCAATAACACCGGCGCAGGGAGATGGAGGAAATATCATCGCAACCGGCCTTCTCAAAGAAATCGCACAGGAATCCATAACGAATGTCGGGGCAATTCTGAAACGGTTTACTGGCAAAGATATCCGCAATATTGATATTCATATTCAGTTTATAGGCACGTACCAGGGAGTTGAGGGTGACTCTGCGTCTGTCACCGTTGCAACCGCAGCGATCAGTGCTCTTGAATCAATCCCGGTCAGGCAGGATATCGCAATGACCGGATCATTATCTGTCAGGGGTGATGTGCTCCCGGTTGGCGGCGTTACCTACAAAATTGAAGCCGCTGCCAGGGCAGGAATTAGAAAAGTCCTTATCCCGAAAGCTAATATGGGCGATGTTCTTATCGAGGATGAATTTCTCTCTTTAATCGAAATAATCCCCGTTGAAAAGATTGAGGACGTACTAAAGATTGCCCTTGTTCCGGAGAATCATGATCTCTTCCTTGATAAACTCAAATCCATTGCCAGATCAACTACACAAAAAATCCTAACCCCTGAATTACCTGCTCCTTGGACGGCAGTCTGATGTCAGCATCTTACCGTTACTATGATATCCGTCGGGTCTGTGGAGAGGTTACCCAGATAGACATTGACAATGGAAAAGTTGAACAGGCAGGATCTTCCTTTTTCGATAAAGCAATAATCAGGGTTCTTGGTGAAAAAGGATGGGGGGTATTCGCAGTATCAGGCAGAGAAACTGAATGTGAAAAGCTATCTGATAAGCTATTAGATGAAGCGTATTCAGCATCGCAGGTAACGAATGTCAATATCAGGATACAGGAGACACCCTCATCTATTCACCCCATTCCTGCATTAAAAGAAAATCCTGCTGATGTAAGCCTTGAAGAAAAAGTTGCTATTCTCCTTGATATGTATAAAGCAACAGAAGGGGAGGAGATTGTCAGCAGGCGGATAAATTACATCGAAAAGGATGAGCAGGTAACTTTTAGTGATTGCCTTGGCCATTCCTATTCCTATGATTTGTGCAGGTGTGGTTTTTCTGTTATGGCAGTTGCATCCCGTGCCGGGGTAGTTCAGATGGGATATGAACGAGACCACACCATATCTGGTCTCAATATCAGGCACCGTCATGGCCTTGCATCACAAGCAGCAGAACGTTCAAAAAAACTCCTTGATGCAAAACCTGCGAGGGGAGGAGTCATGAAAGCAGTCCTTGACCCTGAACTTGCTGGTGTATTCGCCCACGAAGCAGTAGGGCATGCATCTGAGGGAGACCTCATAAAAGAAGGGAGTTCCATTCTGAAAGATAAGATGCATCAGCAGATTGGATCCCCGCTTCTGACAATTGTTGATGATCCGTCTCTTCCTGAATTCGGCTTTTGTCCGATAGACGATGAAGGTTCTGAAACAAAGCGGACTGAGATCATATCAAAAGGCATTCTGCAGGCATATCTTCATTCAAAAGAAACGCTTACATCCATCGGAAATGGTGATGCCGGACACTGCAGAGGTATGGCTGGGGTAGAACCAATTGTCCGGATGAGCAATACTTTTATCGAAAACGGGGATGCAACGTATGATGAGATAATCGAGGAGTGTAAATCTGGTATTCTTCTCAAAGGTTCCCGTGGAGGACAGGTAGACCCGGGACGGGGAATGTTTCAGTTTAATGCTGAATACGGATTCCTGATTGAAGAAGGAGAACTCACCACCATGGTTCGGGATGTATCACTGTCAGGCGAAATATTGCAGACCCTGCATACCATATCCCTGATTGGAAGTGACCTTGCCCTTCATCCGGGTTATTGCGGAAAGGGAGGACAGACTGTTCCTGTTACCGATGGTTCTCCTCATCTGCTTTTAGATAAAGCGATAGTCGGGGGGTGTGAGATTGATTGATGAAATATTCCGTGCTGCTGAGTCGCTTGCTGATGAAACAGAAATTCTGTATGCCTCTTCAGAATCAATCGGAGCAGATTTAAAACAGGATAAAATTGCTATCGGGAGCAAATCGCGAAGTTCAGGTCTCATTATCCGGGTTATCACAAGCGGCAAAATTGGAGTCTCCTGCACTGATAATCCTGACTCATGGAAACAGTGTCTTACTGCAGCTCTTGCCAGTGCAAAATTTGCTGACCCTATCGACTGGAAAGGTCTTCCCAGCCCATCAGATATTGATCAAAAACCTCTTGCATATGATGACCGCCTTACCCTTAATCCAGGCCTTGTCACAGATCTGATTGAAAGGCTGAAGACAGGATCAGAAGCACATTCAGCAGATATTACCTCTGGTTCAGCTTCAGTAGCGTGGTCAGAGCACACCATTGCAAATAGTCATGGTCTGCATTATACTGCAAAAGGGACTCAGACGCATGTGAGTCTTGAAATGATAGCAGGTCAGTCTACTGGATATGAATCAGATAGCTCCTGGAATCTTGACCAGATACACCCGGAGAAGACCGGGGAAGATGCAGCATTTTTTGCTGCAAAAGGTCAGGGAGGGGAAGAAATTCAAACCGGGACATATGATGTTATCCTCTCACCTGTGGCAATTTCCCAGTTACTCGGGGCTGCTATTGTTCCAGCTCTTTCAGGAAGAAATGTTCATACTGGCAGATCGCTCTTTGCCGGGAAAATTGGAGAATCTGTTGCCGGAGAGACGATTTCTCTCATTGACGACCCGATGGATCCCCGGGGAGTTGCAAATTGTGCCTGGGATGGAGAAGGAATGCCGGTCAAACCTCTTAAGTTTATTGAAAATGGCATCCTTAAGTCATTTGCCTATGACCTTCGAACTGCTTACCGGTATGGAGAGACTCCAACTGCAAGTGCTGTTCGTGCCGGTCAATCAGGAGCCCCTGCAATCGGGAACCAGAATCTTATTTTGAAAGGTCCTGAATCTGATGTTTTAGCAGAAAAAGGAATATTTGTGCATGATCTTATAGGGGCACATACCGCAAACCCCATGTCAGGAGATTTTTCTGTAGAACTCTCATCACCATTTTTTGCATCTGATGGAGAATTGCAACAACCTATCAGAACGGGTATGATATCAGGGAATATTTTTGACATTCTTCATAAAATTACGGGATGTAGCACTGAGGCAAGGACACTAGGATCAATGATTATCCCATCAGTCAGATTATCAGGAATCACGGTAATCGGGAGAGGCTAACGTGATTCATGGGGCTTTGAAAGCTGATCCAAATCGAATTATAAAAATCATTGCCTCATTATCCAGTCCAAGGGAATTTGAATCACCATTGATTACAGAAGCAGATGCCCTTGAAATCAGACTGGATATGATTACAGAGCCCATAGGCGAGCGGCTGCATACACTTCGCAGTTCATTTAACGGACCGGTTATTCTGACGGTAAGAAGCAGCGATGAAGGTGGTGCGTATGCCGGAGATGCCTTAGGACTATGGGAGAAGATTGAGCCTCATCTCGCTGATATTGACATGGTAGATCTTGAAATCCGGTTTCGGGGACTTGCATCAAAGGTGAAAGAATGCAATAAGACCGTCATTGCGTCGTGCCATCAGAACCGCATGCCAGATGATACAGAGATGAACTCCCTTATTGAAGAATTACATTCTTTTGGTGACATTATAAAAATTGCAGTGCAGCCACAATCAAAAGATGATATGGTCTGCCTTCTTCGCAAGACTGCAGAATGCCCCCACCCCATCATTATGAGTGTCACCGGGACGGTATTCCGGTATGCACGCCCCCTTCTTTGCCTGTTTGGATCCCTTTACACCTATTGTTACATCAATAGCGAAACTTCGCCCGGACAGTATAGTATCCGTGAGATGCAACTCTTAGCGCACCTGCTCAGCCCTGGTTTTGTTGATCCCTGGTTTGAAGGAAGACCAGTCAGGTCAGGGGATGCTTCAGGATTCATCAAGCGAGTACAGGAATATAGGGATTCTCTTGAATTCCAATAAATTTTATCTATTTCATGCTGATAATTGTTATATTCTTCCTCAAACCTGATAAGCTTCTAAGCAAATATATAGTATAAAATGGATGCGACAGGAACCTAATATGCAAATCACTTCTTTTCTGATTATCCTGGTATGTGCCGGTATTGTACTTATTCCTACGGCATGTGCGTTTCAGGATAACAATGAAGAAAACAATAAACCAAACAACCTGATTACACTAAAAGAGTTACAGAATGAAGTAATAATCGGGGATAAAATTACCCTCACCGGACAGATAGATAACTCATTGTATGGGACATCACCATCAGATGTTGTAATTCTCATCTCTGCCCCGCCTGGTTCCCATACTGATTCTTTCATGCTCGCAAGACCAGCATCGAATGGAACATTCCGGTATAACCAGATTGCTGATGTCGGGGGAGACTGGGGATTTGAAGCCCTGTATACCGGAGTATATAGCGAAAAAGTTTCAGTCTTTGCAGCTCCGGGCGATGAACCAAAAAAGACAGCACTCACACTCAGTGGATGGCCCACATTTCCTAAGACCGGAGAATTTGTATCATTTAAAGGAAGGCTTTCTGACAGTGCAGGGAAAGGTATTCCAAACAAGGCCATCACATACCAGCTTGCTTCAAGTCCGGTCGGATGCCTTGGGGGATGTGCCTTTGGAGGCACTCTTGAATGGAGAGAAGCAGGAACTGTTATGACTGATATTGACGGCGAGTATTCATTTGGCCTGCCGGTTGTAGAAAAAGGATCAGTCCAGATTGAGACCGTTTTTCCCGGCGATGATGGGTATAGCGCAGCATCTTCCAGGACATTGAAGATTACGGTATACGAGTAATAAAATTATTTGTATTGGGCTGGATTCGCATCAAAAGCCTCTTTACATCCTTTATTGCAGAAATAGTATCTCTTTTCCAGGTCTGACCAGTATTGAGCGGTTTTTGGATCTACCATCATGCCGCACACTGGATCTTTTTCTAATGATTTCTCAGGAGTAGCATCCATATTGAGATGCTCGATTGCCGGAGGGGTATAGCGCTTTAAAAGGAGCGACAGACTTATTACCGTCACCGATGAAAAAGCCATAGCGAAAGCTCCGTATTCTGGTCTGAACGTGATAGCAGGATAAAGAATTCCTGCAGCAAGGGGAATGAGGGTAATGTTGTACGCAAAAGCCCAGAATAGATTCAATCTTATCCGGCCCATTACCTTCCTTGCAAGCTGTATTGCAGCTACGAT
>Ga0265295_1005117_pt1 | contig 17065 bp, 15 predicted proteins | sample Munlansysbiofilm_FD_192503 | JGI IMG/M metagenome (GOLD analysis project Ga0265295, IMG submission 192503) | Leachate microbial communities from a municipal landfill in Southern Ontario, Canada - Methane capture system biofilm | ecosystem: Engineered > Solid waste > Landfill > Unclassified ...
CACCCAACGACAGATTGCTGCAAGCGTGCATAGCTCGCGAAACACAATCCGGGAAGTGCTTGAAGCCGCAACCAAAGCGGGCATCGAATGGCCCCTGGACGAAACGACAACCAATGAAGTGCTGATAGCCACCTTCTATCCCGATCGGCTGACAGCAAATAATCACCGAAAGGAGGCTGATTACAGCGCCATCCACAAAGAACTGGCCAAGCCGGGAGTGAATCTTTCTTTGCTCTGGAGCGAATACTGTGAAACCTGTTACACCAATGGCGATACCCCCTATATGTACTCCCAGTTCTGTGACAAGTACCGCCATTGGGCCAGAGTGACAAAGGCAACCATGCGGATCCGGCATAAGCCGGGTGATGTGATGCAGGTTGACTGGGCCGGTAATACCATTCCGATTCAGGATCCCTTTACCGGGGATACCACCGAAGCCTATCTGTTTGTTGCGGTGCTTCCCTGCAGTTGCTATGCCTATGCAGAAGCGTGTGCCGATATGACTTCGGGCAAATGGCTTTCCTGTCATGCCAATGCCTACAGCTACTTCGGCGGGGTCACACGACTTTTGCTGCCGGATAACCTCAAAACCGGGGTGATCAAAAACACCCGGTATGAGACCATTCTGAACCGCAGTTATCAGGAACTGGCGGAGTATTATGATACTGCCATCGTACCGGCCCGGGTCTACCACCCTAAGGATAAAAGTATCGTGGAAGGGACGGTGAAATACGCTTCCACCTGGATCATTGCGGCACTTCGGAATCGCCGGTTCTTTTCAATCGCCGAGGTCAAAAAAGCTGTTGATGAAAAGCTCGAAGAGCTGAACCGTTTTCCTTTTAAAAAGCGGGAAGGCAATCGCTACCGCGCTTATTATGAGGAAGAACATGACTTCATGAAGCCACTTCCCTTTACTCCCTATGAACCGGCCATCTGGTCCACCGCCAGGGTTCCCCGGGATTACCTGATCTCTGATGGAAAAAACAAGTTTTCGGTGCCATTTGATCTGATTGGGGAAGATGTCGACATCCGGCTGACAGAGAAAACCGTGGAAGTTTTTTTTCACGGTTCCCGGGTGGCATCCCATCCCCGATCAGCAACACAGCTGCGGGAGCCAGTTGTCCGTTTCGAACATATGCCACTGGCCCACCAAAAATATCTTTCCTATAGTGCCGAAGAATTTCAGACATGGGCACAATCAGTGGGTGAACAGACCAGCGCCATAACCAGGCTTTTTCTTGCTGCTGGGCGGGAACCGGAACAGGGTTACAAAGCCTGTGCAAGCCTGACAAAACTCGCCGACCGCTATGGTCATGAACGCCTTGAAAACGCTTGCCAGCGGGTACTTCTTTACAGTAGCTCACCGACAATTCGAAACATCAGCACCATTTTAAAAAATGGTCAGGATAAGATCAAAACGGGACGCGAGCCAAAAACAGAAGCTACACCGGAGTCATCCGGTAGTTATGGGATCACCCGTGGGGCCGCCTACTTCCAGAAAGGCGGTGAGCCGGAATGATTAATCAGTCAACGATCGCGGCATTAAGAGCGATGAAACTGACGGCCATGGCCGATGAACTGGAAGCCCAGTTTGCCGATCAGACCACCTACAGCCAGCTTGGCTTTGAAGACCGGCTGGGGCTTCTGGTGGATGCGGAGTGGAACCGCCGGAAGTCCAATAAACTGTTGCGCTTTATCCGGAATGCCCGCTTTGCAGAGCCTGGTGCCACCATTGAAGGGATTGAATACCACGACGACCGGAAGCTCGACAAAGCCCAGATTCTCCGGCTGGCCTCCTGTCAATATATCGAAGACGGCCATCACATCATTTTAAAAGGGGCCTCCGGGAATGGCAAAACCTACCTCAGCAATGCTCTGGGTAATGCCGCCTGCCGGAAATTCAAATCCGTCCGCTACATTCGGATGCCGGAACTGCTGGATGAGCTGAATGTTGCCAAGGGGTGTGGCACCTTCAGAAAGACCATCAAGTCATACCAGAAGGTTGAACTGCTGATTCTCGATGAATGGTTGATCCGCACCCTGGAACCACAGGAAGCCTATGATCTGCTTGAGATTGTCGAAACCCGCTGTAAGGAAGGTTCCATTATCTTCTGCACCCAATACGAAAGGGAAGGCTGGTATGAACGCATTAATCCCGATCCTGATAATGACAGCCCGATATCTGAAGCAATCATGGATCGCATCATTCACAATGCCTATGACATCCGGATTGGTGGCAAAATTTCGATGCGGGAACGGCACAGCTTCAAGGCTTCTTCCAGAAATGGTGCAAGCCATGGATGATCAAAATGATTTCTTTTGTTGCTGCGATTGCCGATACGAATTCTGTCAGTTGATTAATGAGCTGATCGAAGACATCAAACATTTGGAATCTGAAACCGTCAGAACCCGTTATGAACTGAGCCGTCATCTTCAATATCCTTATGATGAGTATCTCAGAAGTGACATTCTCTCCGATCTGGGCAGGCGATACAGTGATCATCCCGCTTATCAGGTCTATATTGAGTTGTTATATAATAACCAGGATCCCATGGAAACCGATGAGTGGTGCGAACATATCTGTCGCCTCGCTAATGGCCACGATGATTCTGAGTATTAGCATTTAGTTACTACTGGTTCAGCTTCCGTGAGGGTGGATCTCACCCTCCGTGATGCTGGAGCGGAATGACCGTGCAAATGGAGTTTGCTGGTCGGAATATACAACTCCTTAACAAAATAAAATTACAACCTATAATAAATCTCCATCGACGCCTATTGATTTATACTTAGAACTAACCACCACCATAAACGATTAAAACAACTCGTCAATTTTTGTCTTAAGCATATCTCTATTCCATAATACAATTCCATTAGTATTAGCTAATTCTATCGCTGAACATGTAAAATAATTATTTGTTACAACCATTCCTTTATCACAGTTATAGTATGATAGCCCCGCAAATGCTTCTTGTACCGCTTTGTTTGTGACTTTATTGGTATAACACTTTGCTTGAATACCAATTTTCACTCCTTTATTTTCTGCAATAACATCTAGTCCTTGATCTCCTGAGGCTTTTGTAACTTCCGTAGTATATCCCATATTCGAAAAAAGCAAACTTACAAATTTCTCAAATTCATGACCATCCATCATATCAACATCATTAATAGTAAACTCTTTGCTCTGTTGTGAAGTTGCATTCATAATCCTATTTTCAAACCGTTCTAACTCGATCTCTTCCATTTTTTCTAAAATTTTCTGTATTAAACAGATATTGCACTTAACAAAATTACCATTAATACCTTCATCAAACAATTTTATATTCATTAAATGGTATGTAAGTATCCCAACAGATGCTATATTCGTTGTTGGAATTTCTGAAGCTCTACAATAAGCATCCACATAATCATCCAAATTATTTATCTTTATCTCATTACTTATGTACACTTCATAATTCTGAAGCCACTCCTTTGATAAATATCTTATCGCTTCAAGTCTAATCAATTTCCAAATAATTGCTGGGTAATATTTTTCATTACTATTCATATATTTACTCGCAATCTTAATAAGTTTTGAAAAATCTTCAATTACAAATCCGTTTATCCTTGAATAGAAATCATTATCTTTTGTTAGTACCTCAATTACTTCTTCTCTTTGTTCAACACTACTATCAAGAGATTGTTGCATTATGAGGCTAAAATAAAATGCCAGCTGTTCAAAAGCTATGAAATCATCTTTATCCAATAAAATTTCTAATGGGATTATTGATAGATAATTTTTAATAATTTCTTTCAATTCGACACTTGCGTTATTTGCTTCTTCGATTATCACATTGACAACTTCGTTCACTCTTAGTGAAATTTGAAAATTAAGATCATTAATATACCTTTCTACTAAATTTTTTTCATCTGTATTCAAGAAAAAGCGAATGTCAAAAGTTACTATAGACCACATATTAGTTTCTGAGATCATTTCAGACATAAAACTGATCGGACTATTATCAAAAATTGTAGTCGTCACAGTCCCTTCTTTTGTCCTATCTGCACCATATTTTGTTATCAGAATGTTTTTTCTAAAAAAAACAATATCACAATTGCAAATTATTGCATCATCCTCATCCCAATATTCTGCATCTGAAATATTTAATACCCATTCATATAGATAATCTTTTAAATAACCACCTCTGTTTTCAATTGCAAATTTTTGATCAATAAATAGTTTCTCCAGCATTCTGATAAATATCGTTGAATCAACTGTTTCTAATCCATATTTATTAATCAAATTTATCATGATGACATCAATAATTTCTTTTTCATCATCTACATTTGATATGTTTTTTGTTTTTATCTCCTCAGCTTGCAATTTTAACTCAAGATACATTTCCTCATTAATGTTATTATAATTATTTTCCTCGTAGCAAATATTATCTTTAACCTCAGATACATTCTCAACAACGTTTTTACCATCGTTCATAGGTTTCTGTTCTTCAAAATGTTCTGTTTCTTCCACCATTTTTTCTTGCTCAAATTTTTCTGAATAATGATTCGACCTTTGACTATTTCTTTCTTCCATAACACTGCGACTATTTTTCTTGCCAGACTTTTTAAAAAATTTTTCAAACATATATTATCCTCCAAAAGACTAATTATGGTAGATTAATTATTTTTGATTCTCTTTTCCGCATTTTTTACAATACTATTTTTTGTCTCCGCATTTCACATTATTCGAATATTTGTATATGAAATTAACAAAAGAACTCTTATTGAATAATTAAGTGTTATCTTGCAATTTAAGTATATACCTCGATTGAACAGAACGCAACTAGTTTAAATATTTTATTCAATTACTCATTTTACGAAATCCTGAACTCGCAATCCAAAACTTGCGCTTTTGTATAAAAAAACCAACCATATTGGTTTTCTCCAATAAAGCTGGCTCTCAGTCATTCACTATTCCTATAATTATGAATTTGCTCACTGAAACGTTTGTAAGTTGGTCGCAGTGAAAATATTATTTTGAAACTCATCAAATACTATTTTTATTTCAAGCTCATATGTATTCCTCAACGAATTAAATTTCCTTTAAAAAAAATAATTCTCTTATGCTACATTTGAAAAAATTTTGTCCGTTCTCAAGTTTTGTTTTAGAAGCTATTTCGAAGCCAAATTGCAACATATATTCATTTAGTTCATCGTTCTGATTATAAGGTTCAATAACTTGATTGTTGATTTTGTCAATTATTATCCCTTTTATTTGCAATTTTTTACAATAATTTTCAAATATACGTATAACTTTCTTCATAGTTTTGATTCCATCTCGATTTTTAATTAACCAGTCAAGTCCATCTTGTTTCATTAATTCTTCATACGATATATCACTAAATTCTAGAGAACAATCGAGGTCAAATTCATTGAAATATAAATACCAATTGCCTCCAAAAAATATAACTCTTACGTTGAAATTTAATTCAAAATCATCAAAATCAGAATCATTCTTACAGTAAATTTTTTCGTTGTCGTCATAGTATTTTGCTTTCTCGATTGGTATTTCTAGATCTTTAATGAGAATATTGTTGTCTTTAAACATTCCATGTAATAAATTCATGTTTGAGTAATTAAACGTAACAACTTTTTTAGTCATCGTCTCATACTCAGAATCAGAGACATAAGTCAATAAATCTTGAATATTGCAATTTAATGCGTTTAGTATTCTATCAATTGTATCAGTTTGGATATTTGCTCTTCTGTTATTACTAATTTTAAGCAGCTGCCGATAAGATATACCTGTTTTTTTGGCTATTGAGTATAGTGTTTCATTTGATTCCGTTAAAATTGATTCTAAATTATTCGTTATCATATTACCTCCAATTAATAAAAATATTTCATTTTCGAACCTCAAGTATGTGAACTAGATGTAACATAACTTTAACACTTGGTTTTGAATTCGTCAACATAAATTTTAAAAACTCCTTATTTCAAGATAGAACGACAATTTCAGCCTTGAAATAAGCAAGAAATCTGTCCAAAATGTTAAATGCTTCCCACTCAACTCTGCCATTCTGGAAGAATGCACAGTCAAGCAGGGCAACTGGCAAACATTGACTCTGAAATCAGCGTTGGCTCTAATAATTTTAGATTTAATTTGAATACCACAGCGATTTTCTGTCATCTGCTGCCAAATCTCTCATGTATTCGAATGGATTATCATAATCATTTAGAACGTTGTCTTCAATTTGCATTTCATAATAGCTGTTAAATTCATTACTCACTATCTTGTGGGATAAAACATCCAAATCAACCAATTCCACTTCAACAACATTTAAAACATGTCTTTTCATCGGTTCCTCCATTTATATAGCACACTATTTTGAGTATATAATATATCTTACTGAGTATTTTGTCAATCAATAAATACATCTTTATGAGTATTATGTATATTAAAATGATTGCATATATACTCATAAAAAGGTATAATTTCAATAAAAAGGAGGACTTTTGATGTCAGTCTCAGAAAAAATAAAATCTTTGTTGAAGTTGAAAAGTAAAAAGAATAAAGACTTAGCAGAATATTTGAACATTACGCCACAGTCAATGAGAAATAAGTTTAATAGAGGGAGTTTCTCAGTCGAGGATTTGATAAAAATAAGTGATTTTTTAGGATGCAAATTGTTTATCGATGCTGGAGACGAGATTAAAATCCCCCTTACGATCAACGATCTTCGAATTGATGAGCCTGTTGTTCAAGATAACGAATAATTCACAAGTCGGTGAAACCAACATTCGAAAAACACGTTTTCTTCCAAAGTTTTGGTTTTGCTTTGTGAATGAGGTGTACCCCATTTTATGACGTACCTACGATGAAGTATACGGTGTTTTGCCACCCACCTACAATGCTGTTTAATTGATTTCAACAAAAAGACGCGCCGAAATTTCGACCGATATTTCTATGAGAAGGGTACAAATATTATTTGTACCCTTGGGGGAAATCATGTTTTTTTACTTGCACTCATAATCCTTAATCAATTTATAAAAGGTTGTCTTTTTCAAATCCATCAACTTCATGGCTTCCACATTTGTCATGGCTCCATCTTTGATCATTTTATAATACTTGTCCCACTGTTTGGGATACTCAACAGGTTTTCTTCCTTTGAATTTTCCCTGGGCGACCGCTATTGCTATACCTTCAGCCTGTCTTTGTCTGATGTATTCTCTTTCTAATTGAGCAACTGCCCCGAATACAGTCAACATGAAAATTCCTGTCGGGGTGGTGGTGTCGATGGCTTCTTTCAATGATACAAAAATAACACCCTTTTCATTAAGCTGCTCCACCAACTCGATTAAGTCCTTTGTATTTCTGGCGAATCGGCTGATACTATCGACAATAAGCTTGTCGCCAGATTTTAACACGGTCATCATATTAGAAAGCACTGGTCGGTCAGTCACATTTTTTCCAGAAACCTTTTCAATAAAAACATTACCAACCGGGATACCGATTTCTTTTGCTTTGACTTCCTGCCGGATTGTGTTCTGGTCTTTGCTTGAAACTCGAATATAAAAATATGTGTTCATAATCAATCACCTCTTGCTTACTATTATAATACATAGTTCGTTTGAAGTCAATTTATTTAACGAACTCTATCCAGGCATTTATTTTACCATTTTAAGCCCTTTGTCGGTTCATCTTATCAACACGTTTGATTTCTACTCTAAACGAACTCCTTAACCATATTGACAAATACATGAACTTGCACTACAATGTATTACAAGAAGAAATTTATTTGGAGGTGGTACAAATGAGTACAATTTCAATTCGTCTTTCTGAAAAAGAAGATTTACTTGTTAGAAACTACGCAAAAATGCACAAACAATCTGTTTCTGATTTAATTAGAGCATCCGTGATCGAAAAAATTGAAGATGAAATCGACTTAAAACATTTTGATGAAGCTCTAGCAAATATGAGCAAGACATATTCACTTGATGACGTGAAGAAAGAATTAGGCTTATAATATGTTCGAAGTTGAGTTTTCTGACATTGCTCATAAAAAGTTAAAGAAAATGGATCGCTATCAATCATCCTTACTGATTGGATGGATTGAAAAGAACCTTGCCGGCTGTGACAATCCCAGGACTCATGGCAAACCACTGACAGCAAATCATAGTGGCAAATGGAGATATCGAGTTGGAGATTATCGAGTCCTTGCTTTAATTGAAGATAACAAGATAAAAATCCTTATCCTTGACGTGGGTCATCGAAGCGAGATTTATTAAAACGAATATTCTAAATTAACAACAAAAATAAAAGAAATGGCGCAATATCATATGAATGACAAATATCTACTGACAAAAGAGCAAAACGCATTTTTAGCTAAGAAGCTCCTGTCTGAAAGCATCTTTTGCGGAACAAAATTAGAAGGTTCGAAAATTACATTTCCCGAAGTCCAAACCATATTGGATGGTGTAAATGTCCAGAGCGCAACGATTAATGATATCCAGACTATTTTGAATTTAAAAGCAGCATGGCATTATTTGCTGAAGACGATCCATGAGCCGTTTGATTATCATTACCTTTGCAGCATCAATAATTTAGTCGCCTGCAATCAAAGCCGTGAATGGGGAGTTCTCAGAACAGGTCACGTTCGAATTTTAGGAACAAGCCATACCCCAGGACTCCCCGTTGAATCTGAAGTCAAGCATCAACTTGAACTAATCCTAGATCCCAACAAGACCGCCACTGATAAAGCCTTAGACTATTTTCTTTATGGCACACAATCTCAGCTTTTCTGGGACGGAAACAAAAGAACCAGCTTATTGGCAGCAAACAAGATCCTAATTGAAAATGGTGTTGGGTTGCTCATGATAACGGAATCTCAATTGTTAGCATTTAATAAAAAACTAGTGGATTATTACAATACTGGAAATGGAGAAGAATTAAAATCTTTTCTCTATGTTCCGTGTATCAAGGGCATCGAGTTCTAAATACTCATATTATATGTAAAGGAAGTGATTCAAATGGAATGCACATTTTGCTGTGGCGATACAATCAATGATATTACAACCAAGATGATCCAGCCTAACAATATGCTTTTAGTCATCAAAAATCTTCCTTGCCTTAAATGTACTCAATGCGGAGAACCATATTTTGATTCAAAACAGTTGACGAGATAGAATATATTTCGAAAATTTTGAAGATACAGGCGCAAAGATGGTTGTTTTTGTATATAAATTTAAAATAATGTTCACAATTTAACATTGTCCAACCAAAGAGAATCTTGATTAATTTGCTTTTCTTTTTCTGACAAATAATGTACAATATTATCTAGAAGGGGGATTTCTTCCCCTAGAACCTAGTGACCTAAAAAGCTTTTTATTGCTGCGATGATCCCTAAGCTCAAAGCAACTATTTCAAGAATTTCCTTGAAAAGCTTTTTAGGTATTTTTTATGCGTTTTTATCTTTCTAACTCGAATATTTTTTCAGAAAGATGGAGCAAAACAACCATTTTTATTAGTGGCCATGAGCAATCGACAGCAAAGCAAATTTTCAAATTAAGATTTCCACAGTTGTTAAATGATGGGTACGTTATTTTAGTTGAAAAAAGTGTCCTGCGTAGGATAGTATTTGGGGTAAAAAAGTGAGTACAAGGTCAAAGAATGTTTGATTCTCAGAAATATGATCAAGCTATTTCCGTTGTTTTTGCTTTGTTTTTCAAATAGAATATCTACAGGTACAAACATAAAGGACAGATTTTTTAGTTCGAAAAACATTGGAGTAGTAAAGGAAAATTCAACTAAAACAGACCGAATTTAGCACAGAAAGGGAAGTAAACCATATGCCAATGATTTCGCTACAAGTTACCGATGAAGAAAAAGAAATAATTGAAGATTATGCAAAATCTCATGATATGAGTGTTTCTGAAGTTCTTGTGGAAACATTTTTCGAAAAGTTAGAAGATGCCTATGACCTGAAAGCTATTGAAGAATATGAAGCAGATCCCGACAAAACAACTTATTCGCTCAAAGAAGCTGCCAAAATGCTTGGGATAGAGCATGAGATCGATAAGTAAACTTAGGTTTGTTTGCAGGTCAATTGACTAATCAATCTTGAATTTCAGATATTTCAGAAAATACCTTTGCCAATCTTAACAGTGTAGCTTATAATGAAACTAGCTTAAGAACGATAAAATGTTGCAGTAGTTACATTTAATTAAATACTGCATCCAATCTGTAATGAATGAGGGGTAGAAATGAAAAAGTGTGTAATTCTAGGTTTGGTTTTTGGTTTGTTTGCATTGATTTTAGTAGGTTGTCAGGGGTCAACAAGTCGCGCAACGGTTGATGAAGTGTTTATGAACAGTTTGTCAACTGGTTTGGAAGCTCGTTGGGTGCTATCAACAAATACGGATAATCAAAAGTTCGTTAACGGGTCAACTGAACACAGAGAATATTATTCAAAACTAGTTGATGCTGAATTAAACGAGCTTAGCCAATATAAAGACAAGGAGTTTGAAAATGCCGAACTCCAGGCATTGGCGCTAGAGTATATTGGTTTGCTGGATACCCAAAAAGATTCTTTGCAATATATTGTGATGGACTTCAACAAATATAATGATATGTGGTTTCCGGCCTTTAATAAGCGTTCGCAATTAATTAAGCAATTCGTTAATAATTATGATTTAAAGGTTTCGGACAAGTATACGGCAACGCTAAATGATATGATCAATAATTCTGACAAGGTGACGGCTGATGAACAAGAAACAGCGGCGGTACAAGCAATGCTTCGTTCGATGCAGTTTGTAGTTATTGATGATTCTTCCAGTTGGAAAAATTACCAGGCAACAGTCGAAAACACGAGTGGGAGTGATTTTACTAATTTTAGTTTGACCATCAATTTAATGGATGGCGGTGGCGCTATTTTAGGCACAACCTATGCCAGCGTTGCAAACTGGTCAAATGGACAAAAAGCAAATCTTGAATTCTCAACAGATAAACAATTTGTCACAACGGATTTGGTAGCAAATTACGCAGTTAAGTAACATTAATGAATCATATTGGCGTTAAAGCAGCAGGGTATCATTAATAGACAAGAACTTTAAAATATCTTAAAATTGTCGGTGACGTTTCATCCATGTCACCGACAATTTTTAAAAAAAGACTTTCTTCTTAAGGAATGTTTCAAGCTGATTCCTTTTGAGAATAACCCTTCAGAGGCCACTACATACATTTCTAGTTTTTAATGAACACGATACGGTCGCCTTCAACTTTCTACAATTCTCTTCCTTATAATAGCGTCTATCCACGCTTCATCGATTATGAATTGAAAAATTTCAAGGTCATGACCACACAACCTCAACCATATTTCCAAGAATGGCTCTATTATGCGGTTCTCATAGTAGTAATTTACTCTTAAAATTATTCTTTTATTTGTTTTTGTCAAAATGGGCTTATTCGTGGCTTAATCAGACTTTTCTCCAGAAAATATTCTAAAATTCTAAAAAAAGCTCCCCATATTTTATACTATCTGAAAATTCGATGGTATAATAGGGACATTCAGCAATGAACATCACGATTGATCCAAGCAGTTATACGAAAATAGCAGAAAAAACAAATCGTTAGCTGACAAATCCTAAAGTGACCGATTGTCCTTTTTCAAAATCATCTATGAGGAATGATTGAAAAAATGACGACATTGAAAACTCTCGGAAGATTGTTCCGAGCCTTGGAGGGAATCAAGAAGTGAGGCTTCTAGCTAAAGATGGACTTCAGTATCATTGCAAGGAGTGCTCAAAAGAACTTTCTACGAAGAGTTACAGTAAGAATGCACCGATTGCAAAAGCTTTGGGATGTAGGAACAATACCACAGATTATGAAGAAAAGGGAATGAATAATTTTCACACCCTTGGTGGCAATCAAGAAATGTGAAGGTATAGGTATCTTACGAATAGCTTCTTCCTGCGGGGTTCGATAGATGATGAATATTATCTCAGGTGTGTATCCAAAATTGGACTGATCCTTTTATTAAAGGAAGCTAATTCACGATGGTAATAAAAGCAATCTCAATTAAGATCTTTACCCGTGGATAAAATAGCGTTTCTGACATTGTTCTCGATTTAGCCATTCAACCCTAGGTTCAAAGTTTCAGCCTGGATTTGTTGTCACCAACAATGTTAAATTCGGAAAATGATCTACTTGTGCGTTATCTTATTGGCAGAAACTTATGAAAATAACCGATACAGGTATTGACATACAATAAATAACGTTAAATTTTAGCACAATACTTTCTAACTGTCAATAGATAATTCGATTTATTTTGCGATTTTACTTGCTTTTTTAACCATTTTGTGGTAAAATAGGCCTATGTCTCAGAGATTGAGCTTAAGCATAAATCAGCTACCCATCAGGTGTCTTATGTCAAACATCTGAGTCAAAACACATACGCTACTTGTGCATAGTCTTCATCTATAATATTCTATCATCATTATCAATCATAAAAATTATACAATCTTCATCCATACAATGAATTAAACTTATTCTTTATCAAGGAATTAGTATTGTTGATATGATTGATTTATTGTTTAACATATTTAATTGATTGTGTATTTTAGTTTATCTTTGTTGCCATGTATTTCAAAAATTCAAATTTCAAAGGAAAGGAAATCCAGTCTGCCACTAAAAAAATCATCACAGGACAAATCAATCTCCCAGTTTGTTCCTTGTAATGTTTACATATCTCACCTCTGGAAAGAATAGCATCTAAGTAGACATGTCACTAAATCATAAAAACAACTACCTCTGCAAAAGAAATTTAAAACTCCGGTAGTTCTCCCCTACCATTGACGAAGCACAACTTCCCCCCGTTGCACTTGACTCCCACAATGCTGCAACTTCTCCCGATTCACAATCCCGATCCAAATCAAACAATTCACCCAAACGAAAATCTATCAGACACAGCTACCCAAACATTGTCACTGGAATGTATTAGGTTTATTCTTTACGCTCAAAATCAACAAATACAAATGTAATGAATCGAATGAAGAAAGGTTAATGTATTCTGAGCGCTGAATTTGTGAATCGAACATTTTGATGAGCGCAGCACAATACCATCTCAAGCTATCCATTGTTGCATCAAGTTTTGAGTTCTTACTACGCTGACCGATACCTTGTTTCGATTTAGAACACAAGCTCATTGTTCACAGAATTTTCTAGTTAATTTATTCTATCCAACCGATAGAAGATGGACTAAGACACGGGGTATTTTAAGGATTTAAAGTTTTGCTTGATTCTAATATTGCCATAAAGCACTTTGACTCTAGCCAAATGGTGTCAGTAAATCCCTCAAGAAAAAATATCCAAGAGCCACTGTTGTATCAAAGCACAAATTTTGGTTCTGACTATTTTCTCGGGGGTAGAACAGACCTTGTAGAGTGCATTAGCCGTTATAATTCAGAATTACAAGCTTGATTTATTTTGGGGATGCCACAGTGATTTTATCTGTTGTAGTTTGTTGTTACGGCTAAGAATCCCCTCATAAAGCCATTTATCTTCACTTTGAAATGGGAGGTTTTTATTCATTTTATACTCTGTATTGAAAATTTTATATTATTCCCCCATAAAAAGCATAGATAAACAAGGTGATGGTTAAACATAACGAACTGGGATAATATTTTAAATTTTTGCGTTGTAATATTCATTTTTACGGCCTATTAGCATAACCATTCCAGCATGACAGGAATTTTGCTACTATTTTCTTGTTAATTCAACGGGGTTTATTCATAGATAGATCATAATTCAATTTTTTAAGAGAGCGTAAGCGAAAATAAGAAGGGCTTTTGGCAGCCAAGCCTGGTCAGCCACTACGATAATAAATACTTTTCTTTAGTGGCCGTTGTTATCACTATATTCATTGATATTGATTCGAATATGATTTTAATGCATTTTATATTGACAAATAGAATCTTATATGTTATAATACACACATCGACAAACGTATGGCATTTCTCCCAATGCTCATTACGATTAGCGATAGATGTATTATCGGTTTTATATTCTCCCATGTATAACCGGGTTTCCCATTAGTAACTTGCTTCATTAAAGCAGTTGCGAAAACTCTTCAGATTCTCCTCACACATTAAATCTAGCTTTTTCCAAATATCCCATAGTTCAAGATCAGCAATTTCACAATTATCCAACCATAGCAAATAGTTAGTCCTTATTTTTTCGAGTCAAAGAGCGATAGCGAAAAGCGTAATGCCGTAACACGCCAAAACTATAGTTCATCGAAAAGTAATAGCTCTTTTTATTTCGAGGCAAAATTCTTCAATTTTAGAAACGAATGATTTAATAACCAATGTCACAAATCTTCCAAACAATCCGTAGCTTCATAACATCATCTTCCAATTATCAGGCAATAATTTCACTTTTAGGGAAAATATACCTATTATCTATATAAGACTTAGGCTTTCAAACCCCTCTACAAAGCCATTCTCAAACACTTTCTAGGTAGTATAAATGGCATATAGTTCAACTTTGGCTTATTGTAGCCATTTAAAGCCTGTTTTTTTTGGGGTTGTAGTTGAGATGCCGCCCTAGATTTCAGCCATCAAGAATGCCTTATTATCGCCGTATTACGGCAATAGTTAAAACTACTAACAAATAGCTAGGTGGTACTAGCTTCATATAGATAAACCTTAGAAAGGAGAGAAAAGTAACTTCGATAGTGACGCAGTGTAAGCATAAGGATACGCAGATAACAAGAATATTAAGGGGGTATGAGTATGGGAGTTCCAAATATTTTAAGTGCGATACCTGGTTCGGGGAAAACTCGATGGATGATAGAATACATGAATGAGCAGCCCAAAAATGTTAAATTCATATACGTAACGCCATTTAAGGACGAAACCGAACGAATCAAAAAAGAATGCAAAAAAAGAAAGTTTGAAGTACCTGATCCCGATAAAGGATATGGAAGAAAAATGATCCATTTTAAGAAGTTGATTAAAGAAGGAGCTAATATTTCAACCACTCATAAACTTTTCGAAGCGATTGACGATGAAGTGATCAAATCGATTCGAGATGGAAATTACATCTTGGTGCTCGATGAGGTCATGGGCGTTGTCGGTGATCTCGAAATATACGCAGACAACGATGAAAAAGAGCGAATATTAAAAGAAGACATGGATTTCTACATTGACAAAGGTTGCATCGAAGTTGATCAAGAATACAAAGTGAATTTGGTGGATGGAGAAAAACTACCACATCTTTACCAAACTCTACAGCGGGCTATTGAAAAAGATCAAATTTACTATGTTGCTGAAAAATGTTTACTCTGGACGTTCCCACATCAAGTATTCAAGGATACCTTTAAGGAAATATTTGTTCTAACTTACCAATTTAATTTCCAGATTCAAGCGTACTACTTCAAATACTATGATATTCCTTATGAACAATTTGGAATCATCAAATCTCAAATAGACGGGCGATATAAGCCTACTTTTGAAAAAGTAAGTTATCAAGAATATTTGGAGTGGGAACGGGGAGAACGCTTAAAACTGAAAGAGCTGATTGATATTTATGATTCTAATAGCTCAAATTCGTTAAATTCATTCGGTAACATTCAAGGGGGCTTGAAACTATCGAGTACTGGTTATAAAAAAATACTGAGTCCAAAAGATTTAACGTTTATTAGAAAAAAAGCGACTTCATACGCCAGTTATTATTTAAAAGATCATTCATCAACCATGATGTGGACTACTTATAAAAGTTCTCGTGATAAAATCGCTTGTAAAAAAATTCCAGATAAGCATTTTGTTTCCTTGAACTGTCGAGCTACAAACGAGTTTAGAGATAAGACTGGGTTGATTTACTTGATAGACCGCTACTCGATGAGTTACTTTAAATTGTTATTTGCTCAAAAATCAATAAAGGTTGATGATGATGGTTTTGCGCTATCAGAGTTAATCCAATGGATTTTTCGATCTGCAATAAGAGACGGTAAGCCAATCGACATTTTTATTCCATCGGAACGAATGAGAAATTTATTAATCAAATGGTTGAACGGGGAATACTAATTCTCTCGTGATTCTACAAAAATAATCTCAAACAATCATACAGTTTTCAAACTAAAAAATCTTCAACTTATCTTGCATAGATTAAAAATGCACTTCCAATGAAATTCAGTTTAACCAATAATGCCATGCTTACTATTAGCTCACCGTAATAATCGCTAAAGATTTCGGGGCTTAATTAAGTTCGTACTGCATGGCTTAACATATATTTCAATGCGCCATTAATTGAAAGGAGGACTCAAAATGACGAACGCAGCTAAGAAATGCTGAAAATGATCGCTTGTCGATTGTGTAAAAATGGAAAACTTGAATAAATTTTGAAATGAAAAGGGGAAAAAATGAATAGTTTGAAATATTTCGACCAAATCAATTTAGAAAATCTAGCAGGTGCTTTAATAGATGGAAAACTCTGGTTTGTTGGCAAAGATGCCGCTAAGGCACTGAAATATCCTAGAGTAACAAAGGCGTTAAAAGATCATGTAGATGCTGAAGATATGTGTGAAATCTCATTCCAAAACGCTAAGGGGCGATGGGTAGATGCTACTGTAATCAATGAATCTGGACTGTTCTCTTTGATTTTTTCGAGTCAATTACCGGCTACAAAAGATTTTAAAAGATGGATTGCAAAAGAAGTTTTGCCACAAATCAGAAAAACAGGTGGCTATAATACTGCATCCGATGGGGATGAGGACGAGCATAACAACATTTAATGATTCATGAATCAAACTACTGGTTTATTTTAATATAGAAGCTAAACACACCAAAAATAATTTGATATTTGAAGGGGAGAATAAAACAATGAATACAGCGACGATGTACAAACCCATGACTATAACACTGATAAACAAACCAATGAATATAACAACAACGTCCAAACCGACCAACAAGCCAAAAGCAAACAAACCAAATCAATATAGTTTATTGCTTTCGGCAAAAGAAGCACAGGTATACTTAGGATTAACACGCAGCATGATCTATTCTTTAGCTAAAACCGAGGATTTACCGACGA
>Ga0265295_1005119_pt1 | contig 17056 bp, 18 predicted proteins | sample Munlansysbiofilm_FD_192503 | JGI IMG/M metagenome (GOLD analysis project Ga0265295, IMG submission 192503) | Leachate microbial communities from a municipal landfill in Southern Ontario, Canada - Methane capture system biofilm | ecosystem: Engineered > Solid waste > Landfill > Unclassified ...
ATTAGCTTCAGCAGCGGCTTTGGTTGCATCGCCAATCAAGAAACCGACAGTGATGATCAAATCACAATCTTCTTCAATGAAGGCGTTCAGGAATTTCTCGTAGTCTGCGACTTCTTTGGACTCGAGGTATTTACCTTCGGCACCCAGTTGAGAGACAGCATCTTCGATGCCTTTCCAGGCAGTGGCGTTGAAGGATTTGTCGTCAATACCACCGGTATCGGTGATTTGACAAACCTTAACTTTTTCTCCGGCTGGTTCTTCAATAACAGGAGTATCGGAGGGTTGACAGGCTGCCAGGGCAAATGAAGCAACCAGCAACAAAGAAACAATAACTAAAACATTTTTACGCATAATCATTCTCCTCTTCGAAAATATAGCCCGAATATATCGGGTGAATTGACTATTAAGTATAGTTTAGCGCAGGCTATTGCGCAAGCAAAACCCGGATGGATATGTCTACAACGATTAGCCTGTTTCGCTCTAAAAAACCTTAATCAGTGGCGGTCATTGCCTGTCCGCTCAGATGGGCGACCAAAAGTTGACCGTAAAAGGTGGTTACTACCACGCCGATAAAGAAAACTATCGAACCGAGGGGCGCAATTAGACCGGCAAGGATAGATCCGGCATATACCAATAGCCAGGCTTTAAAATCTGTGCGAAGCCGTTTGAAAAAGTTGCCAAATTCAAAACCGGAGGCAAAAGTATTTTTCACCGCAAAATTTGACATAGATATTGGTTGAATCAAAAAGAGGGCTAAGGCATAAACAACAATCAAGCAAACAATCAGAAGCATCAGCATTATTCCAAAAACTTCAGCGCCTGTACCACTGTTATTATTCATCATATTTATTGGCAGCATCAACAATAGAGCTAATAAAAATGCGGGCAGACTGTAGACCAAATTAATCAAGGTATACCTGAAGCCACGACTCAAATCTTCTCCAAAGTCAAAAGTTGGCAAGGGGTTGAGCTCGTTATTAGCCACATTATTGATTGTGCGCAAAATGTAACCAAGCATGACAAATTGCCCAATTACCGGTATTAAACTAACCAAAAGGGGGACGATTAGCTTGTCGAACCAACGTTCGTCTTCAAAAATATAAGTAAATGCTTTTGTAAAATTTACCATAAGGAACCTTTCGCTTTTCTTAACTGTTTTTATTGTACTACTTGCAGGCTCGAACGATTTTCAAGCGATCTTACCTGCCCGGCAAGATTGGCAATTATAAATTAGAGAGTAAAGCCCGTCCAACCAATTGCCGATAACCGTTATATGCCCTGCCACCAAGAATGGAAGCAAGGCTAATCAAGATGGGCTCGATCAGTTTGTCAAACCAACGCTCATTATCGAAGAGGCAGGTGAAGGATTTACTAAAATCTACCATTCAAAACCTCTCTTTCTTGAATCTCATAGTTTGAGCATAATCCGAAAATGGTTAATGCGCCACAGATAATCTATGCTTTAAAGCTGGCTGTAGCCTTCTACATTCAAAACGAAAACGGTTGCTTGTTTTTCGCCTTCTTTTTCAGAAACGCTGGAATTTTCTTTAATAATTTCCAAAGCGCGATCCACACGGTCTGGCTCAACGCCCATAATCAACGTGCTACGACCGCTGCGAAAGAAGCCACCGGTCGAGGCGATGAAAGTCACCCGATATTTCTCATCCGTCAACTTGCGGGAGACCCGGTCGTTGTCTTCATCTTTAATAATTGCCATAATCAATTTCATATCAATACTCCTCAAAATGTTCCACATCTAAAATGAAAATCGTAACCCCACCAACCATCGTTTCCGCTGGGATAACCATTGGGAAGGGGGTGTAATCCATGGTTGCCGCCACATAACTAATTCTTTTTTTGGCAGCGGCAGAGAGAAGGTCGACAATTTTGGGGATGCTATTTTCATCAGAGGCGATCAAAAAGCTCACGTTTTTTTCAAGCAAAAAGCCACCGGTGCTGGGAAACTTGGCAAAAGAAAAAGCCTCTTTTTGTAATGCCATCTCCACAACATCGCTGTCCTGACTGTTTACCACGGCAAGCACCATCCGGGTAATGGGTAAATCGGTATGCGTCACATGCCCTCCAAAGGAACAAGTTTGGTTACTATGATTCTAACCCCAAATCGCAGAAAATTCGAACGAGTTTTGAATGTTTTTTGCAATTGAGGGCGGAGAGATTAAATCAATCAACTAATTTCATCTAATATATACGAATTTAGTCTTTTTATATAAATACAAAAGTGTTTTTGGCGTATAATTGAGGAAAAACAATGTATAATGTGTTCTATGGATTAATGTGAGTATTTTTCAATGAGCGATCTTATTTCTATTTCATGTCCTTCTTGCGGTGGTCATTTGAAACGTGACCCTAAAACAACCGTCTATACTTGCGATTATTGCGGACAACAACACCGTCTCCGAAATGAAAATATTGAAGAATTTGGTCGATGCCCTGTCTGTCATAGGAATGATAGGGTCGAAAAGGTAAGTGCTATTTTTTACAAAAAAGAAGCACTTTCCGAAAGACTCGCTCCACCAATTCATCCCAAGGAAATTCTGAAATATAATCCGGTACCAAAACCAACGTTTCCCCCCTTGGAAAGAAGTCGGAAAATCATTAGTAAGCAAACTAATTGGGCCTATGTCTGTTTTTTCATTGGAATCATATTTTCTCCCTTATTATTAGCTAGCACCATGCTACTGATTAGCAATGAGACAGATTTTATGCTAATAGTAAATATTTTAATTGGCTTGTCCCCTTGGATAGGTTTCTTTATTTTACGGAAAAAAGGGATGGTCGAAGACCGTAGGCTCAATATCGAAAAAGAAGATAAGGAAAATGGAATTTGGAATTCAAAAAAGGCTGAATTGGATAAAAATTGGAATCTCTATTTAGGTGATTACAAAGCGACATATGATAAAAAATTTAGCTCATTGTTGACAAGCTATTCGAAAGTCATGGAAAAATATGATAAAACCTATTACTGCCATCGAGATGATTGCGTTTTCATCGCTGGCGAAGACAAGTATGTTTCTTCAGCTAAGTTTAGAGACTTCCTTTTGGAAATATAACACCGCACATATTAATCATACTAATAAATATTCTGTCATCTTGAAAACCCCTCTGATCCCTATTCTCGGCAAAAGGCTAATCGAACCAATCGACAATCAGATCTTCTAAATCGTCGTCGTCAATTTCTTCCTCACTGAAAACTTTGATATAAATCGAAGTGCAAGATTTGAGGGCGAGCTTGGGTCGACGCTATGCAAGGGATGCTACCAAGCCAAATCTTTGCCCTCCGCAACCAGGAGATAGCTGCCCTTAATCCGTCTCATCTGCCGTTGGCTGATCCCTTCTGAACTTTTTCTTGCGATATATTTTACAGGCCAAGGCGCTAACTTCTTGTCCAAAAAACCGTTGACTTCTCCTTATTTCTTTATAAACCTTCCTTTTGAATCACATTCCTGATTGCTTTATTCTCATAATTTTTAACTCCAAAGGAGAAATACAAGATATGGAACAGCCAAACAACGACAAGGATTGCGCAAGGAATAAACAGGTTTTTACGGAACATCATAAAGAAGCCAAAGGACATCAGTATTGTAATTGTGATCATAACGCGAATTTTGGCTTTCCGAGTCATACCTTGACCCTTAATATAGGTTTCAAGGTTGTTCTTGTATAACTTCGTATTCTTAAACCAGCTATCCAGTTTTTCAGAGCTTCTGCCGAAAGCAAAAGCCGCCAGCATCAAAAATGGAAAAGCCGGCAGCATGGGCACAACCGCACCCACAGCACCCAATCCTACGCCAATAAAGCCAAGTATGATATAAAAAATTCTTTTTATTGAATTTTTGTTTTCCTTCATGTTACCTCTGTCAAACTTCTGTTTTCTACCTTGTAAATTCTGTCGGCAATCGCCATTGTGCTTTCCCTGTGAGATACAAGGATAATGCTTTTTTTGCTCTTTTGCTCTGCAAGCGCTTTGAGAATAATTCCTTCATTAATACTGTCCACATTGCTTGTGGGTTCGTCAAGAAGTATCAGTTCGCTGCCCCGCAAGAAGGCTCTTGCCAGTCCTATTCTTTGCTTTTCCCCTGCGGAAAGGTTGTCCCCAAGAGCGCCAACCTGTGTCTTGTAGCCCATTGGGAGGGACACAATGAAATCATGAATTGAGGCCATTTTACAAGCTTCTTCAAGCTCTGCTGGAGTAGCGTTTTGCTTTGCAATTTTCAAATTATCCTCAATGCTCATGTCAAAAAGATAAGTAGACTGACTGACCATTGTTATATTTTCCAGCAAGCTGTCGGTGTTTACATTGTCGACATCAATGCCGTTGTAGAGAATTTCCCCATGATCCTTTTGCCAAAAACGGAGCATAAGGTTCAATAGTGTGGATTTGCCGCAGCCCGACGGACCCACAATACCTATAATTTCGCCTTTCTTGGCGTTCATGCAAACATTGCTCAAAATAGCGGTGTCGTCATAGCCAAAGCTTAAATTGTTGATAGCTAAATTATCATAGGCAATGTTTTCCTTGCCCCTTACTTCTTCCACAACCGGTTTTTCTTGAAGCAAATTCAGCACCCTGTCTCCGCTTGCAAAGGTCTGGGTTAAGTTCGAAGGCAAGGCCGCCACTGCGATTACAGGCCCAAAGCTCCCGAAGACGGCAACAACACCGATTATCATCCTGCCAATTGTGAGGGCGTCAATGCTTACAAGGTATATACCGACAGCAAGACTGAGAATATTGAAAATAGTCACTGCAAGCTCAGTTGCTGCCGCTGCCTTCGTTGTGTTCTTCTTCATGGATTTTGTTTCTTTAAGGAGCTTTTCCGAACGGGCATTGACTTCCTTTTCCCGCTCTGCCCCTGCATTGTTAAAAACAATATCCTTTATCCCTTTGATGCTGTCAAGAAAATATGCGTTAAAGCCTGAGAATTCCTCTCTGTATCTCACCCCCGACTCCTTGAGAGCTTTGGATGAAATCATAGGCACAACGATGCCAATACAAACAAAGCCTATAAAAGCCACGAGGGAGAGAAGCCAGCTTGACACCATTCCAACAAAGAGGCAAACGATAATAGACATGAGGATTGCAATGAAAATGGGAGAAATCGTATGGGCATAAAACACCTCAAGTGTTTCAATGTCGGAAGTAATCATGGCTATGATTGAGCCTTTTTGCTTGGATTCCAGCTTTGCGGGAGCCAAGACACGAAGGGCTTTGAAAATCTTATCCCGAAGCACCGCCAAAAGTCGGAAGGCGATATAGTGATTAAAATATTGCTCAATATAGCGCAAAACTCCGCGAAGAAGTCCGCAGGAGATTGCGAGGGTGATAATAAGCGAATAATCCATCGAAATAGTTTCGCCCAGAACCTTTGCAATCCCTATTGCGCCGAATACGGTCACGCCCATGGAACAGATAAAGCCCAGCACGCCATTGATGATTGCGCCGACCATGATATAAGAAAGGCTGCCCAGCAAAACTATGAGGCTTGCCATTATTTTTGCGCCGCTTCTACGCAGTTCATTTTGCTTTCGCATTATATCCTGCCTCCTTATAGCCTTCCTCGAGGGATTTTTGCGTGTTATACAACTTGGCATAACCTCCGTTTTTTATCATTAAGTCGGCATGACTTCCCCGTTCTTTGATTGCCCCGTCTGCCATATAGTAAATTGAATCTGCACCTATCACATTGCCAAGGCGGTGGGAAATGACAATCACAAGCTTACTCTGGCTTAGTGCTTTGATGTTGCTCATAATAATTGCTTCGCTTTCTATGTCTATGTTGCTTGTAGCCTCATCAATGATATAAATATCCTTATCGGCAAGAAGGTTAACAGCAAGGGCAAGTCTTTGCCGTTGACCACCGGAAATGTTATTTGAATCCTCGACGATGACCTTATCAAGACCGCCGTTTTCCATGATGAAGTTATAAAGGTTAACACGGCGAAGAGCGTCATACATTTCTTCGTCAGTTGCGTCAACTTTGGCAAGATGGAAATTAGAGCGAACGCTTGTGTTGAAAATATAGGTGTTGTAGCTAACCACAGCCAAGTGCGAATAATAATCCTCACGCGAAAGGGTTTCAAGCAATTTGCCGCCAATGGTGACTCTGCCGCTTTTTGGGCGGTTTGCCCCTGTGATTATGCCGACCAGGGTAGATTTACCGCAACCAGACTCACCAACTATGGCATACATCCCTTTCGTACCAAATTCCGCCGACACATCTTTTAAGACATCACGGCGGCCGTCATAGGAAAAGGTGATATGCTCGAGTTTGATTTCGCTGCCTTCAACCTTTTCACCTGCCCACACAGGTTCTGGCAGCTCAAGAAGGGCGATTATTTTTTTGCCGGCAGTTGCACCGTTCATTGCAACATGAAAGGCACTTCCCAGTGCCCGAAGAGGAAGAAAAAAGTCCACGGCAATGAGTATTAAAAACAGGGAGAGGATAGGGTTTCCGCCATTCACCGCTCCATTTATGGCAAAAGCAATGCCAATGCCAGCTCCACCAAAAGCGACCAAGTCCATAATAGTAACGCTTGCAAGCTGCATAACAAGAACCTTCATTGTGATGCGGCGGAACTCCTCGGCATTTTCGTTGATATAGGCATGCTGTTTTTCGTCTGCCTGAAAGATTTTCAGTTCCTTTAGCCCCTGAACGCTGTCAAGGAAGCTGTCACCCATCGAGGTATACTTACCCCAATACGTTGCAAAGATTTTCTTTGCATACTTTGAAACCATAACAATGGACAAAGGGATTACAGGAACACAGGCAAGAAGTACGGTCGCCACCCGCCAGTCAATTCCAACGCCAATTCCATACAAAAGCAGTGGCATAATCATCGAAAAGAAAAATTGCGGCAAATAGTTAGAATAGTAGAGGTCCAGCTGTTCGATGCCCTCCATACTAACCTGGGTAAGTCCCGCCATACTCATTCCATCGGCACCTTTCTCCCCAAGGACAAGGATTTTATTATAGGTTCTCTGCCGCAGGTCTTTTTTTACCTTACTTCCGATGGTATCTTTAAGATTACCCACAATTCTTGTGCTGATATATCTCACGCTTATACCGACTAAAGCAGCAGCCAAGGGGTATATGTATAAGCTTATGTTGCTGCTTTTCATTGCCAAATAAATTGCCCAGCATATAGATGCCGTTATGCCAACGTTTGCAAGAGCTCCTAAAACCATCAGTGCAACTGTGATGTAAATATATTTTTTATTGCTGCCTATCAAATTGAAAAGGCTTTTATCAATCACTTTTATTATCCTCTATCGTTTTTTTGTATTTAAGCATTTGAACCAAATGGGATACGGCATAGACCGGATGGGAAAATATCATTCTCGGCCCCGAATATCTCATTACCGCCTTGATCTTTTCTCTCATCTCGGGTTTATAGCAATGAATTTTACAAAAAGAGCAGAACGGTTTGTTTTCTTTAAATGGGCATTTTTCAAGACGAAACAGGGCATATTCAGTCAAAGCCTTGCAATCTTCACAAAGCTCTCCATTTTCGGGGCTGTGCTTAGCCTTGCAATATTGTTGTATCATGCCAGGAATAAGTTCCTTCTCTTTTTTCCAAGCCTTCAGATTGCTGGATTCAGCATCTTTATTATTCATAGATCATCACCGTGCTTAGAGATTACCAACTCGTAATCCTTATTTTAGTGTCCACTTTGTTAGTGGAGACTAACATGTTATACCATATGAAATGGATTTTTGCTGATTTTTTTCGGGCGTCGATTCGTGATTTTTTCATATTGAGAATAGCTGCTACCCCGATATTTTGCGCACGCTACTCATTGATTTACGGTATACTCAAGACATGGCAGAAAAATCTTTCATAATTGGCTTAACCGGCAATATCGCCTCCGGTAAGAGTGCGGTGCGCAATTATCTGGCAAACTTTGGTGCGATGACAATCGACGCTGATCTAACCGCCAAAGACAGTTACCTTCCCGGCACTCCTGCCTGGCAAGCAATTTTGGATCATTTTGGCGACGATTTACGTGGCTTTGATGACCAAATCAATCGCAGTCGTTTGGGTCGGATTGTTTTTTCGGACCCACAACAATTAATTGCCCTCGAACAAATTGTGCATCCTTATGTTACCGAAGCAATACTGAAACAGATTAACGAAACTGACCGTCCTTTCATTGTTATTGAGGCGATAAAACTTTTCGAATCTGATATCGCCCAACATTGTGATCAAATCTGGACCGTCGCTGCTGATATGGAAGTCCGCTTAAACCGCATGGTTGAAAATAGAGGGCACAGCGAAGAACATGCCCGAAAAAAGATTGATGCTCAGCCGCCTCAGGAAGAGAAAATTGCGCGTTCCAATGCAACCATTTGGAATAACAATCGTTTTTCCGATACTTACCAGCAAACTGTCGAGGCTGTCAAAGCGCTCGGTTTGCCGGTTAGCAGAGAAATCAAACAAGACTTGTTTAGTTTGAGGACAATCGATGAAAGCGAAATGATGCGTGCTTGCGAAATTATCGCCAGCCATGCCGTCCAGGATTGCCCCGATGAACGTCTTTACCAATTGCTTAGCAAAAAGCTTGTGCCAATCCTTGGCTATCTCGAAGAGCTGCTCCAAATCCAACGCCTCAGCACCCGTCAAGACCTGGCTTTGCTGACCAACCAAGCCCCTTTCAAATGCGAAGAGTTCGACACAATCGAAACCCTTCAGCTGCTTCAGGAATGGCTGCTTGGGGCTTATAACTTGCTCGTTGTTCCTCACGACATTCTGAGTGCTAAACAAGCCTGGCAAGCCGGATTCCTCCCCGGTGAAGATGGCAGCAAGTTCATCTCTGAACAAATTTATGTCTCTTTCCTCAAAGCAAATGGTTTAATGCCCGGCGAAGTTTGGATCAAAAAACTGGTTCAAGCGTAACGGGGAGCCGGCAGCGGGGAGCGGGTAGCAGGAAAAATTATCACCTGCCTACTAAATACTGTGAACTGCTTACTGAAAAAGATATAAAGAAATAATTTGCCTCATATGAGTAATAAACAAAAACCAAATTTAACCCTCTTGATTAGTGCCATCGCCTTATTTTTCATTGGAATTGCCTTCATGATTCCAATCGCAAATAGAGGTGAGGTTATCACTCAAAACATCGTACTTGACGACTGGGCTTATGGCAGCGCAGGAAAGCTGAATCTGAGCATCAGCTATCCCGATCGCTTGCGACAAAACCAAAAAAATCAAATCAGCTTGACTTATAACCCGGACGAGATGCTTCAATCGAATTTGGCGAATGGTTACAATCTTGACACAGAATTAGTTGCCGATGGTGCTGTCCTTTCCCCACAAAAGCGTCAAATCGTTCCGCTTGAGTCCGCTGAGAACAAAATCGTTTGGGAGCTAATCCCCCTTAGCAAATCGGCATTGACCGCCAATCTTTCCCTGGCGCTCAGTTCCAACGAACGTGACGGCACCTATGCCATATCTCCCCAAACCTCGCTGGAGCTTCCCTTTAATGTGATTTCATCCAATGGTTTGCCCCCAATGACCTCTTTTTTCCTTGGTCTTGCGATGGTTTTGATTGCAATTGGCTTGGTTGTCGTCTTCATTCTCCGAAATAATAAAAACCACTTTGGAGCAAAGGGTTAAGATGAAACGACCAAGAGCTAAACTATTAAAAAATCTGCTGCGCAAAATTCCGGTTATCACCACAGGCGAAATCCCCGAAGTGAAAATTCGGGCAATCAACAACGATTCGCGCAAAATTCAGCCCGGTGATGCCTTTTTTGCGATTAAAGGGGAAGATTTCAACGGTTTTGACTTCATTCCGCAAGCCACCGCAGCCGGCGCCAGCTTGATTATCGGCAAGGGGAACCCACCCAAAAACTTGAGCCTGCCCTATCTTCAAATTGACGATGAGCCCCGAAAAGCACTCGCTTGGCTTTCAGCTGCCAGCCAAAATTTCCCTGCCCGAAAATTGCGCATGATTGGCGTAACCGGCACAGATGGCAAAACCAGCACCTCCAGCATGATTCACCAGGTTTTGACCGTTTCCGGCATCAAATGTGGCATGATTTCCACCGTCAGCGCCTTTATCGGCGACGAAAAATTAGACACCGGTTTCCACGTTACAACCCCTGATTCACCCGAAATTCAAGCCTATTTAGCTGAAATGGTTCGGGCAGGGATGAGCCATTGCGTGCTCGAAAGCACCTCCCACGGTTTGGCGCAAGGTCGCGTTATCGCTGCTGAGTTTGATATCGCGGTGGTTACCAACATCACCCACGAACACCTCGATTATCACAAAAGCTGGGAAAACTATTTGCAAGCCAAAGGGCTGCTTTTTGAGAGCTTGCGAACAACGCATCGAAAGGCCATCGGCAACCCGCGCCTGGCAATTTTGAACAAAGACGATCAATCCTATGGCTATCTGAAACGCATTTCACCGAAAGGCTTCGTAAGCTATTCGCGCCTCAATCAGGCGGATTTGTGGGCGGATAATATTGAAAACACGCCTTCAGAATTGAGCTTCGACTGCCATATCGACGATGCGATCTACCAAGTGAAAAGCCCAATGGTCGGAATTTATAACGTCTCGAATTGCCTGGCTGCCATCGCAACTTGTGTGAAGGGGCTCGGTCTTCCTGTCAAAGAGGTAATTGCCGCTCTGGCTAAGCAAGAGAGCGTCCCCGGACGCATGGAACGGATTGACATGGGGCAGGATTTTATTGCCATTGTCGATTTCGCCCATACTCCCTTTGCGATTTCTGCCGCGCTCGAAACTGCCCGCAGCCTGACCAAAGGAAAGCTGATTGCTGTTTTTGGCTCGGCCGGTTTGCGCGACCGGGAAAAGCGCAAAATGATGCCAATCAATTCAATCCAACGGGCAGATATGACGATTTTGACCGCCGAGGACCCGCGCACCGAGCCTTTGGATGACATCCTCCAAGATATGGCCGATGCGGCGATTTCTGTTGGTGGTGTTGAAGGCGAGAATTTTTTACGCGTTCCCGACCGCGGCGAAGCGATTCGGAAAGCGATTGAACTGGCGAAAGCCGGAGATTTGGTGATTTCTTTGGGCAAGGGCCACGAGCAATCGATGTGCTTTATCGATACCGAATATCTTTGGGATGACCGCACAGCCATGCGCGCCGCTCTGGCAGAACATCTCGGTTTAGAGGGTCCAAAAATGCCCTATTTGCCGACCAGCGAAGGTTAATTAGCCCTATTTTTTCTTATTGCGTTGAATTTGTTGGAACATTTCTCCCAATGTGCCGCCATTGATGCCGCCAAAAATCGCCATAAAGCCAATCAAAGCTGAGAGTAAGCCGCTCTGCCAGGTCATCAAGACAATCACAACCAGCCCGGCAATTCCACCATAGATGCCATAAGTTGGCCCGCGATGGTCTTTTGCCAAAGTTGTAATTAAAAAACCGATGGAGAGTGCGCCGAGAAAAATCCCCAGCATCAGCGATGTGCCAATATCCTGGAGCGCCTCGCCATAGCGCAAGAGCATGCTATCCATCAGGCTAAAGAAGACCAAAGCCCAGGCAACATTTAGCACCATCGCAAGGATTAGGTAAGCGATTTTAGTTCCACGAGGGTCAAGCATTTTGGTGATTTTCATGTCCTGAATTTTACCGTAAAATCGGAATAGGTTTGCTTCCATTTTGAGAATTGTTTGAATAAACCAAACCTGAACGCCAATGATTAATCAAATTATTAAATCGAAGGTAGGGCGAGGTTGAAAGGGCTTCGAACATTGAAATTCGCTTACTTTGCGACCTTTCAATACCACTCACTTCGTTCGGGTACGATGGCCGCCTGTTGTTCGGACTTTCTTTTGTGCGTAGGGCGAGGTTGAAGATGTTTATGCCTTGCGAAATTTTTTGCAAAATCCCATCTTCAATACCACTCACTTCGTTCGGGTACAGGCCCGCCGTAACGAGCATAGAGAATTGCGAGACCGAAACCTGGGCGGACGTTGTACCCGAACGAAGTGAGTGGTATTGAATGGGCGCATCGCTTAACAATCACAATGCCTATAGCCCATTCAAGCTCGCCCTACTTTTTTACTACGCCAATAATTGATCAGATGAGCGCTTTCGGATGGAGATAAATTTCACCCATACAGATTTTGTTTGTTTTTCGGTCTGTTAATTGTTTCCTACTAACTGATAAAAAAACCGGCTGGTCAAATTTAATCAGCCGGTCATAAACCAAGGAATAGGAGACTGTAATATTACTTAGTCTGTGTTAAAGCCGCACTATGGCAGACATTCGCCGGCAATCGGAGCACCGTCGCCAAGCACCAGTCCAAGTCCAAAGCCAGTATCAAACAAGGTGCTGATATCTCCAACGTTCAGTTCAAGCGCTTGGTCGATAATCGCCCAACCATCCTGATAGATAGTGATTTGCGGAATTTGTGCGCCGTTGACTTCACCATTAATCACGCCTTTGTTCCAGCAAATTTTGGCGTTTTCGATGTTTGCGCTTTTCAGCATCTCAAGAACTTCCGGTTGAATCGCCATTCCGGTCGGCAAACCTTCAATGCTCAGTGCGCCATCTTCATTGACTTTCAGCTGAACCAGTGTCGACAAATCAATGTCAATCGGTGAACTCAGCTCTTTGCTTCTGCGAAGACTGATTTCAATATCGGCCTTATCCAGCCATTTTTCTGCCCGTGAACGGTCAATCCGGCTTCCCTCTAAGAAGACGTTGACGATGTCATAGATGAAAATGCGGGCGTTTTCATCGAAAGCCATGCTCACCAATTTGGTTTCGTTGGTGAAAACCTGAATTTCATTACCGATGATTTTTACGCTCAGCTCATCAAACAGTCCCAAGAGGTTCCAGGTGCTGTCATCAAATTGTGGCAGGTTCATTGCCTGCAACTGTTCGAAAGACATTCCGGCGATGCTATAGGTTCGGGAGGCGGGGTCGTAGGTGGCGTCAATGTGAACCGTGTTAGTACCGGCACCGTCCAGAGGTACATCGGCAACGGCAGCCGGAGTGTGTTGCATTAAGGTTATGCCAAAAACCAGCACCAGTGCGATGATGAATTTGAGGAATCTGTGTTTTTTCATGATGATTTTTTGTCTCCTTTTAATTGTTCAAATGCCATTTTTATGGCGTTGCGGTTAAAATTAGGCTAATGCGCAAAGGCAAAAAGCGGAAAAATAGATTGCTGACATAATCGGTCAGTTTTGGATAGATTGGATAACGGTCAACAAATTGTTCATAGGCCGCTTCGGTGTCGCCGGGGGTAAAGCGCAAGGCAAGGTCGATTGTATTCGCCAGAGTTTCTGGAGTGTAATCAATTTTCAGGATTTCAGCATCGGCGTCAAGGATTTGAAGCTTACCTTTGGTGTCAAGCGTCAGTCGAAGTTCGTTGTTGTCGGTACCCTGGATGACTTTATGAATGGCTTGACCTGCCGGGACGGGATAGCGAATTGCAGGGAGAGGGATTGATGGTCTTCCGACTGCAAAATAAACTCCATACAGGAGCATAATAACTACTGCAGCGATAAGAAATGCTTTTAGAGCTCTTGACACGGCTTCACCTCCACCTTTGCGACTCGTGGTTTTTCTTTTCTTCTCATGATTTATTATAGTATAGTTTGCAATAAGCGCTGAATTAGGAATATAAGGTTTTAGGGAATGAGCCAGGGGAGATAGAAGGCTGGTCTTTGCTATCAGTTAATCTGTTTTCAAAAAAACCGCCCGCGGATCATTTAATTCCTGCGGGCGGTTATCTGCGTTAGTTTCTGCCTCTAATCCAGCGAAAGATGCATGGGATAGGAGAGGTATTCAACCGGTTCGAGTTTTTCAACGGTAATATAACCTGTCGGTGCATTCAAGATTGTCGGAATGCGGTTGACGATTGTTGCACAGGTATGTTCGACGGTTGCCGGTTTTTGGACAAAGAAAGTGGTATCGGGTTCGCCGAGAATCTTCCAATCACACATATCGCCGTCATCCGGACCATAAACTTTACCGATACATTGGGTTTCGATTACCGGACCCTGGAAGGTTTCGGTAGTTACAACTGCGCTCATTCCAATGCACTGACCCTTGGGGATTACTCTGCCAATAGTTTCGGAATAGAGGTCGCTTTCATGGAAGTAGGGCACGCATTTCTGGGTTTGCGATTTGATCGTCCAGCCCATTTTATTGCAGAGCGCTTCGTTGGAATTCCAAACATAAGAGGGTTCCAAAACTTCGGGATGAGCAATTTTTTCTTCAAACTCTTCGGGGGTCATGCCGACACCGTGGGCTTCAGCCAAAGCCAAACCATAATCTTCAACGTTATAGCTTACTGCGCCTTCGATTCTATCGATGCGCTCAACACCACCGGCAACTGTGCCAATCAAATTGACCCAGAAAATATCTTGCATACCGGAACCAACAATCGTGCAGCCATTCTCTTTGGCTAATTTGTCGAGTTTATTGGTAATAGCAGAAGCGGTTGTCCAGGGGTAGATGGCCTCTTCACAAGTGGTTACCACGTTGATGCCGCGGCTGGCACAGCGCTCAAAGTGTGGGTAGACATCATCCATAAAGCTGAACAATGTCAAAATTGCGATATCAGGATCGCAGCTATCCAAAACTGCATCAGCGTCACTGCTGATTTTTACACCAAGCTGAACGCCTAATTCGGCGAAATCTCCGACATCCATACCAACAACATCGGGATTAACATCAATAGCGCCAACAATTTCGGCACCTTTTTCATATAGGTAGCGCAAAGTGTATTTCGACATTTTGCCACAACCATATTGAACAACTCTAATTTTTTCGCGATTCATAAAACAGTCCTTTCTACTAAAACTATGTTAATTGGGACGGGTCGTCCTCTTTACGCTAATAGTATAAGGGCTATAGTTGCTATAAGGTCAAGGGAATTGACAAAATATTCACAAATTGCCTAATTCAAATTTGATCGGAATTTGTAAGCGGAGATACATCCCCCGTTCGCCGCTTCCAATTACCGGTAGTTCTGCCACAGTTTCGCAAATGTAATCGCCGCAAATCGTGTAACCTTCTTCTTCGATTTTATCCAGAAGGAGCTCAGCCGCCTCTTTCTCTTTATAAAAATTATCGCAGTAGATGCAGAGATAGGTGCTGGCTGGAATAGTAGTAATCAGTTCCTCTGAAACAAATTCGCGGTCAACGAAAACAAAGACTTCGGTTGAATAGAAATTGCGTTTAACCAGGTCTTTTTCGCGCAAAATGCTACCGGCATTAGAAAAATAGATTTGTGGGAGCTTATCCTGAGCGAGGCGATTTCGTAAAGTGCGCAGGTTTTCCTCGTAGACTTCGATTCCCTGGTCGTAAAAATTGATATGAGTGTCGACTAAATACATCTGCCTTTTGCCGATATATTCCATGACAATCGTTCCGTCCGATGGGGCAGCCCGATAGCGTTCGAAACTCTCAATCGTCCGTTCCACCGCCCGGCGCTGAAATTTCAACTCATTTATTTCTTCTTCGATCTGAAGTTGTCTTTGGTGAAGAATTGTGTCGAGATAGCCTATATCTTTATTATCGAGATGAAATTTAATTTCTTTCAGCTTCATCCCGAGGGATTTCATATATTGAATCATATCCAAAATAGCGCCTTGTTTGATATCGTAATAACGATAATTATTATCTCCGCCACGATGACAAGGGACAAGCAAGCCCTCTTTATCATAAAGCCGCAAAGTCTGCTCTGAGACCTGATTCAATTTCGCCATTTGTCCAACTGATAACCATTTCATACTCGCACCTCTGTGAATATTATAATAAAGCTTATAGTAATGCTAAGGTTTTATGTACTCTGTTTATTGTAATGGCTTAAAGTGAAGAGAAATGGCAGGGGTCTAAAATGCATGATGCGAAGCGATTGGTGTGCCTTTTATCGCCACTGCTTTGATCAGGTTAGCGATCTCGGACGGAGATACACCGCTCGCTTCGCACCGGGTGCTATAGAACCCCGTCCGTACGAAATTCCAATCTTACAAACCATTTGCGAATTAAATAGTGTGTACGGACAGGGCTTGACTCTGTCCGACAATGATTGATCAGGTTAGCAATCCCTGACGGTAATTTATAATTGGCACGGAATTTAATCCTAAAATAAGAATTAGTCATCAATTAATTGTAAATTTTTATTCCCCGCTGACCAAACCTTGTCTGAGGGCGAGGATGACTGCCTGGGTGCGGTCGGAGACGCCCAGTTTTGCAAAGAGCGTGCTGGTGTAGTTGCGTACTGTGCCTTCCGATAAATAGAGGCGCTGTGATATATCTGCATTGGACAAACCTTGTGCAAGGAGGTTCAGAATCTCTTGTTCCCGCTCGCTCAAATTGTAAGAACGTTCGGGGCTTTCTGTTACCGGTGAAGAGGCGATGTTGTTTAACACTTTGCCGGCAACGCTGGGGTCGATATAGGAATCGCCGTCCATCGTCCCGTGAATTGCTTCCAGGAGCTCTATGCGGGGGCGGTCTTTCATGAGGTAGCCCGAAGCGCCACTTCTGATTGCGTCAAAAAGCCATTTTTCATCCATATAGGTGGTTAGAACCAAAACCGGAAGCTTGGGACGGCTTTCGCGTAGGCGGCGAATGGCTTGCACACCGTTCAGGCGCGGCATTTTCAAATCCATCAAGACTAAATCGGGATCATAGACTTCGATTAAATCCAGGGCTTCCTGACCGTCGATGGCGGTCGCTACTACCTGGATATCGGGGTCGGTTTCCAAAATACGTTTGAAGCCCTCGCGAACAATTTCCTGATCATCAGCAATTAAAACTCGAATCATATTAAACGCTCCCAAAGTAATCGAACCGAAGTGCCTTTTCCCGGATGACTCTCCACGTCAAGATCGGCACCAATTGAAGTGGCGCGCTCTTTCATCCCCTGAATACCATAATGTCCGGGTTCGGGCTTGGAAGAAAGGTCAAAGCCAATTCCGTCGTCGCGAATTTCCATGTGAACCAAGCCCTCTTTTTCGTCCAGTTCAAAGAAAATTTTGTTGGCATAGGCATGCTCGGCAATGTTTTCAATTGATTCCTGCCCAATCCGGTAAAAAGC
>Ga0265295_1005120_pt1 | contig 17052 bp, 11 predicted proteins | sample Munlansysbiofilm_FD_192503 | JGI IMG/M metagenome (GOLD analysis project Ga0265295, IMG submission 192503) | Leachate microbial communities from a municipal landfill in Southern Ontario, Canada - Methane capture system biofilm | ecosystem: Engineered > Solid waste > Landfill > Unclassified ...
ACGTGTGATGCTGGTTACGCTAATTGATGGAAAAATGTTGCACGCCAGGGACGGAGAGTTGATGGCTTCCACAAAGCTAAATCACGGCAGCCATTTGATTACGGTGGAAAAAATGAAAGGGCTCTTTAAATCAGAAAAGCTGCTGGATACCACTATTTTTATTCCCGGCGGTATGCTTACCCGCGCCCGGATGAATGAGGGAAGACTCGAAATTTTTGGCGTTGATCCACTGGCCAAGACCGAAAATTCTTATAATGAAATTGATTATGTAACCTACGAAAACACCTCACAACCAGTGCAGTCAAATGATGTGAGTAGCATGATGAATGAAACCGTAAATGTGGTGCTTGAAACCTCCGAACGCCTTATTAACACTACAGAGCGACCACAACCTATTCCGCAAGAAAGACCTGTGGCCAAAAGAAAATCTACACTGTTAATTATGAGTGAGACCGGTTTGTGTGAGATTTATATTGACGGCGAAGAACGCGCCAGCATTGGCGTAACGCCCATCGACGGGCTGGGGCGAGCCGAAATAGAGCTGGATGCCGGTAATTACTTGCTCAAAATTGATGGCTTTAGGGTGTGGTTCGATGAGATGATAAACGTAGGAAATGGCGAGATTATTAAAATCAGGGCCGAGCCGGATGAGGTGAAGATTTTGGGTAGATCATTGAAATAGAATACCTGCTAAGGTGTTTAGAAAACCCAATAAATACTATTCATAATATATTTATACAGCCATGGACATTCAAGAATTAATAGAAAAGGCTCACGAGCAAGTGGACTCATTTGATTTTCAAGCAATCAACACATTGTTTTCACAGCCGGTCTCTATCCAAGAAGATGAAGAAGAATACCTTGAAGAATTAGAAATTATTGTGGATGAAATTAGAGAAACACTTGTTAAAGATAGAGATTCCAGTAAGTTAGAAGCCTTTGCGAAAACGCTCCAGTTGCATCACCCACAAATCATGGAGGGTGTAGGTGTCTATTTCTACTACGATTTGATCATATATTTCTGCTCTGAGGGCAACTTTGAGCAGGCGGAAAGCTATTTTGAGCATTTTATTACTGATCCGCTCAATGATATTGTTTTTTATATAAGTGCCTTTAAACGCTTACTTTTTTATCAGCGCAATGCCATATTACTGCGTGCCATCAAACAAAATTATCAAGAGATACTTGCTTCAGAAGAATATGCGTACGATATCACGGATTTTTTTGAGGTCACGATTTATTATGCTGAATTACAAGCGATTTATGAGACTTCTGATAAAATATTCGATACCAAACGCTTGGATGAAAAATTAGAACCCTATAATTTTGATACAAGTGAAGAACATGCAGATGCTTATAATCGGGGTTTTTTTGGTGAAATTCCTGCTAAGGAAGACTTAAAGGCAGCGTTTAAAGCAGATCAGGATATGTTGCTTTTGCTGATCCGAAATGCTTTTATGAAACGTATGCTGGACAAGGGTTGGCAGTTTACGCTAAGTGGAATGATATTCGATTTGACAAGGAATTATTGGGAAAGGCAACAGTCTATAAGGAAGAAAGCAAAGAGGGACAGTTATTTTACCTTTAAGCATAAAACCTTCGAAAACTTCCTATTCAGTTTAGGAGAAAGGGATAGAGTTGGTAATCAACCGGAAATGAATGCTTTAGTCTGGGGTGTTGCTTATGTTTACAATTTCCTTAGAGAAGCATCATTAATTGATGCTGAGCAATATGGCACGTTTCAGCCTATTTACAAACGCATAGTTGCGGAAGCCATTGGAAATGACTTGGATAGGCTAAGTGATAAGTCTTTCGTAATGCAATGGCCTAAACCCGAGTTTGTTACGCACAAGGAATGGGAAGCACAGCAGTCGATATTCAAAAAAAGCAAGATTTATGAGTCTAATTCATCTATCGATCTGATTTCTTATATAGAAGAGGAATTAGCGGAATTTGGTGCTTATGAAATAAATGTTCTAACTGCTTACAAAAAAAGTCTTGAGATGCAGAATGACATACTTGAGTTAATGCTTTCACTTACAGAAGCTGAAATCGATGAAGACGAAAATGATGATTACGCTATGTATGACCCTGATTATATAGATATTGACCACAAAGAAATAGGAAACAGAAAAAACATTTATTCTGACACCCCATATCACGCCGACGCCAAACCGGGCCGTAATGAACCCTGCCCGTGCGGCAGTGGGAAAAAGTATAAGAAGTGTTGTGGGAAAAATGCCTAAAAGGCTGTATTTTCTGCCTATCCCAGCGCCACATCCAAAAGCATCATCGTGGCAAAGCCAATCATGGCACCTACGGTTGACCAGTCGGTTTCGTGGCCTGATTGCGATTCGGGGATGAGCTCTTCTACCACCACGAAAATCATAGCACCTGCCGCAAAAGAAAGTGCGTAGGGTAGCAAGGGGGTTACCGTCAAAACCAGGTAAGCGCCCAACACACCGGCGATGGGTTCCACAATACCCGACAACTGGCCGTAATTAAAGGCTTTCAGCCGTGAAAAACCTTCCCGCCGCAGCGGAATAGAAACGGCAGCACCTTCAGGAAAGTTCTGTAAACCAATCCCGATAGCCAGGGCGATAGCGCCGCTCAGCATACCAATATCCGGGTTGTGTGCCAAAGCACCAAAAGCAACGCCAACAGCCAATCCCTCCGGAATATTATGCAAGGTGATGGCAAGCACCAGCAATACACTTCTTTGCCAGGATGTTTTGATGCCCTCCGCCTTATCTACCGACAAGCCGAGATGCAGGTGAGGCAAAATTTTGTCAATTAGAAACAAAAACACTCCGCCTAAGAGGAACCCTACAACCGCAGGTACCCAAGGAGTTTTACCGCTTTCTTCGGCCATAAGAATTGCCGGCTGAAGCAAGGACCAAAAACTTGCCGCGATCATAACTCCTGCCGCAAAACCAAGCATTGAGTTTAGCACCCTTTTATTTATCGTCTTGAAAAAGAATACCATAGCCGCTCCTATAGCTGTCACAAACCAAGTAAACAAAGTGGCAACCAACGCCAATAATATGGGATTGTAGTCTAAAAGCCAATCGATTTTCATTTTCCTAAAATTAGATTATAGTTTCAACTGAAGTACCAACCTATATACTATGGGACGATCAATGTAAAACAGCAAAATTAATTTTTTTTTGGTTTTAGCTACGAACAACCTTCAAAGGAAAATTGCCAGCTAGATATTTCCGACGAAAGTCGCCCTCATTGGATCTGCATAGCTCTAGTAATGTGTTGTGTTTGCGCAGCTATAAGATCTTCTGTTGCTCCAAACGATTCCAATACTCAGGAAACTCAACTCAACCTAAAATTTTCCGGCTAACTACTTCTTAAACTACAAATTCTATACTCAGAAATACCTTACTTTTGCGGGATTACTTACGGCTTTTTCTTAAATAGGTCATTTATGAGGTTTAATTCGGTGTCTTTTGTCCGCTTACTGCTATTATTTACTATTATTATATTAGTAAGGTTTCCCTGCATGGCAAAAAAAGCTTCATCCAAAGTCACAGACTCACTTGCGATCCAGCGCTGGGTAAAGCCTATAAAAGATTCAATTTTTTATAATCCAAATGTTATCCTGCCTTGGCTCGATTCGTTGAGCCACTTTGCCGATAGCACTCAAAGCCCGTATGCTAACTACACCAAAAACAACTTAAAAGGCAATTATAACTGGGCTATCAGGCGTTACGACTCTGCCGCAACTTATTACAGGCTTGCTAAACAATGGGCAGCCAAAGGAGATTTGCTGCAACAACAAATCAATATCAACGGAAATTTGGGGTTGGCTTATAGTTTTCTGGATAATTTTGATTCTTCAGCCTACTATTATCATCTGGCTATTGAGATGGCTAAGAAAAATGGTTTCATTGAGCTATATGTCCGTAATATCATTAATATCAGCTATGTTTATAACCAAAGGGGAGCTTATGCCGAATCTGTCAAGCTACTTGAAGAAGCCCGTATTATAAATGAATCATTGGGTAATGAGGAATTAAAATTCTTACTTTACGGTGCTTTCGGAGCTGTTTACTATTACATGGACGATATAGAGCAACTGAAATATTACAACTTAAGTGCGGTCAATTATTATTTAAAAGTTAATAATAACTCCGTTATTGCCATGCTGTATGGGAATATCGCAGAAGCCTATTCGAGCCTTACTGAAAACCATGATTCCTCGGCTTACTATTATAGTAAAGCTCTTAAATTTAGCGTTCCACAGAATAAAAATAGTGTGATGCAGATGATTGACCTTAGTCGGGGAAGTTTACATTATTCGTCTGGAGATTATGATTCAGCTGCTTTTTATTATCAACGTGCACTTCAAAATCCTTTGAGTGAGTTATATAGCGGACGTAAAGCGGCTTTGCTGATAAACATGGCCAATGTCTATCGTGCAAAAAATAATTTTAATGCGGCCGTTGATTATTACAAAAAAGGGTATCAGTTGTCCGATTCTTTAAGTCTGTTGGAATACAAATCCAATGCGTTGCTGGGTTTGGTAAAGATTGATAGTGCCAGAGGTAATTTTGAGCAGGCATTTTTTTATAACATGGAAAGGCAACAGATTCGGGAAAAGTTAAAAAGAGATGAGGCACGTAGCCACCTAATGGCTTCCGAAGTGGCAAGGGCAGTCAAAGTGCAAAACTTGCAAAATGAGTTGTTACAGAAAGAAAATCAATACCAGGATGATTTGATCAAAAACCAGCGTTTGATTGGTTTGTTAATCGTTTTGGCTTTGCTGGGGATATTGGTGTTTACTTTCATACTGTTTCTGAATCACAAAAAAATTAGACGCTTGAACAGGCTTCTGAATGCCAATATCAGCCGGCTCGATGCTCAGAATGTGGAGCTTGATCAATTGAATAAAACCAAGGACAAGTTTTTCTCTATCGTGAGTCACGACTTGCGTAGCCCTTTTTCGGCACTCAGAACCGGTACGATTATGCTTAATACGGAATGGGAAAGTCTTGAGGAAAACGAAAAAAAGGAGCTGGTGTTGCAACTTGACAGATCGGCGGAAAACACCCATACACTTCTGGAAGAATTGCTGCAATGGAGTCAGCTTCAACAAGGCTTGATGAAGCTGTCAGAAATAGCTTTTTCTGTTAGCGAAATGATTCAAGAGCTTAAAGACTTGCTTAACCATGTTATCTGCGATAAAGAGATACTGCTAACAGTTGATTTTGATAAAGATGTGCAACTAAATACCGATTATCAAATGCTAAAGCGCTTATTGTATAACTTGCTTACCAACGCAGTAAAATTTACGCCAAGAGGAGGTGAAGTAAAGATCGAGCTTCGGTCTGAGCCGGACATAGCGAGCATTACAGTACGCGATACCGGAATCGGGATTCCCAAAGAAAAGCAAGCTGGAATTTTTGAGCTGAACAATGATTTCGCTCGCCCGGGAACTGAAGGCGAAAAAAGCTCTGGCATGGGACTTATCCTATGTATGGATTATGCCCGGCTGATGGGTGCAAAACTGAAGTTGGAATCCGAAGAAGGCCACGGAAGCGCGTTTACGGTGATTTTCAAGACATAATCAAAAGAAGATGACACCTCAAAAGTCAATAAATAGCACTGATTTATGAGTTACAGAAATATAAAAAAGTCTTTAATAGGATATCGTATCACCCTCAAAAGCTACAAGATTATATTTGGTTAATATCCAGTCGAAATTTTCGGCGTTCGACTGCTTTATATAGCGTATGACTCCCGCATCTTTTGCCAGAAAAAAATGCATATAAACGGTGTCATTACCATCATGGTAGTCTTTTACACGTGTAATATATACATCTGAATATGATTTTCCTTGGAGCTCGAAATTTCTATGAAAAGCGACATTGGTGTAATTTCCTTCGTTAATGCCCAAATGCTGTTCTACTCCAAGAGGATATTTTGGCGTTAAAATACTGAAGTAACGCCCGTTATCAAAATATATCCTGAAGTTTTCAGGAAGTGTATCAATAGATGTATCAGCATATCCACCCGTAACCTCACCGAGAGTGAGTGCGATTGGGCCACTGGAGTAAAGCATTTCATAGGCCTTGTAATAAAATCCCGGACGATCTTGCACATTGTGAAACCGCCGCTGTGTGGTCACCTCCCTGACAATTACACTGTCTTCGATACCGTTGAGCTGGTTTTTGTAAATCCAATAGCTACCTGGTCCAAAAACAGTGTAAGCCTTAAAAGTCGGCGATACCTCGCTAATTTTAGGATCAACGTAATCTTTGTCTTTTAGGGTAGTACATGACGTAAATACCCCTCCATAAAGCAATACGATTAAAAATAATTGAAACTTTTTCATACCGTAAAATTTACTGACTTCCTCAATTATGGAAGCCTTTTGTTAGAATAAGCCATCGTTTAGACCACAAAGCTATAATTGTTGACTAAATTAACACCAAAAAGCCTATATTTTTTTGACTAAATAAATAGGACTTTTATTAGTGTTTCGTTCCTCTGCATCGCCAAAATCGTCAACGATTACAAATCCCTGCAAAATCACAATAAGTGCAATACCTGGTCTCATTGGTCTGAACGATAGGTATTTCCTTGTCGTAAAGCTCTTCAAATAGTCCAACAAGCTGATGCATGATGTTTTCTTCAAAGCCAATACTTTCTCCCTCTTCCGGAAGTGATAACGCCATCAGTCCTTTGCCGGGTTTTTGCAGGTTGATGATTCCACATTCCAGCTTGTCTGGCGCCGAAATTAATCCTGATTTAACCATCAAAAGCTGGTAAATAGCAAGTTGCAAGGCTTTGCTTCTTTGCGGCAAAAGCAATTGCTTCCATTCCTTCAGTTTCAAAGTTTTCTCGTCAACAGTGCCGGTTTTGTAGTCAATCAGCCGCGTGGTTTCTCCTACTTTATCAATGCGGTCGATGGTACCTTTCAGCTTTATGCTGATGCCGGCGGCTGCAAGTTTAATACTAAGTTTTTGTTCAAGACCTTTGATAGTTATGGTTCTATCTGTCAGAGATTTTTTCTCATAAATCAAAAAGTTTTTTACAAATTGGCGTGCCACTTCCTTCATCAGCAGGCTGTTGCCAAAGTCTGCTAATCCTTTAGGATAGAGTTCCAGCAGGTGTTTATCCAACACTCCTTCTGAAATGACAAGCATTTGGTCAATGTCCGCGAAGGTCAGATTTTTGTCAATAAATGGCGTGTAAAGACTTTCGAGCGTATTGTGCACCGCTGTTCCGAGGTCGTTGTATTTTATGCCTTCCTGGAAAGACTCATTGGGCTGCAGACCAACAACGCTACTCAAATAAAATTGCAGCGGACATATAATATAGGTGGCCAGGCTGGAAGGCGACAATCCCGTTTTGGCTTTTTCAATAAGCTGCTTCATCACCTGCTCATTTTTCGGGATGGTGATAGAAATATCTTTGCGTTTGGAAGGCGATGGAAGCGCGAAAGCAGCCTCTTTAATACTGATTTTTGGATTGAGTTTGACCAGCTCATACCTGATTTGCTGAATAAACCGACTCTGTTCACCACTTCCAAATGATCCGGCTTCGTTATTATAATAAAGGTGTATGGTGTTGGCTTTTTGCAGCAACCTGAAAAAGTGATAGGCATATACGGCCTGCCTTTCAGAGTAATTTGATAAGCCGAAAGCTTTGCGAATATCTGCCGGAATCAGCGATTGGTAGCTTTTTTCTTGCGGAAGTGTGCCTTCATTAACACCCAAAATATGTAAGCTTTCAAAATCGAGATTCCGGGTTTCGAGCAAACCCATAATTTGTAAGCCTTGCAGCGGCTCGCCAGAAAAAGGCACCCGTAAACCAATGGCTAATTTGTGAAATAAAGTCCCAAAATCCTCAAAACCAAGTAATTCAGGTCTTGCCGTTACGAGATCTTCTATTTTATGCAAAAGTTTACCGGCTGTTATAAACTGATTAACCAAGCTGTGTTTTTGAGTTTTATTGCTATCTAAAATCCAGTCGGACAGGGTGTTGACCAATAAGCTTGTATTGTTAAGCAATGTTTTTATAGACGTAGAATCAATAGGCTGCAGAAGCAGTTCAAATAATTTATTTAGCCTGATATTTTCTTTAAAAGTTTCTGTGAGTTCTACTTTGGAGACAAAACGCTGGCTATTTTGAAGGATATTTTGCTGCCAGTTGTTGATCAACTTAAGTTCGTGGCCACTCAAAAAATAAGCGTTTAGCTCATGTGAAGTTAGTTGTAGCAGCGGTTTGAGATAAATACCCAAATCTGATTGAATTTTCCGCTGCCTCAGGTGGATAGTGAAATAAGCACTTAAATATTGATAAGCAGCGGTTTTCGTAAACGGAAATCCCAGCGTGACATTGAAATGCGCTACCGTTTCAGGAATGGCATTCAACACCGGAATCAGCAAGTTTTCATCAGCCAGCACAACAGCGGTTTTGCTGTCGCTTTGGCAGTTCGCCAATACCTGTCCGAGCGCTTTGGCCTGTGTGGCATTTCCGGGAACGGGATGAATTACAATTTCCTTTTCAGAGGTGAGTAAATCTGCTGATTTAAAGTTTTTTACCGCTTCCGGAAAGCGGGAGGCAAACTTCCTGATATAATTGCCGGCTTCATGTTTGCCAAACTCATTTTCTTCAAAATAGTAGGTGTCGATATCCCAGAAAACTTCAGCTTTTTTTAGTTTGAGTAACTTAATAATCACGGCTTCTTCAGCTTTTGTCAAAGCATTGAATCCGGCAAAAATAAACTGACCGCGACCTATTTTTTCGGCTAAGGAATTTTCGTCAAGTTCTGCCAATTGTCTGGAAGCCATACCTATATAAGCCATGTCTTTTGCTACTAACACTTTGCGCAGGCTGTAATAGTCTTTTTCGAGCAGGCGATAAAAACTAAGATAACGCCTCTCGCTATCGGTCAGCGCCGAGCCATCGGGATGCCATAATTCGAGTGCCTTAGCCTCGTTCAGATAGCTGAAAACAGCGCCGGCATCTGCCATTTGCTGGTCAATTTCGTTAAAATCTTCGGCCATCTGGCTGGCCAGACCTGCATATTCAGCCATGCTAAATCCATCGCCGGCCTTCTGTGCTGCCTTTATCTCCAACAGTTCAAATTGCACACCGAGGTTGTCAGCGATTTCGAGTTTGCTCCATTGCGCAAAAGCCTGCTCGATGGTGCTGATACGCGGCAACCAGGCTGCTTTATTCAGCTTTTGGGTCAAAGCTTTTTTGAAAAATAATCCGGCGCGTTTGTTTGGAAATAATACCGTTAAATCGCGCAATTGGTTTGCATATTGGCTGGCGATCAACTGCGCAAGTTGTGCTAAAAAAGGAGTGTTTTCGGCCATGTTTAAGGTTCTTGCAGTTGAAAAAAATGGTTGATTGCTTCAATTTGGCTTTTCTTGCCCAAATCGAACCAATAATTAGTTTGTATGGGCTTTGATTCGATGGTGAAATTGCGGGCCAAACTCAGGTAAAGGTCAATAATGCTGGCTTGCTCAATCGGACATTCAGCAAAAAGTGCCGGCTTAAAAAGATGAATGCCACTGAATGAGCGTTCGTTGTAGTCGCTTCTTGGCTGGCCCACCCATTTATATTGCCCGTTACGCAGGTCTTTCCAGCCACAAAGCTGGTTGTGCCGGTCGAATAATAATTTGCGGCTACTCTCGCGCTCTTGCGTTAGCAGCCAGGCCTTTGCCTCTGATTTGTTAAACTCTTCTATAATTAATTGTAGGTTTAAGTCGCTCAAAATGTCCACGTTATGGATGAGAACGGTTTTGTAATTCTGAAAATACCCAGCTGCTTTCAGGATGCCGCCACCGGTATCCATTAATTGGTTGCTTTCGTCAGAAATATGAATGCGGATAGCTTTAAAATCTGTCTTGGCTAAAAACGTCTTAATTTGATCTGCGAAATGATGCACATTAATCACTGCTTCAGATATTCCAGCTGCAATTAACTGATTGATAACTCTTTCTAATAAAGTTTTGCCATTTATTTCGAGTAGTGCTTTGGGTTTTGTAGTGGTCAGCTTTTCGAGGCGTGTCCCTTTGCCCGCAGCGAGTATCATGGCTATTGTCTGCTGTTTCATGGTTTCGTTTTTACAGCTTTGCACAAGCGATTTTCTTTGTTTGAACCCTGACCGCATTTTTTACAAGAAAACTGCTTCTCTTTATTGCTGGGCTTTTCGCCTGATTTACATTTTTTACTCATCGTCAAATTGCTGTTCGCGGTGTTTGCAACTCACCATTAATTCGGGATATTTTTTGCGAAGCCAGTTCGCGATAGTTTCTGCGCAATAAACCGACCTGTGCTGGCCACCAGTACAACCAAAATTCACCATCAAATGTTTGAAGTCACGCGCCGAATAATTGTCGATACTTTGGGTAAGGATTGCTTTCACATGATCTAAAAATATATCCACTTCCTGGTGTTTTTGTAAGAATTCAATCACCTCTTTATTTCTGCCTGTCAGCATCTTATACCTGTCTTCGCGTCCGGGATTGGGCAGCGGTCGGCAGTCAAAAACAAAGCCGCCGCCATTGCCGCTCAGGTCTTCGGGAATGCCTCCTTTTTTATAAGAAAAGCTGTTAACATTTATCGTTAAAGTCTCAAAGGCTTTCTTTTCAAGCATTGGATAGCGCTTTTTTAGTTTACTGAGTTGCAGAAAAATCCCTTTTAAAACCGGCAGGCTAAGTGGAATATCATACTGCGCAGGTAGGCTTGTCAGGCTTTTGATGGCATAAGGAATACTTTCAACGAAGTGTCGTTTTTTCTGTATCAATCCGCGATAACCATAAGCGCCAAGCACTTGCATCAGCCGCAGATAAACGAATGCAGGATAATAATGTCTAAACTGAATAGCTTTCGTATTGGTGTATTTTTCGAGTTTTTGCAAGTAAAAATCTAATAATTCTGTTTTTACCGCTTCCGGAATTTGTGCCTTCACCTGAAATAGCAGCGACACCACATCGTATTGTAAAGAGCCTTTTCTGCCGCCCTGGAAATCAATGAAATGGGTTTTGCCTTCGTGAATCATGATATTCCTCGACTGAAAATCACGGTACATAAAAAAGTCGGTAGGAGCTTGCACGATAAATTGTGTGAGCTGTGTAAATTCATGCTCCAGCTCTGCCTCGTTATAGACGATTTCAGGTTGAAGCTTCAGGAAATAATATTTGAAATAGTTGAGGTCGTCGCGTATTGCTTTTTCATCAAAATGGCTGGTAGGGAAAGCTAATGAATAATCCAGTCCTTGGTCGCCTTTAAACTGAAAGTTCAGCAAATTGCTGAGCGCGTCTTTATAGTAGTCGATTAAAAGTGGATGAAAATCGCCTTGCGTCAAGGCATCCTGAACGAGTTTGAAAAGACTCGTATCGCCTAAATCTGTTTGTATATAGGCGATATAATCATCTGAAACGGCCAACACTTCGGGAACGGCAAGGCCAAGGGAAAAAAAATGTCGTGCAAAACTTACGAAAGCCCGGTTTTCTTCTATAACCGTATGGAATGTACCTATATAGCTTTTGTTTCCCGAGACCAGCCTGAAATATTTGCGGGCTGATCCTGACTCGGGAAGCGGCACGATGCTTTCAGGCTTTTTGCCTAAAAAGGTATCAAACAAGCGGTTGAAGAGGTCAACTTGTTCTTTTAGGTTTTGCATAAGATTACTGTTTAACTGAGGTTATTCCTTTCATTGGCGAATAGGGCTGCTAAACTAAACATTTTTTTATTGGAAATCCTTTAAAAAATCCTTTCAACATGCTAATGATAAGTGATATTATTGTAACTTTGGCTTCTAAAAATCATATTAAAATAAACAAACTATGGAAACTGGAAAATCAGCTACTGACATTCTAAAATTGGCCATTTTACTGGAGCGTAAAGGCAAAGCGTTTTACACACAGGTTGCCCGTCAAACCGAGAGCAAAGCCGTGAAACAGGTTTTTGAAACGATGGCCGAAGAGGAAAATGCACACATCAACTTTCTCTCAAAACAGTTTAAACATTACGAAGAAAACCAGACTTTTTTGCAAAATGAGCTGCATTTAGAAGAGGATCATTCAGAAACAGACGAGATTCTATCGGCTCAGGTAAAAAAAGAAATTTCGGCAGCAAGTTTTGAAGCAGCAGCTATTTCGGCCGCTATTGACTTTGAAAACAAAGCCATCGAAGTGTATTCAGACAGGGCAGAAAAAGCCACTGATAAAAATGAAAAAGCCATGTATCAGATGCTGGCTGACTGGGAAAAAACCCATCATAGATTGTTGTTCAGAATGAATGAAGACCTGAAAGAAGAGATTTGGAACGACAATAGTTTTTGGCCATTTTAGGCAAAATTATACCCACAAACCGGCTAAGGCCGGTTTTTTATTTATGTTTTTAAAAATTTAATAATATTATGCAAGACGAAAATTTGGGGTTCAATTCAAAAGCAGTGCATGCCGGTGGTTTTGAAGATCCTAAGGGAAGCGCGGTAACACCAATTTACCAAACTTCAACATTTAAGTTTAAAAATGCCGATCACGGCGCAAAATGTTTTTCAGGCGAGGAAGATGGTTATATTTATACGCGCATCGGCAACCCCACCATTGAAGAGCTGGAAAATGCTGTGGCTTCGCTCGAAGGCGGCTATGGTGGTATCGCTACCAGCTCGGGCATGGCAGCCGTAAACACGGTTTATCTGGCCTATCTCGGCACTGGAAAACACCTCGTTGCCCACAACTCACTCTATGGGCCATCGCGTGCCATCATGGAATCGCTTTACCCAAAGTTTGGTGTTGAATCAAGCTTTATCGATGCCACTGATCCGGAAAATGTGCGTAAGGCCATCAAGTCAAACACCGCTTTGATTTATCTTGAAACACCTGCCAATCCTACGATAGGGATTACTGACATCGCCGAAATCTGCAAAATTGCCCACGAACACAATATCCCGGTTTGTGTTGACAACACTTTTTGCAGCCCTTATCTGCAAAAACCTTTTGAATTCGGTGTTGACATCGTGTTGCATTCAATGACAAAATTCATCAACGGCCATGCTGATATCGTTGCCGGGATGGTGATTGCCAAAGATGAAAAGCATTACAAAATCATGCGTCCGGTAATGGTAAATATGGGATTCAATATGGACCCGCACCAAGCCTGGCTCACCCGTCGCGGACTCAAAACACTTGGAATCCGCATCGACAGGGCGCAGCAAAGTGCTCAGAAAGTAGCTGAATTCCTCGAAAATCATCCAAAAGTAGAATGGGTGCTTTATCCTGGCCTGGCTTCTCATCCGCAGTTTGAGCTGGCCAAAAAACAGATGAAAGGCCCAGGCGCGATGATCAGCTTCGGGCTGAAAGGTGGCTACAATGCTGGCAAAAAAATGATGGACCATGTACAAATGGCGCTTTTAGCAGTTTCGCTTGGCGGTATAGAAACCTTGATTCAACACCCGGCTAGCATGACGCACTCCAAGCTGAGTAAAGAGTCAAAAGATGCGGCTGGAATTACTGAAGGCCTTGTGCGCCTGTCTGTTGGTATAGAAGATTTAAAAGATATCATCGCAGACCTTGAGCAGGCTTTGAAGCACGTTTAACATAGTTTTTTTGAAATATCAAACCGTTGCGAAGGGATTTATTAACTTCGCAACGGTTTTTTTATGAAACACAACCTCTTGAAATCGGCTTTGGTTTTTTTGTTGTTGCTGTCGCTTCCTGCCTCAGCACAGCGTGTTGCCCTTGTGCTTAGCGGCGGAGGCGCGAAAGGTTTGAGCCATGTAGGTGTGTTAAAAGCCCTGGAAGAACACGAAATTCCGATTGATTATATTGTTGGAAACTCTATGGGAGCTATCATTGGCGGCTTATACGCCAGTGGTTATTCGCCAAAGGAGATCGAGGATTTTGTAAAAAGCGAAAATTTTGCAGCCTGGGTCACCGGAACAGTTAACGAACAGGATTTTGTGAGTAAACTTGAAGCGCCCAACGCCTCCTGGATTAGCGTACCTTTTAGGATCAACGAACGTATTGTTTCGCCGTTGCCTTCAAGCATTATTTCTACATTTTTGATGGATTATGCGGTGATGGAAACTTTTGCTGCTCCTTCGGCTTTGGCCAACTATGATTTTGACAGCCTTTTTGTGCCTTTTCGATGCGTTGCTTCGGATATTGATTCGTCGCAGTTGGTGGTTTTGCGCTACGGACAGCTGGGCACAGCAGTGCGGGCGTCGGCAACTTTTCCACTGCTTTTTAGGCCGGTAAAAATTAACGACAAACTGCTTTTTGACGGTGGAATGTTCAATAATTTTCCAACCGACATTGCCGAGGAGGCTTTTAATCCTGATATTTTAATAGGAAGTAAGGCTGCTGGAAACTATAAAGCACCACAGCAGAATGACATGCTTTCGCAGTTGCAAAACATGCTGATGCGCAAGGCTGATTTCTCTATGTCAACTGAAAAAGGTATTTTGATTGAATCGCAGATGGGGCCGGCGGGAGTGCTTGATTTTACGCAAGTTGCGACCTATATTGATAGTGGATATGTGGCAGCTTTACGACAAATTCCGCTTATCGAAAGTAAGATTGGGCGCCGTGCTAACAACGACAGTTTGCAGCAAAGAAGGCAAAAGTTTAAAGAAAGCCTCCACGAATTGAACGTGGGGCAATTAAATATTTCGGGGACAAATCCCAAGCAGGCTGAATATATTCGCAATAAGTTTAACTACAAAAGTAAAATCAGTAGCCTGGATTCCTTGAAGTTAGCATATATGAGTCTGTTGGCTGACGACAAAATCAGTTATATATTTCCGGAGCTGGAATTTGATCCGGAGAGCGGAAAATACGATCTCAATCTGAATGTTTCTCTGGCTAATCCATTTCTGGCCGAAATTGGCGGCCATGTGAGTTCGGCAGCTACCAATCAGGCTTTTTTGGGCCTTTATTACCGCAACTTATCCAATTTTGGAAGTCGCTTTGGTGTGAATGGTTATTTTGGTCGGTTTTACTCCTCGGTGCAGGCTATGGGGCGTATAGATTTGCCGGCAGCCATGCCGTTTTTTCTGGAAGTAAAGGCTACGCTATCACGTAAAGACTATTTTAAAAATGCCAACTATTTTTTTGAAGACCCTACGCCTGCTTTTTTAATAAATGATGAGTCATTTTTGAACTTTAATGCAGGGCATGCCATTAAAAAAAATACTAAAGCAAGCATAGGTTTTGGCTCAGGCCGTCGTAATTTTGATTATTATCAAACCAATAATTTTGGTCGAAATGATACCGCTGATATCAATCAATTTGATTTCGTGATGCCCCATGTTGAGCTGGAATACAATACTTTAAATAGAAAATATTTTCCTTCGGCCGGTATGCAGTGGAAGTTGCAATTCTCCTTTTATGATGGTACACAAAAAAATATACCTGGAACAGAAGTTGGGAAGTCCTTAATTGAAGACAAGCAATACAGCTTTTTTAGACTTAAGTTACACTATAACAACTTCTTTGCTCATATTGGCGATTGGCATTTTGGTTTTCTGGCTGATGTGATGGCAACCAACCAGCCGTTGTTGAGCAACTACACTTCCACAGTACTTTCGGCGCCTGTTTTTGAGCCAGTCCCGGAAATGAGATCGTTATATCTCGAACAATACCGTGCAATTAGTTACGCGGCGGGTGGTTTAAAAATGATTTATAACCCGCTCCGTAACCTGGATATCAGACTGGAGGGCTATATTTTTCAACCTTATCAGCGCATCATTGACAAAGGCGTTTCAGAAATTCCTGAGCTTGGCACAGCTTTTAGCGACCAATCGTATGTGGTTTCAACGCGGGTGGTGGTGCATACACCAATTGGCCCACTCAGCGCTTCCCTAAATTATTTGGACAAAACGGATGGCCACTTTTCTGTGGTGGTGAGTTTTGGTTATTTGATATTCAATAGGTCGGCTTTTGAATAGAAAATACACCTTTAGCCTGACTTAAAACTAAACTTGCAGAAAGTAGTATAGCAAGCTTAGCCCATTATCAGATTGAGTGCCTATCTACATTCGGCAACGATGGTAAAAGCTGTTATTTCTATGTTTTCCGGCATTAAGATTGCTCCTGATAACGACTAAAATCCAGATTCTAAAAGGCTCAAAAATCAACGAATTTGCAGTTTGTTATTTATTCACAATGAATAGATTAGTTTTTGAAAATACTTCTCAGGGTTTCAGCTATTGATGGCTTATATTGCCAAATAATTCCTATTTTTGCAGCCTTGTTTTTGAGATAACTTCTAAAATAGAGGCTGCGCTAGTTGTGGCTTCTTATCGTGCAAACAATAAATGTATAATGGATAACAAAGATCAACTTCACACATCCGACGCCACTCAAAAGAGCGAGACCGGAACGCAGGCAGCCCAAACAGCTGTGGAAAATGTAAACGAAAATCTCACTGCTGACAGCCGTCAATTGACAGATGCTGAAACCCTTACAATTAGGAATGGAATAGCTTCGAATCAGCTCCCGGCTGAAGAAGCGCCATCCGCTAAACAAAAAGTAGAGACCCAAAAGCCGGAAAAGCTATCAGCTGATAGTGTCGAGTCCAAAGAAGATGCAAATCAGACTGCTGACAGCCATAAATTGACAGCTGCTGAAACGCTTACAATCAGGAGCGGAATAGCTTCCAATCAGCTTCCTGCTGAAGAAGTGCCCGCCGATAAGCAGAAAAAAGAGTCCCCAAAACCAGAAAAACCGTCTGCTGAACTTATCAAGCCCAAAGAGGTTTCGGAAATTCAGCAACTCATCGCCCCTGATCAGAATTTGGATGACGATGACGACGATGACGATGAGCCAGAGCATGATTTTTCTGCCCTCAACAAGTTACAACTGGTTGAAATGTTGGAAGAGACAGTGCAGGAAGTGGATATTTCCAAGATAAAAATGAAGGTTTCGGCCATCAAGGTATTTTTCCTGAAGCTGAACAAAGAAGATATTGAGCTTGAAATGGAACAGTTTATTGCCGATGGCGGTGATAAAGAATCCTATACACATGTTGATGATCCGCTGGAAATCCGTTTTAAAGCTGCTTTTGGAAAGT
>Ga0265295_1005121_pt1 | contig 17049 bp, 17 predicted proteins | sample Munlansysbiofilm_FD_192503 | JGI IMG/M metagenome (GOLD analysis project Ga0265295, IMG submission 192503) | Leachate microbial communities from a municipal landfill in Southern Ontario, Canada - Methane capture system biofilm | ecosystem: Engineered > Solid waste > Landfill > Unclassified ...
TTCCTTTTCAGCTTTTTCCTCTGCCTCTTTGGCGAGTCTTTCCTTTTCAGCTTTTTCCTCTGCCTCTTTGGCGAGTCTTTCCTTTTCAGCCTTTTCCTCTGCCTCTTTGGCGAGTCTTTCCTTTTCAGCAGCCCCTTTATCGAGGCGCTCTTTTTCAGCTTTCACTTCAGCGGCTTGTTTCTCTTCGGCCTCTAGGTCTGTAGTTTTTGCTGCTGGAGATGGAGTTTTTTTCTCCTGCTTTTTTTTCGTTGCAGCCGGGGTTGTTTTTTTGTCTGATTGCTTCTTGCCAGCAGTGGTCTTTGTCTTTGTAGTAGTTTTCTTTTTGGCAGCCATGTTTTCCCTTTTGGTCAAGTTAATTATGGACTTTTTGTTTTGGTGAACGCCTGATCCGGTTGATAGTTTAGTTCAACACATATATAATTCAATATGTTTTGTAAAGTGTTTGAACGAAAACTCCGCCAATTATGATGTTTCGGGGCGAGTTTCTTATAAAAAAGGGTAGCAGATGACTGATAAATTGAAAGCTCTTATTCAAAACCTCAAAGAGTATGAAAAAATTGCCATTTGTTTTTCCGGGGGTGTTGACAGTTCTTTGCTCGCAGCCGTTGCAAAAAAGGCCTGTGAATCTGTTGTTGCTATTACGGCTCGAACCGAGTTTCAATCCCGGCAGGAGGTGGAAAATGCCGCTTGCATGGCCCGGTCTATTGGAATCCGGCATGTTGTTGTCCGGGCAAGTGTGCTCGAGGATTTAAGGATTGTTGAAAATACGCCCAGGCGGTGCTATTTTTGCAAAAAAATGATCTTTTCTTTGATACGGGACAAAGCTTTTGACCTGGGGTTTGAGACTGTTGCCCATGGTGCAAATCTTGATGATCTGGCAGATTACCGGCCTGGATTTGAGGCGACCAGGGAGATGAGGATCATCGCCCCCCTTATCGATGCCGGGTTGACAAAGGGTGAGGTCCGGGAACTCTCAAAGGCGGTCGGGCTTGAAATCTGGAATCTTGAAGCTCAGTCCTGCCTTGCCACCCGGATTCCCTATGGCGACATCATCACCCCTGAAAATCTCGGGATGGTTGAAGCGGGTGAGGCTCTTCTGAGATCCCTTGGGTTTACCGGTGTGCGGGTTCGTGTTCATGGGCAGGCTGCAAGGATCGAGCTTGGAAGTAAGCCCGGAAGCCGGGACTCTGGGGTGAATCATCAGATGGAAAACATAATGGATGAAAAGATTCGCCAGGAGGTGGTCTCGGGGTTTAAAAAGATCGGTTTTAAATATGTCTCTTTGGATCTTGAGGGATATGTCATGGGGAGTATGAACCGGTCTTTGGCATGAATCCCGAGAAGTAGATCGGTAAATCCAGCGCTGGGCGGTATGGAGAGGGTCTGATTTTTTAGGACTTTGGTTATGGCGTGTACGATTTTGAAACTGGTATGTCCGGAGCAGGTACCTCCTGAGATTTTCAGGGACCATGCTCCGGCCATCATGCCGGTTTGAAATTATCCGACGATCTCCATATTGTTGAAAAAATACCCTATCTCAAAGGCGGCTGTTTCAGGGGCATCTGAACCATGGACCACATTCTTCTCGATGTCGGTTGCAAAGTCCTTTCGGATGGTTCCTTCTTCAGCGTCTTTAAAGTTGGTGGCACCCATGAGCTTGCGGTTTTTGGCGATGACATCCTTACCCTCAAGAATCATTACAACAATGGGGCCGGAAGTCATGAACTCGGTCAGGCTGTTGAAAAAGGGCCGTTCCTTATGAACTGCATAAAACCCTTCAGCCTGTTTTTGGGTCAAATGCATCATCTTGAGGGCCGCAATATGTATTCCCTGATCCTGGAACCGCTTGATAACTTCTCCAATGAGATTTTTTTTCACGCCGTCCGGCTTGATTATCGATAGTGTTCTTTCCATGGTGGTGTCCTTTTTTGATGGTTGTCATGAATTATCAGTCAATAAAGCAGGTAAAATATCATATGGGTAGCCGGTAAGTCAACTCAGCATTTCCATGGCTTGACATTCCAAAGGTATGTGATTAAACTACTTGAACCAGCGATTGTTTCTGGTAATTAATAACCGTCTGGAACTTTAATAAACGAACAAGGAGAGTTTAACAATGATTGAAATCACAGATGCTGCAAAGACGCAGGTTCAAGAATATTTTAATGGGAAAGAGCCTACTCCAATAAGAATTTTTCTAAATTCGGGTGGCTGAGGCGGACCTTCCCTTGCAATGGCTCTGGATGAGCCTAAAGAAAACGACAACAGCTACGATGTCAAAGGTTTGAAGTTTCTTGTAGACAAAGAATTCATGCAACAGGCAAAACTCATTAAAATTGATTTTACAGGAATGGGATTCCACCTTGACTCAAAGCTTGAAATGACGGATTCAGGATGTGGAAGCTGCGGTACAAAAGGCTCCTGCTGCTCATGACTCTTATGTTTAAATCATGAAATCCATGAAAAGTGCTCCCCAGTGGGGCACTTTTTGTTTTTTTACCCCCTTTGTGACCACCTCATTCCTTGTTGGCTGGATCACAGATTGAACGAGTTTTTTACCTGAAATTTTCAGGTACCATTCAACACCATCACCTTGGAGTATTTCATGAAAAAAAGGTTGGCATTCTTGGGCTTTTTATTGATTTTGTCCCAGTTGTGCATGGTTGTCGGGTGTGGACGGGAAAAAGCGCCTTCTGTGGATGAACTCCTCATCGGAACCTGGAATCAGGATAGTAATAAATCCCACCTTATACTGATGATCAAAGCCCAGGGGGGGTGGAGTGCAGCCGTGAAGATCGAGGGTGTATCTTCCAGGATGATTGAACGAAGGGGGGAAGCTTCAGGCACCTGGCAGGCGGTCGATAATCAACTCACAATAACGGTTGAGGAGTCGAATGTTGACGAGTTGTGGGGTAAAGGTGAGACTGTCTTTTTTGATATCCTTGAGTTGACTTCAGATTTAATGCGTCTCGGGTATGAAGGGGGCAAAGTCCAGACCTGGATCCGGGCAGGGAGTCCGGGAAAGACAAAAGAACCCTCAGAGGTGTCAAGGGTGATCAAGGTGGCACCGCTGGTGGTTAATCTTAACAAGCACAGATCCCACGACAGGGACAGGTATCTCTGTCTGGATATTGAGTTGAATTTAAAGCCCTGGGTACCTGGAGCCTCCAGGTCCGTTCCAGTCTTCCATCCAAGGGCCAGGGAGGCCACCATTCTTTTTCTAAGTTCGCTTGTTTATGGTGAGGTCAGTACCCTTGACGCAGTTAAGGAGGTTAGTCAAAATCTTGAAGTGATGCTTGCCCCCTATCTTGACAATCAGCTGGAATCCATAAAAATCAATCATGTGGTCATTACGTCGAAAATGGACAAGGTGGATCAGTTCCTTTTGGAACATGCTCCCAAGTTCCAGGGAGCACCCCAGGGGACATCCCGGGAGATATCCATTGATCACGACCAGGATCAGGAAAAATAAACAAGGAGAGGACCAATGGGAAAGACCATTGCCGAAAAAATTTTTGAAGCCCACACGGTGGACGAACCCGGCGGGGATGTTGTGGTCCTGAGCCTCGATGCCGTGTTCTGCCACGAGATCACCACCCCAATTGCCATCGAGGATCTTGTTGCAAGGGGCAAGGACCGGGTGTTTGATCCGTCAAAGATCAAGGCTGTCATTGACCATGTTACACCGGCCAAGGATTCCAAGACTGCCCTTCAGGGCAAGATATTGAGGGATTGGGCCAGGCGTCATGGGATCAAGGATTTTTTCGATATCGGCAGAAACGGGGTCTGCCACGCAATCTTTCCGGAAAAAGGTTTTGTCCGCCCGGGTTACACCATCATAATGGGTGACTCCCACACCTGCACCCACGGTGCCTTTGGTGCCTTTGCAGCAGGGGTCGGCACCACGGACCTTGAGGTGGGGATATTGAAAGGCGTTTGCGCCTTTAAGCGACCGCTTTCCATGAAGATTTCCATTGCAGGAAACCTTCAGCCCGGGGTTTATGCAAAGGATGTGATTCTGTGGATAATCAAGACCCTGGGCGTGAACGGGGCAACAGACCGTGTCATCGAATTCTCGGGACAAGCTGTGGCAGCCATGACCATGGAAGAGCGCATGACCCTTTGCAACATGGCTGTGGAGGCCGGTGCAACAAGCGGGATCTGCCCCCCGGACATGGTAACGGTGGAGTATCTCTGGAAGTTTATCCAGGATGATTACCCTTCAAAAGAGGCGGCCTTGAATGCCTTTATGGTCTTTGCCCCGGATGGGGATGCCGTTTACAGCGACACCCTTGAAATCGACGTAACAACCCTTTCCCCCCAGGTGACCTTCGGGTATAAGCCGGACCAGGTTCGCCCGGTCTCCGAGATGGAGGGCACTCCCATTGACCAGGTTTATATCGGTTCCTGCACCAACGGAAGGCTCGAAGACCTGAGGGTTGCAGCCGGCATTATCAAGGGCAGGACCATCAGCCCGACTCTCAGGGCCATTGTTTCTCCGGCAACCCCTGAAATTTTTTCTGCGGCCCTTGAAGAGGGGATCATAAAGGCCTTTATGGATGCGGGGTTCTGTGTCACCAACCCAACCTGCGGTGCCTGTCTTGGCATGAGCAACGGCATACTTGCACCTGGTGAAGCATGTGCCTCAACGACCAATCGTAACTTTAACGGGCGCATGGGCAAGGGCGGCATGGTTCACCTGATGAGCCCTGCCACGGCTGCGGCATCGGCCATTGCCGGCAGGATCGTAAACTCTGAACTTTTTTCCGGCAATGTCCAGGACAGGGGGTGATACAGATGAAAAACTTCAGCGGAAGGGTCCTTTTTCTGGACAGGGACGACATCAATACCGACGAGATCATCCCTGCAAAGTACCTGACGGAAAGCAGCAAAGAGGCTTTGAAGCCATATATCCTCGAGGATCTCAGCCTGGATGGGTTTGATCCAGGGATAGATTGTGCAGATAAGGCCGTTGTGGTCACACGGAACAACTTTGGCTGCGGCTCTTCAAGGGAGCATGCACCCTGGGTTTTTGAGATGAACAACATCAACATGGTGATTGCCTCGGGGTTTGCCAGGATATTCAGACAGAACATGTTCAACTGCGGCATGATGGCCCTGACCCTTGATGCCGACACCATTGACCACATCTTTAAGAGGTATAAGGGCACAGATACCGTAATCACCGCTGATCTCGATGCCATGCGCCTTACCATCCACAACGGTGTGGAGTCAGATGAGATTCCCTTTAAAGTCGGCGAATTTGATCTTGCCCTTGTCAGGGCAGGGGGGTGGGTCAACTATGCAGATGCCAACTACTAGGAGATTTGAATTCGGAAGTTGGAATTAGAAGATGGATTTAGGAGATTTAAAGAATGAAGATTGTTGAACCCTCTTTTAAGATACTCCACATGGCTGACGGAGATGAGATTTTAAGGCTTCTGGAGCTTGCGGCCCGCACCTGTTATAAGTCTGAGGATAAGATTGAACAAGGCACGGCAGCCCCTTTCTTGAAAAGGATACTCAAGACGGGCCACGAGAGCGTTATCGAGCATGTCTCAGCCACGGTAAGGCTTGTGTGCGACCGGGGCGTCACCCATGAGATTGTGCGCCACAGGCTCTGCGCGTTCAGCCAGGAAAGCACAAGGTATGCCAACTACTCAAAGGAACGTTTCGGCAACGAGATCACCGTGATACGGCCCTTTTTCTGGGAGGAGGGATCAGAGCAGTTCGAGGAGTGGAAAGGGGCCATGGAAATGTGCGAAAAGGCCTATCTCAATCTCCTTGCCGCAGGAGCCAGGGCCCAGGAGGCAAGGAGCGTTCTTCCCAACAGCCTCAAGACCGACATCGTGATGACGGCCAACATGAGGGAATGGCGGCATATCTTTAAGCTCAGATGTTCCAAGGCATCCCATCCCCAGATGCGCCAGAGCATGCTGCCCCTTCTTGCCGAGTTCAACAGGCGGGTGCCGGTTCTTTTTGAGGAGCTTTATGAGCTCCATAGGCAGGAATTGAGGGGTTAGCTAAGAGCTAACAGCTAAAAGTCCTTTGACTTTGTAACGATGGCCATGCCGTTTTTGATGGAAACATGGGCTTGCCCGCCTGTGAAACGGTTGCTGATCCCAAGGGAAGACCCCATGGGGATTTCGTGGTTTTCAAGGGGAAAATCAACCCCTGTAATGGTCACCCCCCCAATCGACCGGGTAAGGGGAATGATGGATAAATATTCTCCAGGTTTACCTGAAATCTCAACTTTGTCGATTAACAGATAAATCTCGTTGTTGTCATCCAATATTTTACAGACGATACCGGCCCTGGTGATTTTTTCGAGGAGAAAAATGTTTGCCAGGGTGTGGTCCATCCTTGTGCCGGTCACCCCCAGAAGGGTTATAGAGCCGGCGTTGTTTTCCATGGCCCATTGAACGGCAAGGTCGGTGTCTGTCGCATCCTTGTCAACGGGGTGGGTGATCAGGGGGATCTTGTTCTGCTCAAGAAACGTGCGGGTCTCTTTGTCCATTGAATCAAGATCCCCAATGGCAATGTCAGGAACTATGTTCATTCTTCTCAGATGACCTGCACCGCCATCTGCCGCAACGATTTTATCGGCAAGGCCCAGGAGGCGTGCAAAATAGTCGTATTCCTTTATGGTTCCGCTGGCTATTACAATGTAGTTCATGGGTGGGAAATATATCTTGAAACACGGGTCCCGTCCATTGAATTTTTTTTTGTTAAAATCATAGTACTCGATTATCATTTTGTTTTTGTCTGATTTTCGGGACAACTATCCCGCTTATCCGCAAGGGCACCCGCAAGGGGAGCCCCTACATGATGCAATCAGTTCCTAAGTTAGGTTAACGTTCCACCAGATCTAATGTAGGGGCGATCCCTTGCGGCCGCCCTTGTGGGTTTCATAATCGAGTGTTGTCGTAATCGTCATTAATTTGGATGTTTGTGTCGGTTTGTTGACATTTCCAGAACCAAAGGCTGTTTTTTGCCGGACAATACCTTCTGGCACAAGATTTGCTATCAATAAATAGAGAGACAGGTTAGGAATGAAAATTAAATAAGATATACGCAATTAGTCTCTTGGGATATTGTCCTGTATCTTGTTGTTGGCAATTTAGTCTACTTAATTAAACTTTCATTCCTTAGCATTCGTTTCCCTTTGACGGGCGAAAGTGTAGGAGTAATTAAGGAGCCAGGAGATGGACATGCAGATATATCCCGGTCCAACAGATAAGAGCAGGGCTGCCATAAACCGAGGGACCGGTGAAATCCTGCCTGGAAAGGCGTCGGACGTGGGCCGGTTTAAGGCGCTTCTGGCCCAGAGCCTCAACACCGGTCAAAGTGCAGCATCGCCGCCAGCACCAACATTATCAGCAGCAGCACCGGCAGCATCATCAACACTCGAACCATCATTATCCTCAGGATTGGCACCAGTACCTGGCCAAGCCCTGGATCTTGTTCTGGTTGGCAAGGTTACCAAAGATGTGCCCACGGTGTCTGAGCTTCTTTATAAAACATCTTACAGGAAAGAGTGCTGGAACATCCTTGCAAACGAGTCCAACGCCGACAAAGCTTTTAAGACCATACCTCCTGGAACTGATATTTTCATTGATCCAAAGACCTCTGAGATAGTCTGGGGCAAGGCAGGACAAAGGCATGCTCCAATCAAAAAAACCGAACGATCTGACCTGATCCCGGTGTCAGGGGGGAAAAAAGACGAGCCGTCTGTTTTTCCCCGGACAGATGAAAATGGTGTTCACAGCCTCTCTGCCGCAGCAAGAAAATTTATTGGAACCCCCTATTCAAAGATGAACTGCTATGAGCTTGTGGTGGCGGGTCTAAAGGATATGGGCATCCAATATCAGGGTCCAAAGGGTCTTGGCGGTCACCTGATTGAAAGGGCCCTGGGCAATGGATTGGCCATGAATCACTATCTGAACGGTGAAGGCATTATGGACGCCGCAGGCACCACGCCCTATGAACGGCGGATTTTTAAAATCAACAATCCAGATCTCCAGGCGGATAAAACCATGGCCGAGATGGCTCCCTTTCTCCAGGATGGACAGATCCTCAGCTTTTCCACCAGAACCCGGGGGCACACGGGGATTGTCTCAATAAAGGACAATGCCTGGACCTTTATCAACTCAGGAGATATGGACCACAACCTTGCAGGTGCCAACGGCTCCATGGGGGTTGGGGAAGAAGCCCTTGGGGCCGAGGTCAGAAACTGGTTCAGGCTCGCCGCAAAAGGGGGGGAGGGGCTGAGGGTTTCCCTTGGCTCGATTGATATGGAAAAGCTTGCAAAATTTGATTCGGGCCGGGGTGGATTCACAGAAAAAGTTTGACTCTTGGGTGGAATACCTATACTTTTTACCCTAAATTATGACAACCATAAACCGATACATTTTCAGGGAGCTGATCCCGCCCTTTGCCATCAGCTCTGTCTTTCTCACATCCATCTTTCTCATGACTAAAATTCCTGAGATCACCAACATGGTTGTGAATTATAACACCGGAGTTGTTTCCCTTCTGCTGCTCATCTCGTATACGCTTCCAAGGTTCATGGAATTCACCATCCCCATGTCTGTGATGATTTCGGTGCTTTTGACCTTCATGCGCATGTCAACAGATAACGAGATCATAGCCCTCAAGGGGGGCGGGGTGACGATTTACAGGCTCCTGCCGCCCGTCCTTATCTTCTGCCTTATGGGCACTCTGCTGACCCTGTGGGTGACCCTGTTCGGGGTTCCCCAGTCAAAGCTGCTGTTTAAAACAACCGGTATTGCCATTGCCCGGTCCAACCTGAATCTTGCCCTTTCAGACCGCAAGTTTAACTCAAGCTTCAAGGATGTAATGATCTATGTCAGCGCCATGGATGTGAAAACCAAGACGCTCAAGGATCTGTTCATTGAAGACAGAAGAACCAAAGACAGGGTGACGATCTCTGTGGCCCCTGAAGGAGTTCTTGCCAGGGGTACCAAGAGCGGTTCCTACACCCTTCGCCTCTATGGAGGATCGGTCAACCAGGTGGACTTGAAAACAAAGTCCGTGAACAACGTTGCCTTTGACACCTATGACATCAATCTTGATTTTGACGGCCTGCCGGCCAGGTCGGCCTCAGCGCCTGTGGAGATCGATGAGATGAGCCTTACGGCCCTGCTTGAGGTTATAAAGAAAGGCTCCGGCGATGACAATAAAATCCTGCTGAACACCGCCCGCATGGCCCTCCATGAAAAGTTTTCCCTTCCCGCTGCCTGCATGGCCCTGGGACTGCTTGCCATGGCCCTGGGGCTGCAGTCTGCCTCCAACCGAAAGTCCCAGGGATTTGGCCTTGCCCTGTTCTGCTTTATTCTTTATTACCTTTTGCTTGCCGCAGGCTGGTCTGCCGGCGAGTCCGGTGTATACCCCCCGGCCCTTGGCATGTGGCTGCCCAATGTCGTGCTTGGCGGCGGCGGGGTTTATCTTCTGGTTCAAATTGCCAACGAGCGGCCAATGGTTATGCCCAGGTTCCTTTCAGGAGCGCTCTTTGCCGTTAAAAAACGCCTCACACCGCCCGGAGGGGGATCAATATAAATGACCACCCTCCATCGATACTGGTTCAAGGAGTTTGTCAGGTTCTTCGTCATCATCCACCTTGTGATCCTGGCCATTTTTGTCTCGGTTGATTATCTGTCCAACCTGGACGAGTTCCTCAAGAGCGATATCACGCTTGTGGGTGCTCTGGGGTATGTTTGTCTGAAGCTGCCGTTCATGTTTGTCCAGCTCACTCCTGCGGCCATTGTCCTTGCCGTCATTGTCACCTTCGGGCTCATGAACAGGAAAAATGAGCTCCTGGCCCTCAGGGCCGGCGGCATCTCGGTCTATTACCTGGTCAAACCCGCCGTTCTTGCGGGCCTTGTCGGTGCTGCCATGATGTTCTTCCTCGGTGAAACCCTGGTGCCGTGGACCTTGTCCCGGGCAAATCATATTAAATATTCCGTGATAAGGAACGACCAGCGGGTCTATGCTGCAAGGGAAGACCTCTGGATCAGGGCCGACCGTACCATTGCCCATTTCAACTTCTTTAACCCGGTTGATCGGACCGTTCAGGGTGTCACCCTGACCTTCTTTGACGACAGCTTTACCCTCACTCGACGACTGGACGCTGAAAGGGGAAGTTTTAAAGGGGGAGAGTGGGTCCTTCACAATGTGCTCGAGCAGACATTTCAATCAAGGGAATCAAGTTCCGGGGAGGCGAATGTCCGATTCCATGACACCCGGTCAATCGAGCTCGATATCCTGCCCGATGACCTCAGGGCCGTTGTGAAAAAATCCGAGGAGATGAGCTTTGCCGAACTTGGAACCCATGTGCGGAAAATCGAATCAGAGGGTTATGACGCGACAACCTATCGGGTGGATCTGTTCGGCAAGACCGCCTTTCCCTTTATCTGCCTTATCATGGCAATCACCGGTTCCATCACGGGAATGCATGCAGGTGTGAGGCAGCGGCTCCCCCTGGGGGTTGCAATAGGTATAGGGGTTTCGTTTCTTTACTGGATATTGTATGGCTTCTGCACCTCCCTTGGGTACGGGGGAATGCTCCCCCCCCTTGTGGCTGCCTGGGCAGCTAACCTCCTGTTCATCTGTCTTGCCCTTATCCTTCTTGTGAACACCGACTAGGCCCATGAAGATCTTCATACTCATATACAACTTAATCCTGTCCGGGGCGCTTTTCCTGGCTTTGCCCGTCTTTCCTGTTCTGGCCGTTTTTTCTCGAAAACGACGGGCTACAATGGTTCAACGCTTTGGCCTCTGGACGGGTATTCGGAGAAAAAAGCCCCATGAACGGCGGATCTGGGTCCATGCCCTTTCCGTGGGCGAGGTGATCTCTGCAAAACCCCTCTTAAAGGGATTGCAGGACAAAGGAATGACCATTGTCTTTACCGCCTCGACCCTGACTGGATTCAACATGGCCAGAACCCTTTTCCTGAATACCAGGACGCCCCTGGTTGACCAGGTCGCCCTTTTCCCGTTTGACTTTTTTCTGTCGGTCAACCGGGTCTGCTCAAGGATCGATCCAGACAGGGTCGTTGTTGTAGAGACGGATCTATGGCCAAATTTCCTCTGGTACCTGAACAGGCGAAGGGTGCCGGTCTTCCTGGTTAATGCAAGGCTTTCACTACCGTCTTTCAGGGGGTATCTTCGATTTAAAAGGATCTTTGGCCCGATTTTTTCACTGTTTTCCATGGTTCTTGTTCAGACCGGGGTCGATGCCGGTCGTTTCAGGGAACTTGGGGTGGATCAGGAAAAAATCAAGGTGTGCGGCAACCTCAAGTTTGACCAGGAACCTCCCCGGGTAGACCCGGCCCAGATATCTCAATTCAGGCACTGCCTTGGGGGCGGCAATGGTCTCATCCTTTTTCTGGCAGGAAGTACCCACCCTGGAGAAGAGCAGCTGCTGGCCGATCTTTTTTTGAGTGTAAAGCCCGGGTGTCCATCTTTTTCCATGGTTGTTGCGCCAAGGGACCCCAACAGGGCGGAGCAGATTCAGGAACTCTTTTCCAGGCAGGGGCTTGAATCCCGAATGCTTTCAACCTTAAAAAACAGGGAGAGGCGGGAGAAGGTTGACATTGTCGTGGTCGATGCCATGGGCCTTCTATCCCGGCTCTATGCCGCCTGTGACATCGCCTTTATCGGCGGTTCCCTTGGGCCTTTTGGGGGCCACAATCCCCTTGAGGCGGCGGCATTTTCAAGGCCGATTCTGTTTGGACCCCACATGGATGACTTTTTCCTGGTGGCCCAGATGCTGACGGACCATGGCGGAGCTTTCACAGTCTCAGACAGGGACGACCTGATCCGCAGGACCAGTCAGTTGATCCATGACCCGGTTCTGGCGCAGAGTACGGGGGCCCTGGCTGCCGATTTGTTCTTAAAGAACAGGGGTGCGGTTGATCTGACCCTCTCCTTGATCGGTTGCAAGGGGGATGTTTCGAGTGTCTGAATCCCTTAAGAGGCGGCTCACCCTGAGAATCGAACAGATATCCGCCACTGATTTCAATGTCAGGCCCTTTTCCTTCCAATACCTTCTGGTGATCCTCTCTAGGATTTACGGGTGGGTGGTGGGCGCCAGGTCTGTTTTATACGCCAGGGGCATTTTAAAATCAAAAAAACTTGCCTGCCCGGTGATCTCCATCGGCAACATAGTTGCGGGCGGCAGCGGCAAGACACCCATGGCCATTTACATTGCCGAACTTGTAAAGGAGATGGGTTATAACCCCGTTGTGGTGAGCAGGGGATATGGCGGCACCCTGGAATCTGACACCGCAATTGTGGGCAACGGGGACGAGGTGTTTCTTTTACCGAGCCAGGCCGGTGACGAGCCCTTTATGATGGCGATGCGGCGTTCTTTTCCCGTGGTCGTGGGCAAAGATCGCTATCGGGCGGGGCTCAGGGCCATTGCCGCCTTTGACCCTGATGTGATACTCCTCGACGATGGTTTCCAGCATTTAAAGCTGCAGCGGGATCTTGATATCGTTCTGCTGGATGCGGCACGACCCTTTGGCAATGGACGGCTTCTTCCTGCAGGCAGGCTCAGGGAGCTGCCCGGGGTGATAGGCCGGCGGGGAGGCCTTGTTGTCTTTACCCGGTGTGAGAAGATCTGGGGATCTTCAGACGATTTCAGGCGTGAAGGTGATGGCAGATTCCAAGGCGGCACATCCGCTTTAAAAAAGCAGCTAAAAGAATGCCTGAGCGCCCCCAGGGCTGAAAAGGCTTGGTTCATGACCTGTCACATTCCCTTTCTCCATTGCCTTAAACCTGCCCACACCAGGGTTGAAAACCGTTCACCCACCCTGGATCTGCTGTCCGGCAGGCAGGCCCTGCTCTTTTCCGGGATTTCAGACAACCAGGGATTTAAGAAAAGCGTGGAACAACTGGGTGCAGGGGTAAAAGGCCTTCTTGAGTTTCCTGACCATCACATGTATAACCGTCTTGATATTGAGACAATCAAGGAGGCCGGGATTGATAAGGCCGTTGACCTTCTCATCACAACGGAAAAGGATTATGCCCGGCTTGACAGGGACCTTGTATGGCCTCTGGATCTGGTTGTAATCGGCATAGGAATTGAGTTTGTGGAACATGTTCAATTGTTAAAAGATAAGGTCAAAAAGGTGTTAAGGTGAACGACGATACGATTTACAGGCTGATAAAACTTTCCATACGAATAATCGGCACTATCCCAAGGCCCGTGGCAAGGAAGATTTCCAATTTTATCGGCCGCCTCTGGTATGCCATTGATCAACGCCATCGAACCGTTGTTCTTGAAAATATCACCCATGCCTATGGAAAAACCATGACTGATCTTGAGATCAAAAAAATGGCCCGGCAAATTTTTAAAAACATAGCCGGAATGCTCTTTGAAATCGGCTGGGCCTATAACCTCAAGCAGGACGAATTTTCCAGCTATTTTTCCTTCAAGGGGTATGAACACCTGGAAGCGGCCCTTGAACAGAAAAAGGGGGTTCTTGCCCTTACCTGCCACATGGGCAACTGGGAGCTTCTCTGTGAGGCAGTGGCAATGCTGGGGCTCAACACGGCCATCCTGTACAGGAAACTCGACTATCTGCCCCTTGAGAGGTTTCTGCTGGAAATGAGGGAACGTTTCGGCACAAGGCTCATCCCGTTGAAGGGTGCCAGCCGAAAGGTGGACGAACTCCTTGCCGGAGGATACGTGGTCGGCACCCTGCTCGATCAGAACGTGGACTGGTACCAGGGATGTTATGTGGACTTTTTTGGCAGACTTGCCTGCACAAACAGGGGCGTGGCATCCATTGCCATGCGAACAGGGGTGCCCGTTGTTCCCATGTTCATCATCAGGGATAAGGGGCGCTATATTATCGAGTTTTTGCCGGAAATTTCCCCTGTGGTAACCGATGACAGGACCAAAGATCTGGAGATCAACACACAAAACTACACCTCTGCCATTGAAACCATGGTAAGGCGTTCTCCAGACCAGTGGTTCTGGGTCCACAATCGATGGAAGACCAAGGTCTATTGTGATTGGCCTAGGTAGTAGGTGGTAGGTGAGGGCAATTCATGAATTGTCCTGATAAATAACCCCATGTCCTGGCGGATACAATGAAGAATGATACAGGATAAAATAAGCCGGGACCAGTGTAGGGGCTCCCCTTGCGGGTGCCCTTTGTGGAAGAAAATCGAGCCATGAAGAAAATCGAACTGAGCAACCCAGACCGCCCCAGGATCTTGATCAGGGGTGCAAACTGGGTCGGGGACGCCATCATGACCACGCCGGTAGTGCGGGCAGTCAAGAAAAACTTTCCCCACGGTCATGTGACCATCCTTGTCAAACCCTGGGTGGCGCCGGTGTTCCAAAACAACCCCTTTGTGGATGAGATCCTTATTTACGATGACAAGGGCCGCCATAAAAAGGGGTGGGGGACCATCAGGCTTTCAAAGGATTTAAGAAGGCATAAATTTGATCTGGCCGTTTTGATGCAGAACGCCTTTGAGGCGGCCCTGATCACCTGGCTTGCCGGTATTCCCCAGCGTTTGGGATATGATACCGACGCAAGGGGCTTACTTTTGAATCCCTGCATCCCCCTTGATCCGAATCTTAAAAAAGTTCATCTCATCGATTATTACAGGGGAATCTTAAGGGGTGCAGGCCTCGTTGATGACGGCAGAACCCTCGATCTTTTCCTCGGGCAGGAGGCAAGGGTTGAGGCGGGTAAAATCCTTCAAAGCCATGGGCATAACGTTGCTTTGTCCCATGGGCCATCTTATCAACTTTCCCGGTCAAAACCCATAATAGCCATTAACCCGGGCGCCACCGGTGGAACGGCCAAGCGCTGGTTCCCGGAACGGTTTGCAGCCCTTGCCAAAAAACTTTCAGGCCGCTTCAAGGTTAAAATTTTCATATTCGGCGGCCCAGGGGACTATGAGCTCGGAGAAAAAATATCGGTCATGTCAGGCGGGTGCTGCATCAACCTTGCCGGCAGGACAACCCTTTCAACGGCCTTTGCCCTGATAGAGCGCTGCTCGCTTTTCATCACCAACGATTCAGGGTTGATGCATGCCGCAGCAGCCCTTGGCGTCAACCAGGTAGCCATAATTGGTTCCACCAACCCGGTCACCACCCCTCCGTCAAACTTAAATTCAACCGTGGTTCGGGTGCCTGTTCCCTGCAGCCCCTGCATGAAGCCTGAATGCCGCTATGACCACCACCAGTGCATGGATAAGATTTCCGTTGAAATGGTGTATGGGACGGCCATGGATATGGTCATGGGTATGGATAGGGATATAACCATGGGTGCGGAAGGGGGGGGTACCTGATGAATATCCTGATAGTAAAGATGAGCGCCATCGGAGACGTGATCCACACACTTCCGGCCCTTAATGCTCTTCGGAGCCATTTCCCAGACGCCCACATCACCTGGTTAGTGGAAGAGGCTGCGGCGGATCTCGTGATCGGCCACGAAGCCCTTGACCGGGTCATTGTCTCTAAGCGCAAGCAGCTGGTGAAGCAGCTTTTCTCCCGGTCGTTTTTAACCGGTGCTGGAAAAATTCTCGCCTTTATACAGGAACTCAGGGACACCCGCTATGATATGATCATAGACTTCCAGGGCCTCTTAAAGAGCGGTGTCATGGTAATGCTCGCAAGGGGAAGGATAAAGGCAGGATTTGACAGGGGCATGGACCATGGCGAGCAGAGCCATATTTTTTACAACCGAAGAATCCCTCCCGTCAGCATGGAGATCCATGCCCTGAAGCGGGGATTGATGATGATCGAAGCCCTTGGCATCCCAACGGAAAGGGTTGAATACAGGCTTCCTGTCTCTTCTGACGATCATAAAACCATGGCAACTCTGCTCAAAGAAGGGGGGATCGATCCTGAACAACCCCTGGTCTGCATCAACCCCCAGGCTACCTGGGAGACAAAGCTGTGGGACAACCGTGGCTTTGCAGAGTTGAGCGATGCCCTTCAGGAGAGATACGGGGTTCAGGTTGTCTTTACGGGCGGTCCAGAAGAGAGGGATGTGATCGATACCATCATGGCCATGACCGTGAGGCCATGTGTCAGTCTGGCGGGCCTCACCACCCTTAAAACCCTTGCGGCGCTATACCGGCGGGCCGAGCTTCTGGTAACTACCGACACAGGTCCCATGCACCTTGGGGCGGCAGTCGGAACAAGGGTGGTCGCCATCTTTGGATCAACCGCTCCCTGGCGTACAGGCCCCTACGGCCCAAACCATGGTATTGTCCGGTCAAACCTCGTCTGTTCACCCTGCTTTAAGCGCCATTGCCCCCATTGCCATTGCAACTGTATGCAGGGTATCACCGTTGAAAAAGTGATGGAGGCAGTACAAAAACAGTTGGAGCCGACCCTATGAAACTGTCTGTTATTGTGGCCACTTACAACCGGCCGGATGCCTTGAAACGTGTGCTTGAGGGGCTTTTAAATCAGTCGAGCGTTCCCCATGAGATCATTGTGGCCGATGACGGTTCCCGTGGGGAAACCGCAAATCTTGTGAATCAGATTGTCTCTTTGTCACCCCATTGTCCTGTTTTGCATGTATGGCATGAAGATCTCGGGTTTCGTTTGGCTGAGATACGGAACAGAGCTATCTTCAAATCGTCGGGGGACTATATTGTCTCCATTGACGGAGACTGCATCCCAGGCAGGCATTTTATTAAAGATCATATGCGACTGGCAAAACCGGGTTTCTTTTTCCAGGGAAAGCGGGTGATTGTGGAACAAGAACTTGAAGCCTCCTTTGACTTTGATAAGACCAATAGAACATTAAAACTTTTCATAGATGCATTGAAGGGAAGGATTTCCAATGCCCACCACCTGCTTCGAATTCCTCTGTTCCCGGCCTTGACAACCACCAGGTTATCGGGAGTCAGGGGCTGCAACATGGGATTCTTCAGGGAAGATCTCTTTGCTGTAAATGGATTTAACCAGGATTTCAAGGGGTGGGGCAGGGAGGATTCCGAGCTTGTGGCAAGGCTTTACAACTATGGATTAAGAAGAAGGGAACATCC
>Ga0265295_1005122_pt1 | contig 17040 bp, 17 predicted proteins | sample Munlansysbiofilm_FD_192503 | JGI IMG/M metagenome (GOLD analysis project Ga0265295, IMG submission 192503) | Leachate microbial communities from a municipal landfill in Southern Ontario, Canada - Methane capture system biofilm | ecosystem: Engineered > Solid waste > Landfill > Unclassified ...
AATTTTGCTGTAAAATGACGGGTATTCCCGTCTTTAAACCCCGCGTGATGAAATTGGTAGACGTGCCAGACTCAAAATCTGGTGGATGAATAATCCGTGCTGGTTCGAGCCCGGCCGCGGGGACCAAGTTGATAGAATAGGTTTGATACAAATGTATCAGGCCTTTTTTTGTTTGGCAGATAGGAAGGTTTGTCCTTTCAGCCAGAAATAATTTAAAATTATATTCTTGAGAATTAGATGAATAAACGTTTTAAATAGACAGAAACGAAAAAACTATAACTACAATTTAACGATTACCTTACGATTTACACGATTACTCAACGAATTACACGATTACAATTCAAGACGAATAATAGATATGTGAGAATAGTTGAAATATGCGTATAATGACTTTATAGATGTCTCCAAAAATGTTATAATAAAAAAGAAGAATTACGATTGAGGTGATTTAACATGATGTATGAGATTACACCCTTTGTAAAATGGGTTGGCGGAAAAAGACAACTAATTGAAAAAATTAAAAAACGTATGCCAAGAAATTATAATAAGTACTTTGAACCTTTCGTTGGTGGAGGTGCTTTATTTATGGAGTTGCAACCAAGTGAGTGTTATATAAATGATGCTAATTCTGAATTGATATCTGCATATAATGTAATAAAATCAAATCCACAAGATTTGATGAAACTATTAGATATACATGAGAATAATCATAGTAAATCTCCAGAAGAGTATTTTTATGAAATACGAAAAATGGATAGAAATGCTAACTGGAGTTCAGTATCAGTGTTAGAAAAAGTTGCAAGATTTATTTATTTAAATAAAGCATGTTTTAATGGAATGTATAGAGTAAACTCAAAAGGATATTTTAATGTTCCTTTCAATAAAAAAGAAAAAGTGAACACTTATTCTAAAGAGAATATAACTAATATTAATGCATACTTAAATGATAAAGAAGTATTCATTAACAATGGAGATTTTGAGGAGATTTTAAAGTATGCAGATAAAGGGGACTTCATTTTTTTTGATCCACCATACGATCTGATTAAAAAGGATTCATTTGTAAGTTATACAAAAGATGGTTTTGGAGAAGAAGGACAACGACGTTTAGCTAAAGTAGCACATGATTTGTCTAGTAAAGGTTGTTTTGTAATGATCACAAATCATAATACTCCTCTTATTAATGAACTATACAAGGATTTTAACATTGATGTAGTTGATGCAAAAAGAATGATTAACTCTGATGCATCTAAAAGAACTGGAGTAGAAACTATCATATATAATTATGAGATTGAAGAGGTGTTATAATGAAACAGGATTTTAAAGACTTAATTGATAACCTAAGAAATACAATTGCGGACTACAAATATTATACAGATTTTGATAAAGTTTACAGAAATGTAAATGGTATTAAAGTCGAATTGAATATACTTAATTCACTGATTGGTTCAGAGCATATTGAATCTGATTTTATTCACATAATAAATGAGTATCCAAAAACACTTAAGGTTATACCTTTGTTACTGGCAATAAGAAAAAGTGGTAATACTGTGCCAGTTTTGGATGGAAGATTAAAAATCTTCAAGTTTAATAAAAGGGAACTAAGTGATCGAGATTATCTTCGATTCATGAGAGAAAGTGGTTTGTTTGATTTGCTTGAAAACTCAAAAATTAAGAATCTTTTTGATTACGTTACTGGTGTAGAAGTGGGACTAGACACAAATGCGAGAAAGAATAGAACTGGAACTACAATGGAAAACATAGTAGAAGGTTTTATAAAAATGACTAATCACATAGCTTATACAAAAGAGACTACAAAAGATGAGATTAAACGCTTATATGGGGTTGATTTAGACTTGTATTTAACTTCTGAAGAGAGTTTGAAAATTGCTGAAAAAAGGTTTGATTTTGTTATAAAAACGAACGAAAATCTTTTTGTCGTAGAAACTAATTTCTATTCTGGTGGTGGATCAAAGCTGAATGAAACAGCAAGAAGTTTTAAATCTTTGGCATCAGATTTTAGAGACAACTCTGATGTGACGTTTATATGGATAACTGATGGGGTAGGATGGAAAACGGCTAGAAACAATCTAAGGGAAACATATGATGTTATGAAACACTTATATACTCTTACGGATTTAGAAAATGGAGTATTAAATCAAGTAATTAAATAAGGTGGTGTATGAATGAATCTTTACAAAAGAAGACAATCAAAATACTATCAAGATAGTGATGCCGAACTGATTTCAGGAGATTCATTTGAGATTCTGAAAAATATTAAATCAAAATCAATTGACATGATTTTTGCAGATCCACCCTATTTTTTGTCTGGCGATGGTATAACAGTATCAAGTGGAAGAATGGTGAGTGTAAAAAAGGCAGACTGGGATGAAAAGATACAGTTCAAAGAAAAACATAAGTTTAATAAGAATTGGATTCGGAAATGTAGAAGAATATTAAAGGATAATGGTACTATCTGGATTTCTGGTACTATGCATAATATATATTCTATAGGTTCTGCACTTGAAGAAGAAGGATTTAAAATAATCAATAATATTACGTGGGTAAAAACTAACCCTCCTCCAAATATAAGTTGTCGTGCTTTTACACATTCTACAGAAACAATTTTATGGGCAAAAAAAGACTTGAAAAAATCTAAGCATTTATTTAATTATAAAGACATGAAAGAAATTAATCAAGGTAAGCAAATGAAAGATGTTTGGTACACTAGTCTTACAAAAAAATCTGAAAAATCGTTTGGGAAACACCCTACACAAAAACCTCTAGAGGTTATAGAAAGAATTATCCTGGCATCTACAAATCCTGGTGATATTGTCTTAGACCCATTTAATGGTAGTGGAACTACAGGTGTAGCATCAATACTTAATGGAAGAAAATATGTCGGTATAGACAATAACAATGGATATCTAGATACATCCAAACAAAGAATATTAGATGCATATAGTAGAAAAGGCCTATTTTAGGCCTTTTAAATTAGATTATTTTCATTAAGTTTATTATAGAACATTTGTCTACCAGACCAGTTCCAATATGTGACATCTTGTTCAATAAACAACCATTTAGTTGCAAGTATAATGATCTGAATAGGTCTAAGATTATTATCACAATCGACAAAATACCCGATGTCCTCTTGAGTGACAGGCGATGATGAACAGTTAAACATGTTTATGAGTTCTTGTTCTACAATATTATAAGTATGTGGATAGTTTTCTTTACAATATGTTAATGAATTTAAGATATCATTATGAGATGGATTGCGATATCTTCTTTGTCTCATAAACAATGCTTCACTTGTATTGACTGTGAAATCAAATCCCTTATTTAATGCAGCTGGTCTTTTTATAATTATGTCTATCCCAGCAAATGACTCTACGGTGTAATGATACTTTGATGATAGTTCACCAGTACCTGTTCCTGGATTTTCATTTAAGAATTGCTGAATGATTTCATTTCTTATTGCGCTTCTAGTGTTTGATACAAGATTATAGTTTAATTGATTTAATGGCATAATATCCTCCTTTTTGATAAAATTATATCATTTTTGAACCTAACTCACAATGGCAACATAAATGGATAATATACAACAGATAGAAAAAATGTTACAATATAATCATTATGAGATAAATGTGTAGGGAGGAATATGCGTGATATTAGCAAAAACAATAGAAATATATTTACCTACGGGAGATGCAAGTAAAGATAGTCAAGCAAGAATTACAACTGAAGCGATAAGAATTGTTTATGTAGCAAAATCAGAAATAGACAACAGAAAAGTCGATCTAGATAACATTGGTTGTTACATTTTGGTTGGTGTTGATTCTGCAGGGGATAAAATGGTTTATATTGGTGAATCAGAAAATGTATATACCAAACTTCAAGATCATAAAAAGAAAAAAAGACTTCTGGAATGGGGTCTATACAATTCAAAATCTTAGTGGGACATTTGATAAAGATCATTTGACTTATTTAGAACAATTAATGATTCAAAGAGCACTAGAAACGGATCGCTTCAAAGTCGAAAATGGTAATGGTGGGAAGTACACATCTATTCCTGAATCAAAGATGAATGAATGCTTGGTGTATTTTGAAACAATTAAGACTCTTGTAAAGGCATTAGGATTCAATGTGTTTGTACCTGAAATTGAAAAAGAGCAATTAATAGAAGAAACATATTTTTATTTCAAAAGTAAAGACAATTTATGGGATGCTCAAGGTGTATATGTTGATGAGAAGTTTATCGTTCTAAAAGGATCCATTGCACGATCAGAACCAACTAAACACAAACGTGCTTCTAATGAATTAAAATTTAGAGATAAGTTAATTGATGAAGGAATTATAGAAGAAGGAAATGGAACATTAACTTTTATTAAGGACTATGGGTTTAACTCACCAAGTACAGCTGCGGATATCGTTTCGTTAGGGAGCAATAGTGGTTGGAAAGTTTGGAAGACTAAAGATGGAAAGGCACTAGAGGAAGTATACCCTAGATAGATACTTGTTAAGGTGTATGGGAGAAATTATGAAATCAAAAAACTATAAAGATTTGAAGATTACAGGAATAACTTTTACAAGGCGAGTTTACATGGATGAAGATATGATTCATTATTTTGGATACGATGAAGATGGCCAAATTATAAAAGAAGCAACTGAACCAACTATGATGTTTTCACTCGGTGGGACTAAAGAAGATTTTGCAGCCTTCATTTCAAAAGCAGTAGAAGATATAAATATACTTAGTTGGAACAATGAATATAGACCTACTGAAACTGTATTAGATGGTGAAGAATGGAAGATTACTATTCACATCGAAAATGATGACGACATCGAAATATTTGGAGTAAATGCTTATCCTGAAAATTTTGTTGATTTCATTGTTTTATGCACTGAGTTCAACTTTGGTCCGTATAACTTGGTTGATGATGAAGCCTCATATGATTTGGGAGTTGAAGAGTGGTATGATGATTTCTTAGAGGAAATTGAGGAATTAGAATCCAAACTCATATGTCCAAAATGCTCAAGTGATTACATGGTGCATACTGATCCAATGGGATATTCATTCCTTTGTGGAGATTGTGGTAATATATACGAGTATGAATATGGTAAGTTTAAGGCACATTTTGAATTTGAAAAAAAAGCAAATGAAGAATAGATAAATGAATAGCGACCCAGCTCTGAAATTGAGTTGAGTCGCTTTTTTTATTCATTAATAAATAATTCTGGAACGTTAAATAATATATCTGCGATTTCATCCTCCACAGATCTCTTTCCACAATTAAGAAGTGATTTCTTCAATTTATAACCCTGTTGAGTGTAAATAACATATTCTTGATGTCTACGAATGTAATCCGCTGTTTCTCTCGTTAGTCCGTTTCTTTGGAAAAATATAGTAAGTTGGTTAGTTGAACCAAACTCGACATATTCATACCAGTCATTATCGAAGGGTTCATTATTAGTTTTTAATTTTTTATACTCGGTTGAAAATCTAAGAAAATAATTAGCAAGACTAAATAGAATAACATTTTCTATAATTTGGAGAGTATCACCAATTATTAAGTTTTTATGCTCTTGTGAACCATTATAAGGTATAAGTTCATAGTTTTTATTTACAAAGCCATTATTTTCAGCTGCGTGATCAATTGTTTCTTTTAATAAAAAACTTAAACCATATTCATTCATCCATCGAGAAAGTATAACTGCATAATATTTTATTCTGTCTCCAAGCCCCAGTGTTGTTTTTTCATAGACATCCCATTTAAAGATCTTTCTTAATTCCGACAAAAAATTAACTAAATCATCGTATTGAACACGGCCATCTAATAACTCAGGATACTTCAGTCCATTGTTAATAGCCGATATTAAATTTTCTGTTTGATCTAAGGATACATTAATATCATCATCAGGTTTTGGTTTAGTGGAATTATTTATTCCAAACAATAATTTTATAGTATCAATTTTTTGCTCATCAAGTAAATGACTAAATTGTTTTCTCACAACACTGTTCCTATTTTTAGTAATATCATTTAATAAAATGAGACCAGTTTTTCTCATTAAATCATATTCATTAGGCTTTTGTTCTGGGAGAGGATTCAGTTGTGAACTCCCATTTAAAAACTGATTTATAATGTATTCTTTAGTTTCATTATTTAATTGTGTTTTCAGGGATATTTCTTGATTTTCCACATCATTTAGAAGAAGGTTATTCATTGTTTTTTCAGCCATATTAGAGTCGCGAATAATAAATACATTACCATAAAGATTGTATTCAATTCTTCCAACACGTCCCAATAAGTTTTTGAATTCTACTTGGTTCATGTTTCCCTTTCGACCTATTCTCACACTTATTACTATAAGATTATCGGCAGGAAGATTTACTCCTTCAATAAGAGTAGAAGTGCAGAAAATTGTTTTGATATCTCTATTCCTATAAAGATCTTCAATTTTGGACCTTATATATAGAGGTAAATATCCAACATGATAAGAGACGCCTTTTCTTATGATATCTGCTAAATAATAATCTGAATGAATTTCATCCTCGATCTCTTTTGCTAGATCGTTTAGTATTTTGTTATCTAAATACGGGAGCGATTTAGCGAAATCTCTGGCCATTTCTACAGTTCTATCTCTTCCAGAACAGTAAACAATGTTAGATTTATTTAGGTCTTTTTGTATAATCTTTTGAATTAAAACAAGAGTTGTATCTGCTTCATTTAACGAATAGATAGTTTTGAAAGGGTCCTTTTTATTAGTGCGCTCATTAAAGACTTTAAATTCTTTAGATACTGTATCTAAAACATACTTCATTTGGCTAACTGGAGTAAAAGTTGTTCTTAAATATGTAGGATTATTAATTTGTTCGCTCGGGAGTGCATCAAGATATATTTCTGGATTTGGTATATTTGGTGATGCTAAAATAACGCGAGGTTTTCTTGGTCTCTCTATTAACATATCGGTAACTTTAAAGTAAAAAGTGGCTCTACCATCCGCTTCTGACAGTTTATGTGCTTCATCAATAAAAAGATAATCCACTGACATTTCAGGATAAGATATTAAAGTATACAACAGCCTTTCTGGTGTCATAACCATAATATAGTTTAAGTTTTCTTGTTTAAAAAATAGTGAGTTTCCTGATGTAACCACTTTGTAATTTTTATTACTAAGCTCATCTTGTAAATCAATTTTAATAATGTTTGAAGATATTTCGCTAATTAACGCCTTAGTGGGAACTAAAATTGCAAAATTACCTTTAAAATCATTCATTATTTTGTCTTTAATAAAGGTTCTCATTACAAGTGATTTGCCCATTGAAGTTGGACCAGAATAAGAAAAAGATTTGTCACTCAAATGATCGTATATCTCTTTTTGAGGATGAAAAAAATACATATTTTCCTGATGTGGTATTTTAAGATAATCAAGATCAAAACTCTGGTAAAGTTCATCCAAAAATGAAGTGTTTTTATATTTAGTTTTAATAAGTTGTAATCCACGGTAATTACCAATGTTTGCCAAAACAGAAGTAGCATATGCTTTTATTACTGCATCATCAGAGTATGTTGCGTTTAATAAAGCAATTATTTCTTGAGCCCAAGCACGATGTTTTTCAGAGTTGGGTTGTCCATATGATTTAGAGAGTATGTCAGCAAAACGCAAAGCATGCTCTTTTTTTATAGGTTTTTTTCTTTGTGGTGAACCCATTAAATCCATTGAGTAATTAAATAAGATGATTTCATAGAGCTCGTTTAAATACTCATTTTCTTCAATTTTATAATATATATGTTCACCAAGAGTTGCATAACGAGGTTTCATTACTTACTCACCTCCAATGCATTTTTCATTATAGTTTCTTTGTCAATTATGGCATCATTTAGTGGAAGCACATAAACATAAAATGAATAGTTCAATAACTTTAAAGCTGTGATTCTTTTTTCTAAGTATGTAGAAATATTGGTTATATCTATATCCATTTGCGCTTCTAGATTTGCAGAGTAAATAGTATTATCAGGTTCATAAGGAGTTTTCACTGTATATCCTAAAAATAAGCCAAAAGCATTATCAGGTTTTGTTAATCCTGATCCCTTTTCAGGGATAATCATACTCTCTAAAGCTTTATTGGTTTCAACATCAAATTCATTGTTTAAGATTGTGTTTTCTAAAAATTCATACTCACTACTTGAAGCAGATTGTATAGATAATACTTGATTTAAAGCGTTATCCACTGCGTCTTCTAAATTTTCTATTGTATCAGTAGCTCCAAAAATAAGTTGATTAAAAAACATTCCACCATTTTTAAAAGTATTTATATGGATTCCTGATGAAAGGCTATCATACATGCCACTTTTGTTTTGTAATTCCATCTTTGAAAAAATTTTAGGTGCACCTAAAATGCATTCAAGAAATGAATATAGCATGATTTCATTAAAGTGATTTGTAGTTGGTGTTTTTCTAACTCTATCGTGATAAGCCCTTAATGTTCTTATTGCTAAGTGCATTGAATTTTTCTCTAAATTATAGCGATTTCGAGATCCTCGTGAATAAATATATCTTCCAATGTTATCAGCAATAAAACCGTGTAATTTATTATAGTCAATTTTGCTGTTCGTTACATCTAATCTATAAATTTTTAAATCGTTAGGATTTGGTATGGCAAGTTTAAGATATTTAACTTCTTTAAAAACCGTGCTGAATGGTTGTGGATCTAATGATAATTTAACTTTTGAACTAACGTGAGTTACAGCGGTCTCTAGTTGAACATCATTAATTCTACCAGTCTGTTTTTTGGTATAATCTTTAATTTCAGCAATATTAGCCTTATATGGAATGTTCTCAACTTCTGTGGTGCAATAATAATATACATTTGTTAAAAACTCTGAAAATGGAAATATTTGTTTAGTGATTATGTCTTGTTTAGTATATCCATCAGTTTCAAAACCTATATTATCAGTTTCTTTAATAGCTGTATCCTCTTTTAGAACATCCTGGATACATATAATAATTAGTTTTTGACTATCTTCGTTAAAATAAGGTTTAATATTATTTTCAAATTTATCTTTTAGTCTATCTTTATCACAAGTTAAAATATCATCATAATGTGTAAGATTGTTTTTGCCAGATAATAAAGCACTTTGAGCCTTAGAGTCAATATAACTAGGATCAGATTTTACAGTAGATAATAGATCATTTAAAAATAAGTATTGCTTTGAAGTGGGTATTCTAGCATCACATAATATACGAAGAAGAGTACCGAGACATAATTTTTTCAAATATAATCACCTCTTTTCAGATAAAATTAATCATTGATAAAATCAACGATATCGCCAATATTACAATTTAGCGCTTTGCAAATACGACCCAATGTTTCAAGACTGACCGACTTCCCTTTACTCATGTTAGACATAGTAGTGGCATTGATCTTTGCTTTGTCCATTAGATCTTTTTTTATCATCTTATGGTCTATTAAAAGTTTCCATAATTTGTTATATGAGAATGTCATCTATAATTCCTCCTCATTTTCATGTTTATTTTATTAAATTATATCATGTAAGCGGTTTTTTCACAATCTAATCAACTAACTAAAACAGCAATAATATTACAAAAAAACATATATTTAATTTTGTTTATAGGTAATGTTAATACTATTTTTTGCACTTTTAAAAAACTGATTTAATTCTGCCGTCTCGGTGCCGACTATTGCCGGCTGCTGGACGTTTTTTATCAAGTATTTAAGATGTAGAATAGTGATGAAAGAAGCTAATAGTATTATCGTTCTTTCAAACATTCATTTACTTCCGTTGCTGCAGCAAACGGTCCTTAATTTCAATGAATGAAATTTAATCAAGATCAACTCTTATAAGGAAAGAGTGGATACAAACATTTGAAATGGAGAAATCCGAAATTTCAAGGTTTTTGTAATCCGTTTTTTCTACATGCCTTGATCTATTAAGAAGCCTTCATTTCAGGATTAACACTGAAGCGGAGGTTTTTTTAATGAATAAAACAAAAAAAGAAAAAGATATGTATCCAAATATTTATGGATATGGAGATTTAGAAGTATTAAAAAAAGAAATTGATAAAGGAATATTTGACGAACAAGGTATCAGATTAACAAATTGGATACATTTTATAGACATTGATGGACACATAAGATTTGTCCCATGTACTAAGGAGTATTTTTATAAACATCGAAATCTAAATAGGAATGAACAAAGAAGAGAAAATAGAGCAAGAGAAAAGTGTCCTGTTTCAATGGATGACCTAAAAGATAAATATAATTATGAATTTCCAGATCCTTCTTATGCAGAAAATATAGAAAAACAACAAGAAGAGGATCTTGTGGATTACTTATGGGAATTAGTCTCTGAGTTTAAAGAGATAGAACAAACAATTATTAGACTTCATTTTGAAGGATATACAGATGCACAAATTGGTGTAGCAATTAATAGGGCAACCTCATCAGTTCAAGAGAGAAGAGTTAAGTTAATTGAAAAATTAAAAGAAAAAGCAACAAAGTTTAAATAAAATCCGGTTTTTTATAACTCTACCGGCCATTAACCTTTGAGGGGAAATAATCCCCATTAGAAAGCGAGGATGGAAGAATGGGAAAAGATCCGAAGGACAAGGATAAAAGTCTCACTAATAAAGATCTTGTAGAAACATTACTACTTATTAGTGAAACCAGTAAAGTTTTGGCTCAGGAGATTATGTTAACTCCAAAAGACAAGCCTGATAAAGGAGGTTATAAAGATGGCGACAAACCCGATAACACATAGTAAGAAATATAGTCCCAGTAAAAGTAATATCTGGCTTAATTGTCCATTAAGCACTTTATTAAACGATGGTAGTGGTGATGAAGTAAGCCCACAGGCTGAGTTTGGAACACAGTGTCATGAATTAAGTTCAGCTCTTATTAATCAATCATTAAAACTATTTGATTATGGTAGTGAATCAAAACCGATTGACGAGTTAATTAAAGAATTTGATATGTATTCAGAGGAAATGCAAGAAATTGCAGATGGCTATGCAGACTTTGTAGTTAAGACTTTTGAGTTTGAAAAGAATCGGTCATTTGATGAACCACTTATTGTAATTGAACAGCTATTAAAAATGGACTTTGATGAAGATGCTAAAGGGACATTAGATTGCGGCATTATCTCATCAATGAATGGTGGAACTTTAACAGTAATTGATTTAAAAACTGGTCGAATACCAGTCAATACATTTGATGAGGATACCGGTTTGTTTAATAGTCAATTAGGCATATATGCACTCTATTTTTATAAAGCATATAAGCATCTATATCCAATAAAAAAAGTTCGACTTATCATTTATCAACCAGTCATCTCAAACAGCAATGAATATGAAATGGATATTGACGAATTACTTGCTTTTGAAGCGATGGTACTACGACCTGCAGTATTAAGATCTAAAGAAGAAAATCCGGAAGCTAATCCAGGCAAACATTGTAGATACTGTTCAGCAAATGCTATATGCAGTAAAAGAGCCGAAGTAAGTCTTGAGATTACACAAGAAATGAACAAATCATTTAATTTATTGACTGATAAAGAAATTGAGGACATATTGCCAAAGCTAGACGACTTCATAAAGTATGCAGAAGACTTGAAAAAATATGTACTTAAAAAAGCACTAGAGGGACACAAGTGGAGCGGATTTAAGTTAGTTCATGGTAAGGGCAGCAGAAAAATAGTTAATGAAGATGCGGTAATTAAAATTTGCAAAAGTTTAGAAATTGACCCATATGTTGAAAGCAAAGTTGCTGGGATAACAGAGCTAACTAAGCGATTAGGCAAAGAGAGATTTAATAGTTTGATTGCACCTTACTTAGAAATGCAAGCTGGTTCATTAAGTTTAGTCCCAGATGAAGATCCTCGTAAAGAGGCAGAAATTATAAAAGAAGGAGACAAATAGGAGTGTTAAAAATTATTGAAGGAAAAGAAAAAAGACCACTAAAGGTAGTGATTTATGGTCCGGAAGGCATAGGTAAATCTACCTTTGCCAGCAAGTTCCCTGACCCACTATTTATAGATACCGAAGGTGGTACAAGCAATTTAGATGTTAGAAGAATCAAATGTAATAAGTCATGGGATGAATTATTACTCATAGTCAAAGAGGTTATTAAGAATCCTACAATTTGTAAAACGCTAGTTTTAGATACTGCAGATTGGTCAGAAACTTTATGTATTAATGCAGTAACTGAAAAGTATAGAAAAAATAACATTGAGGACTTTGGATATGGTAAAGGATATGTTTATTTACTTGATGAGTATACAAAACTATTAACTTTATTCGATCAAGTAATAGAAGCGGGTATTAATGTTGTTATTACTGCTCATGCAAAGCCTCGCAAGTTTGAACTTCCAGAAGAGCAAGGTGCATTCGATAGATATGAAATGAAACTAACGAAACAGGTAGCACCAGTAATTAAGGAATGGTCAGACGCGCTATTCTTTACCAACTACAAGATTTATGTAGTTACTACAGAAAGTAATCGTAGGAAAGCACAAGGCGGTAAAAGAGTTTTATATACAACTCATAATCCAACATATGATGCAAAGAACCGCTTTGATTTACCAGAAGAGTTAGAACTTGATTTTAAATCAATTGCTCATTTATTTGAAGGCTTAGAAAAACCAGTAAAAGAACCAGAACTAAGCTTAACTGTTCAAAGACTAAACAAGATGATTGTTGATGCTGGGATTAGTGAACTTGAATTACAAGAAGTAGTCGCAGAAAAAGGACACTATGAATTAAGTGTGCTGGTTCAAAATTATTCAGATGAATTTATTACAAGATGGATTATTCCAAATTGGGAACGTGTATTAGAAACAATTAAAAATAAAAAAGGAGAACAATAAAAATGCAAGAAAATAATAAAGATATGTTAATGGATTGGAATGATTCAATTGAAAGTGATGGGCAGGAGTTTATATTACTTCCTGATGGTGAGTACAACTTTACAGTTACAAATTTTGAAAGAGGTAGATTTCCTGGTGGAGCAAAAGTTCCGCCTTGTAATAAAGCAACCATTACTGTTCAAGTAGATTCAAAAGAAGGGGTTGCAACAGTGAAATTCGACCTACTTTTATATAAATCTTTAGAGTGGAAATTATCAGCATTCTTTAGATCAATCGGACAAAAGAAACATGGTGAGAAACTATCTATGGATTGGAATAAAGTAGTAGGTTCAAAAGGTCGTGGTTACTTCAAACAAAAAACATATACAAATCAAAGTGGTGAAGATAGAACTTATAACGACTTAGACAGATTCATTGACTATGATCAAGCGAATTTTATAGATGATCTTCCATTTTAAGGAGGGCTACTATGATTTTAAGACCATACCAAAATGAGGCTGTAAAAGCTATTCGTAATGAATGGAAGAATGGCAATGCAAAGACATTGTTGGTGTTGCCAACGGGAACAGGCAAAACAGTCGTATTTTCAAAAGTTATTGAAGAAGAAACTAAAGATGGCGACAAAGCTTTAGTTATTGCACATCGTGGTGAACTATTAGATCAAGCAGCAGATAAATTAAAAGTAACTAGCGGTTTAGATTCAGCCTTGGAAAAGGCTGAGTCAACTGCGGTTGGTTCGTCAAAAAAAGTTACTGTTGCATCCATTCAAACACTCTCACAAGAAAAACGGTTAACAGCTTATCCAAGAGATTATTTTAAGACAATAGTTGTGGATGAAACACATCATGCAATGAGTGATACTTATCAAAGAGTTTTAAAGCATTTTGATGGTGCAAATATACTAGGTGTTACTGCAACACCTGATCGTGCAGATCAGAGAAGCCTGGGTAAGTTTTTTGACTCAAAAGCATATGAATATTCAATGCATCAAGCAATTAAAGAAGGATACTTAAGTCCGGTTAGAGCTCAGATGATTCCACTTGAATTAGACATTCATGAAGTAGGTATTTCAAATGGTGATTATGCAGTAGGTCAAGTTGGATCTGCACTTGATCCATATTTAAATCAGATAGCACTTGAGATACTTAAATATGCAAAAGGTAGAAAGACAGTCGTATTTTTACCGCTGATTAAAACATCGCAGAAGTTCTGTGAATTACTAAATCTTCACGGCCTAAGAGCTGCAGAAATTAATGGTGAAAGTAAAGATAGAGAACAAATACTGGCAGATTTTGAAGCTGGTGAATATGATGTGCTTTGTAATTCTATGTTACTTACTGAAGGTTGGGATTCTCCCAGTGTAGATTGTATTGTTGTTTTGCGTCCTACAAAGATTAGAAGTTTATATCAGCAAATGGTAGGTCGTGGGATGCGTATTCATCCAGGTAAAGAAAACTTACTATTATTAGATTTTTTATGGATGACAGAACGTCATGATTTATGTAGGCCGTCAGCACTTATTTCAAAAGATGCAGAATTAGCAAAACGCATAGATGAAAAAATGATGAACAAAGAAAGTGGTATTGATTTATTAGATGCTGAAACAGAAGCACAAAGTGATGTTGTCAAAGAACGCGAGGATGCTTTAAAAAGAGAACTGGATGCAATGCGTAAAAGAAAACGCGGACTGGTTGATCCTATTCAATATGCATTTTCTATCGCTGCTGAAGACCTAGCAAACTATGAACCAACATTTGCGTGGGAGATGGGACCTGCTTCAGAAAAACAACTTGAGTATTTAGAAAAACAAGGTATTCACTCAGCTGCAGTAACAAGCTCTGGAATGGCAAGCACGCTAATTGATAAGTTAATAAACAGAAAAGCTGAAGGATTAGCAACACCAAAACAAATACGATTATTAGAAAGATATGGATTTATCCATGTTGGTATGTGGCCTTTTGAAGCTGCAAGTAAGATGATTACTCGCATTGCAGATAATGGTTGGTTAGTACCAAGAGAGATTAATACAAATACTTATCAACCTTAGGAGGAACAAACATGGATTTATTAGCGACACTTAAAAATATAGATGTATCAAAGGTTTCATATCATGATTGGATAAGTGTCGGTATGGCACTTAAAGCTGAAGGTTATGATGTATCGGTATGGGATGAGTGGAGTAAAAATGACACCAGATATAAACCTGGTGAGTGTGATAGGAAATGGGGGAGCTTTGGTGGTTCCTCCGAACCTGTTGCAGGTGGTACGATTGTTAAACTTGCAAAAGATTATGGTTGGATACATCCGGTTGATCTTAAGGATGGATTCTTAGAATGGGATGACATTATTGAATATGATGGCGCTGGTGCAATCTATGAACCTTCGGTAGAAATGAAGCCAACAGAACAACTCATTAAATATCTTGAGACACTATTTAAAGATGATGAATTTGTAGGCTATGTAACAAGTGATGTTTGGCAAGACTCGACAGGTAAGTGGATGCCAAGCAAAGGACAATTTGATAGGACTGCAAAAGAACTTATAACACAACTTAAAAAGAATCCAGAGGATATGGGTGCTGTACTTGGAGATGTTAAAGAAGATTGTGGTGGTTGGATTAGATTTAATCCAGTTGACGGTGGTGGTGTAAAAAATGAAAACATAACTAGATTTACTTATGCTCTAGTTGAATCAGACGATATACCAATTTCTGAACAAGATGCAATATATAGAAAATTAGAACTACCGATTGCTTGCTTAGTTCATAGTGGTAGTAGAAGTTTACATGCAATAGTAAAAGTTGATGCTAAAGATGCAGATGAATATAGAAAACGTGTTGATTACTTATATGATTTCTTAGACAAAAGTGGACTTAAAGTTGATAGAGCAAACCGTAATCCTTCAAGATTATCAAGAATTCCAGGCGTGCAAAGAAAAGGCGTTATTCAAACCTTAGTAGATACAAATATAGGTAGACGCAATTGGAATGAGTGGTTGGATTTTGCTGAAGGTATTGTTGATGAAATGCCTAGTTTAATATATCTTGATGAAGCCTTAGCAAATCCTCCAAAGCTACCAGAAGTACTAATTGATGGCATTGTAAGAGTTGGACACAAAATGTTAATTTCAGGTTCATCAAAAGCAGGTAAAAGTTTTTTATTAATGCAACTGGCTATAGCACTATCGGAAGGTCTTAAATGGCTAGGATTCAAGTGTAAGAAATCAAAGGTTTTATATGTCAATTTAGAAATTGATGGTGCAAGCTGTATAAATAGATTTGCTGAAATATATAAAGCATTGAAACTAAAACCTAAGTATAGTCATGACATTGTAATTTGGAACCTTCGTGGTAGAGCAATGCCTTTAGATAAATTAGTGCCTAGGTTGATAAGAAAAGTTCAAAATCAAGGTTATGACGCTATCATTATTGACCCTATATATAAAGTTATTACAGGAGATGAAAACAATGCATCAGAAATGGGTGCATTTAGTAATCAATTCGATAAGATTTGTAATGAAACAGGATGTGCTGCTATTTATTGTCATCATCATTCAAAGGGTGCTCAAGGATTCAAAAAAGCAATGGATAGAGCTTCAGGATCAGGTGTGTTTGCAAGAGATCCAGATGCACAACTAGACATGATACAACTTGAAACCAGTGATGAATTTATGGCTGTTAATGCTGATGTATTATCATCAACTGCATGGCGTTTAGAGAGTAGCCTTAGAGAGTTTAAGAATATAAATCCAGTTAACTTTTGGTTTGAATATCCAATTCATAGAGTAGATGAAAAAGGCATTCTTACTAAGCACTTTGCAGAAGGAGATCCTAAAGGAAATCTTGAAAAAAGTGGTAAAAGAAAGCAGACACCTGAGTTGAGAAAAGAAGAGTTTGATACAGCCTTTGATTTAAATAAACTTGAGGATGGAACTTGTGAAGCAACAGTCCTAGCAGAATATTTAGATATTTCAGATAGAACAGTAAGAGCAAGAGTTAAAGAGTTTAGTGATGAATATCAAACAGAAAAAGGAATTATTACAAGAAAACAAGACCTGGCAGAAAGGGAAAAATGATGTCTGCCAGCACAAAAACACTATCTCTGGCAAAAAGGAAAAAACTCCTATCTGCCAGCTGGCAGAAAAACTGGCAGAAAGG
>Ga0265295_1005123_pt1 | contig 17036 bp, 15 predicted proteins | sample Munlansysbiofilm_FD_192503 | JGI IMG/M metagenome (GOLD analysis project Ga0265295, IMG submission 192503) | Leachate microbial communities from a municipal landfill in Southern Ontario, Canada - Methane capture system biofilm | ecosystem: Engineered > Solid waste > Landfill > Unclassified ...
ATACTTTGAATGTTATTATAGTAATGCTATATTTTTAGAATATAGGAGGTTATACATGAAAAAAGTTTTATCTGCTATAGGACAGTTCTTTGTCCGCATCGGCCGCTGGATCAAAGATACGGCCTGGATTCAACCACTATTGATTGTTGGCGTGATTTTTGCAATCATCTTCTCGATTCCTTCAATTGTCTCGGGAATTAATGATATTAATGATCGTCGTAATAGTGCCGAACAGTACTACAAAAAGTTTCAAGTTTCACTTAAAGGCGCGGAAACAAGCGCAGCACAAAAGTTACTTGATGAAATCTATCTAAATGAAAACGGAAGCAGTGATAGTATGAGTGGACAAAAGTTCTTCTTACTCTTCACTCAAAGCACATGTAGTGCTTGTGCATCCGCTCGTGATGGTTTTGAAAAGTTATCTAGTTACAAAAAAGTTGATTTAGGCGGAACAAACTTTGCGCTTAAGACAATTGATGTCAAACAAGATACCGATGAAGATTGGAAAGACAAAAATGCGACTGCAACTAGTGCCTTTGAAGCATTACTTGACCGTAACATTATTTACTTTGAAGGCTATGCTACTTCTGCCCAAAATAGTAATTATTACTTGAATGGCAAAATTAGTGATGCAACAATTGAAAAAATTCAAGGTGCTGATGTTACTCAATTTGTTACTCCAACAATCTTACTAGTCGACTTCTCCGATAGCGCGCCTATCGCTGGTGTAACGAATGTCTTCATTAATGTTGATGGTGATACATCCGTACAAAAAGCTGAATTTCTTCTTGATGCTTGGCTTTACCGTGGCGACTTTGCTGCTTAGGTAAAACTACTAAACTAATTAAAAGGCTTCTTATGAAGCCTTTTTTTGTTGAAATAAATTAACTAGACAATAACAATCTCAGTTATTTCAGACTTATAGTTATGTGTGACTGGCTAATGGTGATACATGACTTTAGTTGTCGCTCCAACAAAAAACCCTACTGGAACTAGTTCACAAGTAGGGTATTGATGAGCGTAAAAAATAAGTTTTAGATACCAAGTATTAATTTAGCAATTAAGAAGAAAACAATAAGCGCGCCTGCATCAACGATTGTTGTAATTAATGGAGCAACCATTAAGGCTGGGTCTAATTTGAATTTTACAGCAACTAGGGGTAGAAGTGCACCTATCGTTTTGGCCATAAAGACAACTGCAATAAGTGTAATTGATATGACAGCGGCTAATTTAATGTCATACATAATCCAAATTCGGATAAAATTCACGAGAGCTAAACCAACACCGACGATAAGACTGACACTCACTTCTTTAAGAAATATTTTAAAGCCGTCTTTCGGCTTAATTTCTTCAAGCGCGATGCCTCTAATTATAAGAGTTGATGCCTGGGAGCCGGCATTACCACCTGTATCCATTAACATGGGTATAAAAGTAACTAGCGCAGGTACGACAAGAATCGCGTCCTCAAAAGAGGAAATAATGAAACCGGTTAATGTGGCCGAGACCATGAGAATCATAAGCCAAAGAAAACGATTCTTTGCAAGATGAAAGGGATTATCTTTTAAATAGGGACGATCGGAGGTTTGTAGTTTACCAATTAACTCGAAGTCTTCAGAAAACTCTTCACGAATAACTTGCATCGCATCATCGTGCGTAACTATCCCCACAAGCCGACCTTCCAAATCTGTAACTGGTAAGGCAAGAAGAGGATATTTATTGAATATTGCAACAAGACGTTCTTTGTCATCTGTCGTAATTGCTTTGACAAAATCTGTACTCATAATGTCTTTAACGAGTACATCTTCTTGATTAGAAAGTAAATGACGAGCCTCAACAACTCCGAGAAGTTTACGTTCCGGTGAGGTAACATAAAGTGTATAAATTGTTTCTTTATCGATTGCTTGTTTACGAATTTTATCAAGTGCACTTTTAACTGTATCATTCAACTTCAATGATACAAGTTCAACAGTCATAACTGAACCAATTGAATCTTCAGGATAATTCATTAATTGGTTAATAATCGCGCGTTTTTCAGGCGCGGTGTGTTTCAAAATTCGTGTGACAACATTAGCCGGCATTTCTTCAATAAAGTCTGTTGCATCATCAGCATATAACTCTGCCATGACTGATGTAATTTCTTTATCGGTAAATCGTTGGACTAATTCTTCTTGTGCGTCACTAGAAAGATAGGCGAAAACATCAGCTGCTTTATCTTTATTGAGTAAGCGAAAAAGTTTAACAGCTTCTGCAGGATCTAGAGTTTCAAAAAATTCAGCAATATCGACTTCATTCATTGCCTTTAATAGTGCTTTTTTTTGATTTATTGTCGTTTCAGTATTTAATAATTCTAATTCATTCATGGCTATGCCTCCTTTAATAACTATGCTAGGGGGATAACCTGGGCAAGAAAACGTTAGAACTTAGCTCGAAGGAGCGAGTTCGATTTTAATTGGCGTATATTGACCAGGTTATCGATGCTACTTCGCTCGTGACTAGATTCCATGACATTTTCCTCCTTTTTCTCTATCTTATCTAGTTAAACATAAATTAGGCGCTAATTACAACCTAAAAAACAAAAAACCCTTTAAAAGGGTTAGTTTTATAAAATGAATAATTAGAAACCAAGACTAATTATGTATTTGACTAAAGCATTGCATGTTTGTTCACAAAGTACGGGGTCCTTTGCCTCAACCATGACGCGGACAAATGGTTCTGTTCCACTTTTACGGACGAGGATGCGACCTTCACCATCTAATAATTGTTCATGTTTTTCTATCATCTCTTTTAAACCATCAAATTCAATGACAGCGTCTTTGTTATCAACGGTGACATTGACGAGCTTTTGCGGAAATTTTTCAAAGCCCTCAAAGGCTTTTTCAACCGAACCGTATTCTGCAAGGACATCAAGTAATTGAAGAGCACTCAGTAAGCCATCACCAGTATTAAGAATATGACCGATAATGATATGACCGCTTTGTTCACCACCAAGGCTAAAACCGTGTTCGAGTATTTCAGCTTGAATATACTTATCACCAACACTAACGACTTTTGCTTCGATGCCTTCATTTTTTAAGGCCTTAATCAAACCCATATTAGACATAACAGTAATTACGACTGTATCTTTTGCTAGTTGTCCTTTAGCTTTGAGTGATTTAGCTAAAACATAAAGGATATAGTCGCCATCAATTTCATTACCATTTTTATCAACCAACAAGAGTCGATCAGCATCACCATCAAAAGCGATACCTAAATCATATTTGTTGGTTGCCATTCCTTGCTTTAAGCTGTCTAAATGTGTTGAACCACATTTAAGATTAATGTTAATGCCGTTAGGATTACCGGCAATGTAATCTATTTTACATGCCGTTTTAGCAAAAACTCGCGGTGCAATAACACTAGCAGAGCCATTAGCCATGTCAACGAGTAAACGAATATTACAGTCTGAATGTTTGCTAGCAACAATAAAATCAATATACTCATCAATTAGTTCAGGCACAAAAAAAGAACGGCCGACTCGCGTGTTTTTAGCAAGAGGTAGGTAATCTTTAGGACTATCAATATATTCCTCAATTTTTTCTTCTAGTTGTTCACAAATTTTGGTGCCATCATTAGAAAATATTTTAATGCCATTATCATAGAAGGGATTATGTGAAGCGCTGATCATAATACCAAAATCATAACCCTTCTTTTTCACTAGGTAAGATACACTTGGCGTGGTGCTCACACCAATATCATAAACATCCCCACCACTAGTGAGGATACCGCTAGTTAAACCCGCTAATAACATTTGACCGCTTAGCCTTGTATCACGAGCTACAAGAATTTTAGGCCCTTTTGTGTTTTTCTTTAATGTGCCTAGGTATCGACCAATTCTATAAGCTAAATTACTATCAAGCTTATCATTTGCCGGACCTCTAACGCCATCTGTTCCAAAGTGCTTCGCCATATTATTTCTCCTTTTCGTCGAGACCCATATCTACGTAATCAGTTAGTACACGGATAAAATTCTCACGACTAACAGATTGTAACAAACCTTTATAGGCAAGCGAAATACGGCCTGTTTCTTCACTCACGACAATTGTGACTGAATCACTAATTTCACTTATACCTAAGGCGGCGCGGTGACGAGAACCGACTTTACCGGCTAGGGGTTTGGTAGAGGGTGGATAATAAACGCTAGCAGCGACAATCATATTTTCGCGGACAATTACAGCCCCATCATGAAGAACGGTTCCCCTATAGAAAATACTAAGGAGCAACGGGCTACTAACAGCGGCATTTATCATTGTCCCATTACGCATTACATCATCAAGTGGGGTATTGCGTTCAATTGTAATTAAACAACCAGTCTTTGTTTTTGTCATGCTATCCACAGCATTTTCAATTTCATGGAAAACTAAGTCACGGTCATAAATTTTAATATGCTTTTTTGTTCCACGACGGCCTCTTAAGGTAAAACCCAGAAAAGTTGCATCTTTTTTAAGCGGGTTACCTGTTAATGGCCGGAAGTCTGGAATGTTTGTAATTGTAAATAAAACACTAGCGATAACAATAAGCGCTAAAGCGGCCATAAAGGCCTCAGTATAGCCAATTAAATATAGGGTTAAAGTAATAGGTGTCAATATAAAGAAAAACAAGGTGATAAATGCACGTTTTAAATAATTAAGAAAAAATATATTAAGAGCGAAAAGTAAAACCGCAATTGCAGCTGCATTAAGCCAAAAATGAAGGTCTCCGTAATTAATACCGTTTAATAAAATCATAGCTTTTTACCTACCTGTATCGATATTTTAACACCATTTAGCCACTATTAACAATTCAATTGTAATTGGTAGGCTCAATTTAGTAATAAATACGATATTTTGCAATCTACTTGCAAATGATTCGCAATTAGATTATTATAACTTCGAGGTATTTAGATGAAAAAAAGCAGCTTATTAATACTCCTATCGAGCTTGGCGCTCACTAGTTGTGGAACTAGCTATGAAAAGGTCGATATCACGACTAGTATTTTTCCTCATTTTGATTTAATTAGGCAAATAGTTAAAGGTTCTAATTTGAGTTACAGCATGATTGTTCCTCCTGGTGTTGAAGTTCACACTTATAGACCAACCCCCAAACAAACCGCACAAATTCAAGACTCATCCTTGTTCTTTTATACAAGCGACTTAATTGAAACGTGGGTTACTAGTATGGGCCCCAGTAAGACTAAAACAATTAATGTTGCTGAAGAGTTATTTATAGAAGATCACGGCGATGACAATGATCATCAACATGATGATCATAATCATGGTGTTCATTATTGGACAAATCCGGAGATAATTATTGAAGAGATACAACTACTTAGTGAACAATTATCACTAACTTATACCGAAAATGCAGTGTTATTCAATACTAATGCCCTAAATTACAGCGAACAAATACTGAGTGTTAGCAATGGTTTTAGTAATGACTTAGTAAGTCTAGAGGATCCACAAGTTTTTTTTGTTGGTCATAATGCGATGGGCGACTTTGCTGAACATTTTGGCTTGAAAATTGTGTCGCTAATTGATGATATTAAGCCTGATGCTGATATCACTCCTTTACAGTTAGCAAAACTAGTTGACGCGATTGTGGCTAGTAATACAAACTATTTATTTGTCGAGGAGTTGGCCGATCCAATTTTTGCAAGGACGATCAAAGATGAACTACGAATTAAGCATAATCGCACTGTTGAAATTCTTGAATTGCATGGTTATCATAACGTCACCTTAGAAGACTTTAAAAACGAAGTTACGTATCTTGATTTACTAAAGCGCAATATAACCAATCTTAAGGAGGCCTTATTTTGATTCACGCAAAAAACTTAACAGTTAAATTTAATGACTTAACTGTATTAGATGACATTACTTTTGATGTCAATAAGGGCGAAATCGTCCACATTTTGGGACCTAATGGCAGTGGTAAAACAACTTTAATTAAAATCATCCTCGGTCTTCTTAAACCCACTTCTGGTGAAGTGCTAATTGATTCTAAAAAAGTTGGTTATTTGCCGCAAATTATTAAGGTTAACAGTAATTTTCCCACAACCGTTGGTGAAGTTATTTATAGTGGTTTTGCTAAGCAATATCTTGTAATGAAAAAGGCACAAATTGAAATTATCAAGAAGTGGTTGCAAAAAATGCAAATCCCAGATCTTGTCCATAAACAATTTAGCGAATTATCAGGCGGCCAACGCCAACGTGTTTTACTAATTAGAGCGCTCATCGCCAAACCAGATTTACTTGTACTTGATGAACCAACAAGTGCACTTGATCCCGAATTTCGTAAAAGATTTTATGAGATTATGTATGAATTAAACAAAGCGGGAATGACAATTATTAATATTACACACGATTTAGATTCTAACTTTGTAGACTGTTCAAATAACGTGCTTTATTTAGATCGACAAATTAAATTTTATGGCAGTTATTGCGTTTTCCAAACTGATTACAGTAGTAAGGGACATCATCACCATGTGGATTGAAATATTTTCTTATAATTTCATGATTTATGCTTTTATTATTGGCGCTTTAGTCGCTGTTGTTACAGCCTTAATTAGCCCGTTTATTGTATTAAACAATCAATCAATGCTTGCAGATGGACTGGCGCATACGAGTTTTCTTGGTTTTGTCATTGGCGTTATTTTAATAGACCAACCTATTTATATTGCTCTTCTTATCGCCGCTCTTGCTAGTGTTTTAATTAAACTCATTGCAACAAAGGCTTCAATTAATAACGATGCAGCGATTGGCGTTGTAAGTTCCTTATCCTTTGCCATTGGACTTATTATTATTAGTGTCACAAGTGGCTTTAATGTTTCGATTGAAAGTTTAATGACGGGCTCGCTTTTAACAACAAATATAGACGACATCATTATTACTTCTCTCCTCGCCCTTGTTACTTTCGCCTTCGTTATCTTCTTTTATCGCTACTTATATCAAAACGTTTTTGATAAGGAAAACATCGTCATTAGTCGGAGAAAATCAATTATCCTCGACTACACACTTTCAATGATCAGTGCCCTTATTATTGTCGTAGGTGTCAAGATTGTGGGAGCCTTGCTAGTATCGTCTCTTATCATTTTCCCAACATTAATTGCGACACAATTTAAGAAAAGCTTTAAGACTACAATTATTATTAGTATCAGTGCCTCCCTTGCCTCGATGTTAATTAGTATTTATATTTCCTACCCCCTTGATATACCAGCAAGTTCAACTGTCGTCATTAGCAATGCCGTCATTCTTTTCGGAGCGTATGTATATCGTATATTGAAAGGAAAATTTCAAAGATGAAATTCAAATTAACCAAACAACGTAAACAAATCATTGATACTTTTAAAATGAGTGATGTGCCACTTAGTGCCGAATTAGTTCACCAACAATTAAGTAATCCTAGCATTAATCTTTCAACAGTCTATCGTACAATTGATGTATTAATGGCGGCTAATATCATCAGCAAAATCTACTTAAATAATTTGGCCTGCTACTATTACAATCACCACGAACACATTCATTACATGGTGTGTGAAGATTGTCACAAGATGTTTGAGATTGGCTGTATTTCCGCTCATTTCGACCATGTCGCAAATGAAAACAACTTTAAAATGACCCATCATGATTTAGTAATATATGGGATTTGCCAAGATTGTCAAAAAAGCCTTTAACCGTAAATTGTTTTTATTATATGTTTGACGTAGCTCCCGGCTACGTCTTTTTTTGAATACTTTTCAATTGGCGAAAAATAGGCACTAGCGTTAACTTCCATCAGAATTGGTTCATTGTTTGGACCATATAGCAAATCAAGGCCGCAATAGTCGAGGTCGAGTATTTCACTAACTTTGATGGCCATCTTAGCAAATGCTTCAGGAATATCAACTTGTAAGCCAATCCCGCCTGTTTCGATGTTGCTTCGGAATTCACCCGCATTTTGTGCATTTCTTTGCATGGAGGCAACAATTTTTTTATCAACTAAGACGATGCGCAAGTCTTTTCCAAAACTACTAGCAATAAACTCCTGATACAAATGTGGAATGTTAACAAGTTTCTTAGTTGTTGCTTTAAATTCTTTTTCATCGCGGACTAGATATACTTGTTCGCCTAGTGAACCATAGTAGTGTTTAATAACGAGAGGAAAATTGAGTTCTTGAAGAACACGTTGATGAAACTGTTCATCACTTCCTTGTCCGTATCTTAAGGGGTAGTTAATTGTTTTTGGCATTTTAATCCCGTGGTTAGTAAGGGCAAGATGCGTAAGCATTTTACTATCACAAATATTAATAGCTTCAGCCTTATTAAAAAGGCGAAAACCAGCAAGTTCTAAAAGTTTGGCAATATGATAATCTTTATCAAAATATATTATAAAATCATAGGCTTCCAAATTTGTTTGCGCCTCTCCGTTCTCGTCAATAAAGGCTAATACTTGATCATTACGTTTATAATCAATCGTGACTTGGTATTTTGCAAATTCATCTTGTAGACGCTTGACCATATGAAAAAACTCTTCCCAAACAGTGAAAGCATTACTAACGACTAAGCCTTTACGAATTAACATAGCGTGCACCTCTTTTAACTATTTAATTTTACCATTAAAAACATAAGATTATCATATTCTTAATATGAGTCTTATCTTTATCTAAACAAAAATCGCACTTGAGTGCGATTATTTTTGAAATGGCGGAGCAAGAGAGACTCGAACTCTCGCGTCAGTTACCCGACCTACTTCCTTAGCAGGGAAGCCCCTTCACCAACTTGGGTATTGCTCCAAACATTGCCATTAAATATTATCATGTTAAACCGATGATGTAAATAAGATTAATGGCAATTTTTTTGTAAAAATTAATAGGCTTTAGCGACAACGAGAAGATGCTTTGCTTTCTTACCACTGACAATGCATTTATCACTAAAGGCAGTTTGATTAAAGGGCATACATCTAGCAGTAGCACTGAAGCGTTCTTTAATTAATTGTAGTCCGGCTAGATCACCATCCCACATAACTTTGGCATATCCTAATTTTTGGTTGAGAATGTAATCAAGTTCTTCTAATGAATGTGCTTCTGTTGTATGGTCAACAAAATAGTTTAATGCCTTTTGATACATTGCGTCGTGAATGTCGCTTAGAAGCGGAGAAATTGTTTTTTCAAGTTCGGCATCAGCAAACATGAATTTTTCGCCGTTGTAGCGCTTAGCGCCGCTTATATTACCGTTTTCTAAGTCGCGGGGACCTATTTCTAAACGAATAGGGACACCCTTCATTTCGTACTCACTAAACTTCCAACCAGGTGTGCGATCACTATCGTCAAGTTTGACACGTAAGCCAAGCTTATCGAGCCTATTTTTAATGTCTCGAGCTTTAGCAAGAACACCAGGCTTATTTTGTTGAATAGGAATAATCACAACTTGTGTTGGCGCAACATAAGGCGGAAGCGAAAGGCCGTTATCATCACCGTGGACCATAATAATCGAACCTATGAGGCGTGTGGAGACTCCCCAACTTGTTTGAAAAGGATTAACGAGATTATTTGTTTTATCTTGATATTTAATATTGAAAGCTTTGGCAAATCCATCACCAAAATAATGACTTGTCCCGCTTTGTAAAGCTTTACCATCTGGCATTAAGGCTTCAATCGTATATGTTTCAACCGCGCCAGCAAATTTTTCGTTTTCGGTTTTGACACCCGTTAAGAAAGGAATTGCAAGAACGTCCTTACCCATGTCGTTATAAATTTGTAGCATATCAAGTGCTTCTTGGCGAGCTTCTAGTTCACTTTCGTGCATCGTGTGACCTTCTTGCCAAAGAAACTCACTACCTCTTAGGAAGGGTCTTGTTGTTTTCTCCCAACGCACGACACTACACCATTGATTGTATTTCTTTGGTAAATCGCGGTAACTAGAAATAATTTTGCTAAAGTGTTCGCAAAATAACACTTCACTTGTTGGCCTAATAATTAAAGGATCTTCTAGTGTCGTTTTTCCACCTATCGTTGCAACAAGCGTTTCTGGTGCAAAACCCGCAACGTGATCTTTTTCCTTTTGAAATAAGGAGGCGGGAATTACGAGGGGCATATACACATTCTCATGACCCGTTTGTTTAAAACGCTTATCAAGATAACTTTGAATATTTTCCCAAATCGCATAACCATAAGGACGATAAATAATAAAGCCTTTGACGCTGCTATAGTCCATTAGTTCAGCCTTACGACATACATCTGTATACCATTGTGCGAAGTCGTCTTCAATCCGAGTTATCGCATCATTTTTAAATTCTTTTTTCATTTTATCTTTTCCTCGTCATGTTCGTTATTTTTTGCATTTTCTTTTTCTCTATTGGGAGAATCATCGCTGATTTTTTACTAATTTCTTCACTACTGACATAGTCGACACCTGCGCGAACAAAGTATTCAATGTCACTCCAGTTGAGTAAGTCACTGAGAACAATAGGCTTTTTATAGCGGAGAAGTTTGCCTAGTGCCGATAATAAGTATACGCGATTACGTTCATTTTTATAAGATTTTTTTAGCAATCTATCATCGACAAAATAGAAATCGAACATTGCATAAATTGCATTCGGTAAAATCAGTTCAGTGTCTTGTAAAGTTAGCGATATTTTAAAACCAGAGCGCTTAATATCTTCAAGTACGATTTTAACTTCTTCGATGTTATTTAGGGAAGCCTCAATATCATCCGAGTCAAACATCAAAACGAGATCAATTTCATTGACGTGATTCATCCGCGCAAGGGAACGGACAATAGAGTCACGGTTAATTAACTGAGCTGGCATAAATAGTTTGTAACTATGATTTTGCACTTCATTATAAAATAGTGATGTTGTTTTACGACAGACCACAGAAAAGAGTTCTTTATCACGATCTGACTTAATCGCATAGTCCGTTAGTTCTTGGTAATTATTGAATGAAGATTGATATGGTTCAATGTAGGCTATGTAACCAACTATGTCAGCTTTTTCAACGTTGACAAGTGGGCGAAAGAGTAATTGCATTTTTTTCTCTTTTATAAAATTGTCTAATTCCGACCGTACATAATCACTAGAAAGTCCAGTTTCAGGTTGTAGGTTATCGTGATAAAAAATAAACTGATTTTTAGTTTCGGCGATAAAGGCAGAGTCGCGGGCAACTCCGATAATGTCTTCAAAACTTGCAAATAATTTGGCCTCTGCAACCCCAATTGAAAAGGAGTAACCATCTATTCCATTTATATTCATAAAGCTACTAAGATGGTGTTGAATAGAATTAGCAATCACCCGCGTCTTCTTGTAATCTTGCGCCCGACTATCGAGAACACCAACGTGTAAATCATCAATATCAAACATGACACGATTAGGATTTATAAAAAGGGATAAATAGTCCTTAAGTTTCGTAATAAGCAGTTTTTCTAAATCTAAATCACCTTCTTGGCGTTTATGAATTTTAAAGAAGCGAATAACCATGAGAATTCCGCGTTGTTTGTGATGGGCTTTTTTATATAAACTTGTCACTCTTTCATAGTTGCGGAAATAACTTTGGTGTTTACCTTCTAAGCGGTGATTGATTTGATGTCGAGGGCGGAGATATCTTAATAAATAACTTTCTAAATAAACAATTTTCTTTTCCTTGTCGACTTTTAAAACTTGCAGTAAAGAGAAGAATGTTGACTTTAAGGAGGCAACATTCACGTCAGCTTCATAAAAAAGTGGTACTTCTTGACCATTAATAAGATTATCGAGCCAAGCTCTCATTCCCTCAACAGCATTACTTTCAAATTGGTGAAAAAAGGCTTCAACATTACCTTCGTTTCGTTGTGAAAAACGTCGTTTATCAAAAAATAATGAACGATCACGTCCAAAATCAATGACGAATATTCGCGTTGGGTTGACTGCTGTTTTAATTTTATAGCGGTGTTTTTTATCTGTATAATGATAATAAATAAGACTAGACAACAAAATGATAATAAACAAAAATGTCACCACAAAGGAAACCGTTAAGGCGGGATATTGTTCAAAAAAAGATATATTAGTTACCATGCTCTCTCCTCATATATAACTAAGTTATATTATACACATTTTAACGCCTTAAATACACACTAAGTAAATAGAGAAACTATGTAGCACTAGCCTAAATTTATGTTATAATTTTTTTGTCGTGGAGAAATACCCAAGCGGCTGAAGGGGCTGGTCTCGAAAACCGGTAGGAGGTGAAAGCCTCGCGAGGGTTCAAATCCCTCTTTCTCCGCCATATAACAAGCATAGGTTTGATACAATAAAGCGAATTACCATTCGCCTTAGTATCAGGCCTTTTTTTATTGCAGATAGGGCGTTTTATCCCTATATTCCAAAATTCAAAGTAGGCATAAATGAATTTTAAGCGTCTGTAAGCACGACATTATAATTACTGTAATAAATTTTCACACGATTACTCAACCATTTACACGATTACAAGTAGATTTACACGATTACATTTGAATTCACACGATTACAAGTAGATTTACACGATTACATTTGAATTTACACGATTACAAGCGATTTTCACACGATTATACTGTAATTTAATTGTTGCTATTGGTTTTTACAAGATGGACCGAAAGAAAATGCCTTAAACGTCAAAATATTTCTGTTTGCTCTTGCTTATTCATTAAAAACGGGATACAATCAAATTGAAATAAAAAGTCTAAAAAGGCATAATATTTCAGTGGGGTGTTTATATGAAACAAATAAGTAGAGATTTTTATCTAAATCAGTTGATAAACTCAAAGCACAACAGACTAATTAAAGTAATAACAGGCATTAGAAGATGTGGGAAATCGTATTTATTAGATCCCCTATTTACTAAACACTTAATTGAAAGTGGTGTTAATGACCGGCATATTATTAAAATGAATTTAGATGAAATTAGAAACAAACAGTATTTAGATCCTGTGAAACTAGACGAATATTTAAGAAGTCAAATATTAGATAGTGATATGCATTATATAATACTAGACGAAATACAGCTTGTTAAAGATTTTGAAGCAGTATTAAATGGTTTTCTTTATATGGATAACGTTGATGTTTATGTCACGGGTAGTAATTCCAAATTCTTATCAACAGATATTATTACTGAGTTTAGAGGCAGAGGCTTTCAAATAAACATTTATCCGTTATCTTTTTCTGAATTTATAGAAAACAAAGATGTTGACAAAAGAACTTCATATAATGAATATATAAGATTTGGAGGTATGCCTTTAGTACTGTCAATGAAAACGGATGAAGATAAATCTAAGTATCTTAAAGACTTATTCGAATTAACATACTTAAAAGATATTGTTGAAAGAAATCAAGTTCAAAGAAAGGATGTTTTAGAATCAGTAGTCAACATGGTTGCTTCTTCAATAGGATCAATGACAAACCCTAACAAGCTAACTAACACTTTTAAAAGTAAAGGTACTAAAGAGTTATCAATAAATACAGTTATCCAATACTTAGATTATTTAATAGATTCTTTTTTGATTGAAAAAGTTGATAGATATGATATCAAAGGGAAAAGATATATTCAGTCAACATCAAAATACTATTTTACAGACCTCGGATTAAGAAATGCACGCCTAAATTTTAGACAGCAAGAAGAAAATCACATTATGGAAAATATCGTCTATTTGGAATTAGTTAGAAGAGGATACAATGTTGATGTGGGTATTGTTGAAATTAGAGAAGGTGACAAAAGAAAGCAATTAGAAGTTGATTTTATATGTCACCAACATAATAAAAAGTACTATGTTCAAGTTGCACTAAATTTAGATACAACAACTAAGACAGACCAAGAGACTAGACCATTTATAAATATTGCAGACAGTTTCAAAAAAATAATTGTAGTTAGAGATGATATTAAACCTTGGATTACTGAAGAAGGTATTTTAATTATCGGCATTATTGAATTCCTATTAAATTCAAATAGTCTGGATATTTAGAAATTTAAATCTGTATTATTAAAGAGAATAAATCATGGTTAAGGGAGGAAAATCATGACGAAAAGTAAAACTATTTTATTACTATTTATCATGTCAATATTTTTTTTGCTAAGTAGTTGTATAAACACTGGTGGACCTATTTATGTTGAAAGTATTTCAGTTTATTCTGGTGAGGAACTGATTTCTGGTAATTATATGTACTATGATGGAAATAACTGGCAAGATTATGATGGCAAACCTACAAAAGAAAAAATCTATTATAGCGTTAATGTGGAAAAAGAAGACATCAAAGTCATCTTTAATATATATGCTCCAAAAACGACGATAACTGAAGTTAAACTAGTCACAAATACAGATCTATTTTATGCCAACAACAATACTGTCTTTATAAGCGAGAATATTACAAATAATGATGATCTATATGCTTGTCCATTTGAATTTGATTTTACTAATGAATTTAATTCCATTTCAGTTTCAGGGTTTGCTACCAATAATGGCCTAAAATATATGGGAGCTAAAAATTCGGAAAATAATTTTATATTATGGGGAGTCCATTTAAATTTTATAGATTAGTCCAACACCTTTAAAACGTTTTAGTTAGAACATCGTTGCAGGGGTACGTAAAATTCTGCTAGGGGTGCGTAGATTTTTCTAAGGGTGCGCAATTGTATCAAATTAGGTCGGTAAACACATATTGAATGCTGAGGTTTGATACAAAGTTCGAACTGCTAAAGTATTCGTAGACACCTAAAAAGGTCTATGAATACTTTACAAGTGCAACAAAGTTATCAGACCTTTTTTATTAGTTTTCTAATTTGACTCGTTGTATTACAATTGTTGATTTCAAATCACCTTGGACGAAATAAAAATGTAGTTTTAAAAACACGAGAGCATTAAATTGTAAATTAATTCGAATTCGAAGTATAATACGAATGAGGATCGATATATGAGCATAAAAAATATTAATCACATATCAAATATAGTAAAAACCCTCAACAAATCGACTTTAAAAGTGACATGTTAAGACTAAGATTAATTAAAAAGTAGTAAATCTTTAGAAACGCAAATACATATCATTTCTATTAGAGTGACACTAAAAAGATTTAGATACTATTTTTACACCATTTCACTTTTGCTTAGAAAGAGTAACTAGCTTTAAGTTCAATAACTCGCTTCTTGAATAGCTTGGTAAAAATAAATGGTGTTTTATAATCATCTAGATATTGAGAGTGAGTCGGTTAAAACTGATAGGGGACCACTAACTCATCTGTATTTAATGGGATAACAAGTACTCGTAGTAAAGGTTTTTACTGGACTTAACTAAACCCATGTAAGCCAGACGAAACCCAAAATAGAGCACTAAAAACAGAAAATTATAGTAATATAGAAGTTTTCTATCAAGCTTAGTTTATAACATTAAACATGAACATGCTTTGGGTCACATAAATAGATTTAACAATAAAGGGGAAAATTATAATGCAATTAAAAGGTATACACCACGTAACAGCAATAACATCAAGTGCGGAAAAAATATATGATTTCTTTACTTATGTTTTAGGAATGAGATTAGTTAAAAAAACAGTAAATCAAGATGATGTTAACACTTATCATTTGTTTTTTGCAGATGATAGAGGCAGTGCCGGTTCAGACATGACATTCTTTGATTTTAAAGGTATTCAACAAGTAAAACATGGCAACAACGAACTTCAAAGAACAAGCTTTAGAGTCCCAAATGATTTAGCGCTAGTTTACTGGTTAAAAAGGTTTGCCAAGTACAATGTTGAACACACGGAAATCAAAGAAATATTTGGCCGTAAAATCATCTACTTCAAAGACTTTGATGAACAACTATATGCACTTATTAGTGATGAGAATAATACTGGAATAAAAAGTGGAATTCCGTGGCAAAAAGGGCCTGTTCCGAATGAATTTGGGATTACAGGACTTGGGCCAGTCTTTATTAATGTTAGTAATCTAGCGGTGATGAAATCAATATTGGAAACTGTCTTTTTAATGAGAGAAACAAGTCAAGAGGGCAATATCCACTTATTTGAAATGGGTGAAGGTGGAAATGGCGCTTCACTATACATTATTAATGATGACAGTAAAGATTTTAGCAAACAAGGCTATGGGGGTATCCACCATATCGCTTTTAGAGTGGAAACTAGTAAAAAACTCCATGCATGGATTGAGCGGCTTAATAGTTTGAGAGCACCAAATTCTGGTTATGTTGATCGATTCTATTTTGAATCATTATATACAAGACTATATCCAAATATTTTATTTGAAATAGCAACTGATGAACCAGGCTTTATTGATGATGAAGAGTCATATGAAATATTGGGCGAAAAACTTGCACTTCCACCACGATTTAGGGCTAGTCAAGCTAAAATAGAAAAGATTGTTCGCCCAATTGATACTATTAGAAGTACAAAAGAAATAAAAAAAGAGTATTTATAATGATGGGAACTGATAAGGCTAAGGAAGAGTTAAAATTGATGATTATCTTATTTAAGACATATCAAACTTTAACTAACTTCATCAAAGCAGATATTTCTAATAGCGATTTTAATTTAAACGAGTTTGCCGTTTTAGAAGTAATTTATCATAAAGGTTCCATAAGCGTAAATGAGATTTCACAGAAAGTTTTAGTGGCAAATTCATCACTAACTTATATTTTGGACAAGTTAGTTAAGAAGTCATTAATCCAAAGAACTCAAGATAACAAAGACAAACGTGTTACTTATATTAGCCTTACTAATAAGGGTGAAAAACTAGCAAAAGATATTTTCCCACCGCATTATGAACATTTAATGGAAGTTTTTAATGTCTTAAGTGCCGAAGAAAAATTAACCGCTAGTCGTATTTTGAAAAAATTAAGTTTGAGTGTGGTAAATAAAAATGATAAATAAATATATTAATAATAATAGTCGACATACACTAATAATGTTACATGGTAGCGGTGGTAATGAAATCGAGATGTTACAACTTGGAAAAAGAATTAATCCTCATTTTAATATATTAAGTATTAGAGGTAATGTTAATGAAGGCGGGATGAATCGTTTCTTTAAAAGATTTGGT
>Ga0265295_1005124_pt1 | contig 17035 bp, 28 predicted proteins | sample Munlansysbiofilm_FD_192503 | JGI IMG/M metagenome (GOLD analysis project Ga0265295, IMG submission 192503) | Leachate microbial communities from a municipal landfill in Southern Ontario, Canada - Methane capture system biofilm | ecosystem: Engineered > Solid waste > Landfill > Unclassified ...
TATCTAGCTGGACCCCTGGGAGTAATTTATTTTTTGTTGTATCAGTCATTTATATAGCCCCCTGGGCTCCTGGTAGTAAGTTATTATTCCTGCTGCTATGAGCCCTATTATTACTGCTGGATAGAAATTTTGATAGTAAAGAAATATCATTGAGGCTCCAGATAGGAAGCCGACCCCAAAAGATACAAGCATGTAGAAAGGCTTTGGAGAGAACTTTAAAATCATGGAGAGCACCCCCTTTTTATTCTATGTCTTTTTCTTTTAGATTTTCTGAATAGTAGAATGTTTTGATTACTCCGAGAGCCCCAGATAAGAGAGCTAGACCCCCGTTTAAGTAACCGTAAACGCTTTCATATGTTATTACTTTGTATGTTTCAATGGCTCCAGATGTTGAATTCATTAAAACATATGTCTTTTCCATATCAAAGGAGGCTAAAGAGCAACATAAAAATAAGGCTGTGCTTAAAAAAATTAAAATCCCTTGATAGTTATCTTTTTCTAGGCTGTAGAAGAAGATAAGAAATGCTGCAATTTCCAAGAATAAAAAAAGTGTTAGGTCCAGGAGGACCCCCCCTTTTTCTTTGTAAGATGAGAGAGGATAGAAAGAAGGTTTTTTACCTTCTCCCCCCGCCTAGACCCATGAGAGCCCCTATAATTACAACGAAGACTCCCACGTAAGGAACCATCGAGAACAAGTCAATTGCTCCCCAGCCAGAGGATTTTATGTTTGAGTATGACGTATTTGCTTCTTCTGATCCGAGAGCAGCTATTTTACCGTCGGTCTGTCCCTGGAGAGTACCGAACAGCAACGCACAAAGCATGAGAGTAGCCAGAAGAACAAGAATACCAATTGCGGATCCCTGTGCAAACGCACCCTCGTGCTTTACGAACTTCGATTCATAGACGGCTTTAAAGCCTCTATCGTGACATTCAGAGAGATATTTACAGACTTTGTTGGAGAAACTCATTTTCTTTGCACCTCCTACACAACTATAGCTTATTTATAGTATATAATTGTAATAGTTGTATGTAGTTCTCCACTACATAGACAAATTTTTTTTTAGAAATTAAACAGAGGTTTTAATATGGCAGGTTATAAACTTATGGATTCTACTGGGAAGCCTTTGGGCTTTGTATTTCCACATCAGGACCTTTTGGTTTCAATGACTGAAGCCCTGAAAGAGCAGCAGTTAACAGCATACATTGACCTTTCAGAGCACCTTAAAAATATGTCTATCCTGGCTTTTGATGAAAGGGATTTCCAATCTTTAGAAAAGATAGAGGAAGTTAAGGCAGCCTTCAAGAAACATATTAATACTGTTTCTGTCGAGAAGATTGATAATAGTACTATATATAATATTGAAAATGTTAATTCTGAATATTTTAAAAATGCTGACCTTAAAATTATGTGCGAGTATAGATTTGCTGGAGTAATTGAAAGGATATGTATAGCAGCCCTTAGAAAGACTATTTTAAGGGACCAAGTACCAGAAGCCCAGACAAAAATTTTCTATCAACCTGAGAGAGATATAGACCTTACAATAAGAGGATTTAATGAGTATTTGGAAGAAAAGGGTTTTTCCCCTATGGACCTGGAGTGAGTTTAAATGGAGGATATGAGCCCTTATTATGAAAAAAAGTTTGGAGTTCAATTTAATTGGTTCTGGTATTTTGTAGATATTGCTAAGAGAGCTTTCCTTTATGAAAATTCTTCTTTTCAGGCTGCGATAGGTAAGAGACGATCTGGTAAATCTATTTTTTGTTTGGCTGCTGCTGGGGCAGTGGACCCTGACTTTAATGAAGAAAAAATATGTTTTGGAATTGATGAACTTAAAAAGGTCTTGAATGATGGTAAAGAATGTGCTGTTGTATGGGAAGAGGCTGGAGCCTCTGCTTATAATAGGGATTTTATGGACGAGAGGAATAAAATTATATCCAAAACTCTTCAGGTTTATGGTTTCCGAAAAATAGCCCTTTATGGAAACTTCCAGCATTTAAAGTTTCTAGATGGAGATATAAGGCTCCAGTTGGATTGTTTTTTCAGGTTAAAGGCTATGAATAGTTTTGATGATAGTAATAAGCCATTCACTCAAACCTGGGCTGAGCCTTATTGTATTGTTACAGATTATATTCAAGAGCCCCTTATAGCTCCATATAAGGTCCAAAGGGATGGATTATATCAGGGGATTGGAAAAATCCCTATGCCACAGATGTGGGACCTTTTTGAGATATGCGGAATAACTAAGCAGACATATAAAGCATATCAGAAGAAGAAAGAAGAGTATTTTGTAGAGATAGGGGAAGAGGATAAGGGGAAGGAGGATCAGGAAGAAGTATTTTCAAAGAGAGAGCTAAAGACCCTTACAAGAGTTAATGTTGCTTTTCTTAATTTGGCTTCCAGGCTGACAGAGGATGAGAAGATAACAAAGAAAAGGATAGCTGACCTGGCTGATATTCCGGTTAGTACTTTGAATGTCTGGCTGTCTAAAGCAGAGGGAGCTCAGGACCTGCAGAATAGGATTACAGAATAAGAAACAACAACGAATAATTTTTTTGATAATACTTAATACAAAACAAAAAATTCAACTTTTAGCCCCTTGAAGGCTGAAAGAGACTTCTTTTTTTTGTTGTTTTTTCTCCTGGGTTTTTGCTCAGAAATGGTCCATTTTTTCTTTGGTTTTCTCCTGGAGAATTCCCAGAATTAGAGGGAGATATAGTATTAAGAAAGCCAGGGAGACAGAAGATATAATATAAACTACTATAACAGAAAGCATATCGAAAAAAGAGGGAGGGAGAGTATATAATATTTGTCTGTTACAAAGAATTAAAAGATACCTTCACTTCATCAATCCCGTATTGTTCTTTATGGGCTTCGTAAGGAATTAAGAGGGATGATTCAGCAGGAGGTTTAAATGCTTCTCCCTTTGCAGACAGGAGCCCCCAGTAACCCCCCTGAAGCCTTTTGATCGTATAGCAGTATGCACCTTTATCATCTGTCCAGACTTCGGAACAGCAAACCCCAGGTCTTTTCCCTTCTGGAATATCATTATCTGAAAGGTTTTTCTCCTGCTCCTTTGAAAAGTCTTTAAGTCTGCTATATCCACATCTGAGCCCAGCCAGCTTTAAATATTCGGTAATAAAGTTTCTGTTTCCATCAAGAATATATATCAATTAGAGCCCCCCTTATTATTTAGATAATTTATTTGAGAGGATAGGTTATAAATTGAAATTTTAAGGTTTTTCCAATACACTCCCCCTTTTTCATGGAAAGGATAAGAGTTAGATTCAATTTTAGAAAGTTCTGATTTATCGTGTTCTAATTCTTTTGTTAATTTTTCGAGTGTTAACATTTTAATCCCCTCCTAGTGTAAGGCTGAAGAAGAGGAGGAGACTAAGGACCCATATAAGGTCCTGAAGCCTAGCAGATCGGTTCATATTATCCCCAGCTTGATAGAGACATACTGACTTAATATCCTGGCTCTTTCTGAGAGTCCAGCAGCCTCCAGGACCTTTGAGAATACAGAAGTTTCTATAATGTTTATAGCATGTACCACCATGAAAGACCCCCCAGCCTTATTTAATCGTAAATGTTGTATTTTTCCAGAAGGGAATTAAACTCCTCCTGTTTCCTGGAAATCCTTCTTCTATTTCTTTTAATTCTTCGTATTCTGCTTTTTCTGCTGGTATAGCATCATACAACCGCCCGCATCTAGAACATTCAAACTTTAAGCCATGTTCTGTTTCTCTACTGTTGAACACAAAGTTTTTGCAGATTGGACAAACCATGTTTAAGACCCCCCAGCCTTATTTAATCGTGAATGTTATATTTTTCCAGGAGTGTTCTGAACTCGTCCTGTTTCCTAAAAATCATCATTAATAGACATGTTTCATAAGAATTTAGTATATGATTGAATAGGTCCCCTGTTTCTTTTATGAAGCCTTTTTCCATTTCTTGTAATTCCTCGTATTCTGCTTCTTCTGATGTGCTGCAAAGCCTCCCTCCTGCTGTCTGAAAGGCTATAACTTCTTTGACCATGATATTAAACCTCCTCTTTTAATTCATCTGGATATACGGATCCTGAGTAAATCCCGTTACAGTAAATAGCTAACCTTATATTGTCTGAGTGTTCTAAAGGATATTTTTCATAGTTAGAGATAAAGAGGTTTACTTTATCCCTGTTTCCTTCATATAGGGAGAGATAGAACCCAGATAGTTTATTTTTAGTTATTGCTGCTTTCATTTACTTTTATTCCTCCCTGTGTATTATGATTGATATTTTAGCGTTCTTAAATTCCCCTGTCCCTCCTGGGACATAGAGAACCCCAGATGAGGGAAGAGTAATGTCTGTTATTTCTGCTTTCAGGTCTTTTCTTTGAAAAGTTATTTCTCCTGCTTCTTTTTCAGAGTATCGTTTTACAGTCATTGAAAATAACCTCCAGGGACCAATATATAGCCATTATTAAAGCAAAGCTTTCTGCTGTGACAATAACAACCAGGGACCAACATATAGCCATTATTAAAGCAAAGCTTTCTGCTGTGTCATTATCTTCCTGGAAAGGTTCTTTATATCTTATACCCCTTAATGGGCCTGTGTGAGAGATTGAGACCATAGTTCAACACCTTTTATTATATGTCCACAAAAAGGACAGGTTAGAGAGTTAAAGTTATTTGCTGCTTTTCTGAAGTCTTTTTTACATTGTGAGCATGTAAAAATTTTATACATTGGAGAGCCCCCCAGCCCTTTTTATGAAAGTTCTTCCCTTAGAGTTTCATAGTATATTTCTTTCATTTCTTGATAGGTCCCTTCTGAAGAAACCCAGAATTCCCCCTGAACATCATGGAGGATAAAGAAGGCTTTAAAATCCATTGTGCAGAGTTTTAAGAAGCCTTTGGGTAATTGGTCCATAAGAATTATTTTTTCTCCCTGCTGCGAGGCTGGGAGCCCAGACCATTTTATTATAACTTTCATGCGTACCACCTTTGTATTTTTTTTAAAATTCTTTGAAGGTCCAGTTAAAGGACTCTTTCTTTTCTCCTGCTCCTTTGAAAAGGATTATACAGTTATCAGGATCTATTTTCTGTTGTTCTGGTATTATATTTGAAAGATCAATATCAAGAACCATATTATACCCCCCTGGTTTTAGACTGCTTTTTATGACTCCCTTCTAAGGTTATAGAAGAGAGCCCTCCTGGTTTAATACTCGTTTGCGTAACATTCGCTTACTGCTTGTTCTACTATCTGAAACTCTTCTTCTTCTGTTTCCCGTAACATGATTTCGTATTCGACTTGATCTAGTATGTGTAAAAGTTCCTGCTTTGCATTTATTAGTTCGCTGTATGTCATTTCATTAGTTGGTTTGTTATCCATTCGTTAAGCCTCCTTTTAGGTTTGGAAGAGTTAAGAGGTTCTGTTTTTCCCTGGAAGACCCCCCCTTATACTCTTAGTTTCGCTTTGTACTGTTTACAGATTTTTGTTTCTGAAAATTTAATCTGTTTTTTAATCTTTACAAATTCCATCTTTTCTTTTCGATTGTTTGATTTTTTGTAGCTGTTTTTTGGGCCTTGTTTTAGCCCTTACTACCCTATTGTCTTTGAAGGTATATAAAGTTATCTTAGAGTGTAGTTATAGTATTCTAAGACTTGTTTAAATAAGAAAGTGTAAAATAGATAATTTTATGCTCTAGGTCTACCCTAAGAGCATTAAAAAATATTAAATAAATATAGGATTAATAAAAAGGTTTATTTGTCTGGCTGTTCTGGGCTGTTTTGGTCTTTGGGTCTTTCTTTCCAGCCTCCGTAAGAATCATCAAAGAAATAGCCCCATTCGTTAAGCCTGGACTTTATAGTATTTGTATTTACATCATAGATTTTAGCTATGGCTGAAGCAGATAAGCCCTTAGAGATATACTCCAGGACTTTCTTTTTATTAATGTCTTTCTTTGGTCTGTGACATATTACCCCTTTGTCTAAAGCAGCCTGGAAGCCTTCCTTACTTCTTTCATTAATTATTTCTCTTTCAAATTCTGCTACTAAGCCCAGTATTCCTAATTGTAGCTTCCCTGTAGGAGTAGAAATATCAAATTCCTGCTGAAGCGTTACAAATTTTACACCCTGGGAAACAATTGTCTGGACATTAGTATATAGATCCAAGAGAGACCTAGCAAACCTGTCAAGCTTTGTAACTAATACCATAGTAGGGAGGTTTTCCCCTGCTTTGATAAGGTCCATCATTTTCATAAATTCAGGTCTTAACTTTGCTGATTTTCCAGATCTCCCAAAGTCAATAAAGGTCCCCAGTACCTCTATGTTTTTGGTTCTGCAGTATGCTTTAAGGTCCTTCTCCTGATTTTCAATACTGTTTCTCTGGTCTGTTGTAGAGACTCTGCAATAAATATAAGCTGTTCTTTTGTCCATAGTATGACCCTTTATATACTAAGTTCTGTTTTTTGGGCTTTTTCTGTTGCTGTGCAAAAACCCTATAGACTTATTATATGTATATGTATAAAAAGGTTCTGCAATCTAATACCATTTACTTATTATATGAAAAATTTGAATTAAGAATACCTCCTTATAAAAGAATTCCAAGAGAAAGGGACCGGAGCCAGAGAATCTCTAACCATTTTATTATAATCTTCTATTTCTTCCTTTGAGTCTTTGGGCTCCTGTTCATGAGGTTCCTGAGAATCCATGTATAGAGCCATAGAGAGTTTCACAGGAAAGCCCCCCTTATAGCTAGGAGCCAGTAAATTAGAAATAATCCTGCTGTTTGTTTACAGCCTGATTTATAGGAACAGATAAGAAGGAGAGGATTTGATAAACAGTAAAGTAACTGAGCTAATCCAGCATTACCCCCAGAAAGAATAAAGGTCCCTGCTAGACCCAGTATGACCCCGATTGAGTTAAGGATTTTTGTTATCAAGTGTACCACCTAGGATTATTCTTCATAATTCTTATGAGTCTGTTTAAGATAGAGTTCTGTAGCTTTGCAGAATGTTAGGCTCTGCTTTGGCTGGGTTTTTGTCTTTTGGCTGGACTTTCCAGATGTCTCCTTTTTCTGGAGGTCCCTATAGTCTCCATATAGGCTCATAGAGTCTTTTCTATGGCTCATTCTAAAGCCTGTTATTGTGGATAGTATCCCCTTAAGGAAATATTTCTTTCCTGAAGGTTTAACGGGCTTTTCCTGGGATTTTGAGAGGGTTTCTTTTGGTCTTACTCTTTCCTGAAGGTTTTTGGAGGCTGTCCAATTTCTGACCCCTGTTACCCAGTAAAGGGAGCCATGAGACATAGACATAGACTTTTCAAGATAGGAGGCTAAGAGATCCCCTGGTGCTCTCCCAGCAGATTCCAAAGGACAGGACCGAGCCCATATCCAGCCCCTTAAAGGCTCCTGTTTTATAGTGTGGATGTCCATTATGGGTCCCCCTCCATATTTGCACCATGTATATTGAAGAAGTTTTTTAGTAGCTAGCCAGTTTACTCCAAAAATAATTATGTGGAAGTGAAGCCGCCCGTTCTCCTGGAATTCTGCCACTTTAATCCAGCAGGCTCTTTCAGGGAGAACCCTTTTTAGGAACCTCTGCATTTTACCCCAGGCTTCTGACATTCTTCTGTTTGCTTCCCATAAAGTATCCTGAGGTCTAGGCTGGGCTGTAAGTGTAAGAAAGACCCCTTTCATAAATCTTTTAGAGGCAGCCTGATAAACAGCCCTAAAGCCATCTATGTTTTCCTGCTGTCTCTGCTGGGATGTAAAACGGGTTTTATAATTTATTATAAGGTCCTGGGAAAATATAGGGTTTCCATCTGGAGCCCTTGAAAGAATTATTTTTTCAAATCTAACCCTATTACAATAATCTTTAAAGTGTTTGTCTATCTCGTTTTTTGCTTCTGTAGTGTATTTAAATTCTTTTTCTTCTTTATTATAATATCCGAAATTATGTATTCTGTTCATTATTAAAGCTGCTGCTACTCTTTCAGGTCCCGCCCTGACTAAGCCAGTTAAAGGTTTATATGTTCTGCTGTTATCGTTTTTATCTTTAAGGTTGCTTCTGTTAGGGTTTTTGGTTTTTTCCGTGCTTTGCTTATCAATGTTATCAAGTCTAGTCAGAGGCTTAAAAAAATTTAATGGGTTAGTTCTAACCCAGAGAAAACCCCCTTTATTTTCTATGAAGAATAATAATTTAGCCTTTTGAGTTTTGAAGTAATTATATAGACTCATTAAGGCTTTTGTCCCTGATAATTTCAGATAAGAGAGTATCTGGTTTACTGTCTTTGGTTCATTAAAACAAAAGTCTTGAATTTTTGCCTGTTGTTCTGGAGAGAGAGCCAAGATTACCACCTTGATTAAGAGAGAGCTAGGAGAACCCCTTATTTTTTGGTTTTTAGATAATTTTTTTTAACTGTGAATTTTTAGAAAAAAAAATAAAGGGTTTAAGTTAATCTTTCATAATCTAAAAATTTTAATAGGTTTTCTATTTCTGCTTTGTGTTTTTTATAGCAGATATTTCCATATCCTAAAGCCTGAGTTTTAGGATTTTTAAGTTTCCTGTTACACCTTTTACAATTGGAGTACACCTGGAGAGATTCAGACATTAAGGACCCCCCCATAGAGCCTTAGAGCCTGTTTATATATTTGTTGGTAATACTGTTCAGGCTCAAAGTATGGTTTATCACCATAGAGAGAATTATAAGCAGCCATTGAGGATAGAACAGGCTGTTTTTCTTCTTCTGTTAGCTGGCTGTATAAAGCAGGAATAACCCCGCTTTTGTTTCTTCTTTCTTTTTTCTTCCTGGTTGTAAAAAGGAAAGGTTTTTTAGGCTGTTCGAGAGCCTCAGATTTTTGCTGAGAGCTCATAGGAGATAGCCCCCGAATAGCAATTCTTTCCAGGAAATACATTTATTCCCTTCCCAGGTCCCCATGTTGAGAATGTGAACAGGGAATCTATAGAATAATACTGGGACTCCTTCTTTTTGGACTAATACAATGTAGTCCCCTCCTTCTTGTAATAAAATTTCATGCTGGTAAGAGTTAAAGCAGAGCCTTCCTGTTCTTAACCCATGCTTATATTTTTTATCTGTTACTAGGTCCTGACAGCTTTTAACCTCTGCTTTTATTCCTTCTATTGTGCAATCTATAGCCCCTTTGTAATCAAAGACTGCATTAGGATAGATGGCTTTAACCCAGTTTTCCATTTCTATCCCGTTTTGTTTTGCTCTTATGTTTCCTTCTGCTGTGCTCATTCTTCCCACCCCATGAGGAAAGCCCCAGCAGCCAGAAGTAGACCCATAAACATAAAGGAACAGTAACAGCCCCCTTTTATAATACTGATAGTAATATTAGAGATAGGAGACATTATTAATATCCCCCATATGCGAATTTTGTATAAATTGTTACAGCAATTAAGAAAGTTGAAAGGCAGAGAACAAAGAAAGTTTCTGAGCCTATTGATTTTATGAGCCCATTTATATGACTCATTAGCAGCCCCCCAAAATAGCTATCATTAGAAGGAGCATGATAAACCCCAGCATCCCCACTATAGCAAAGGCATAAGAAATGAAGGACATTTAAAAACCCTCCTGCTTTTCATATAATGAATTAAGGTTTATTGATTTGAAGTCTTTGAAAGAGCCAATTGGAGAAGAAACAAGAACAGCCCGTTCTAGTTTACTTTTCTTACATAGATCAGTTGAAAATTCTATTTCTGATTTAAGCAGAACTGTATAGGTTTTCTGCTTAGACCTTTTTTTAGGGAGGGAGGCTGCAAACCTTTTATTACTGTTCACAGCTAACCCCCCTTTTAATTATGCTGGGGAAGTGTCCAGCCATGTTAGACTTTTCCAGTTTTACGGGCTGGAGAAAAACAGTATTACAGGACCGACAAATATAATCATGTTTCCGAGTCCTTTTAGATATAAGAGGACTGTTACATTTTGGACAGCAATTCCGTATTCTTTTTTGAGTAAGCCCCAAAAGAGAACCTATAGTATTTGTGTTTTCCATCTGTGCACCACCTTAATATTTAACAGCCTGTTAGGAGATTTAGTGGAGACCTAACAGCAATAAGTAATTATGTTTCATAGTATAAAAAAGTTTGTGCCATTCTTTTTAATAAATTTGAATATTTATTTGCTACACTTGATTAAATAATTATATTGCAGCAATTCTTTTAAATATAATGAAGTAATAGATATGTATTGGAGAACTGAGGGCTTCGGATTAATATAAACTTTTTTATGTGTACCACCTCCGAAGCCCTGAGAGCAATAACTTTTTTTCTAATGTTTTTTTGATATTGTTTTTCCCTTTAGTAAGAGTGGTTTTTTTCTTAATCTGTAGAGGTTATTATTTAAACTCCCTGGCTTTTTTGATAGGTGAGAGTTAAGAGCCAGGGAGGGAGACCCAGGAAAGAGTATAAGGAAAGGTTGAAGAGGCTTATTCAGAAAAAATACTCTTTCCTTTTCTTCTTTGTGGTTATTTAGAAAGAAGAATTCTTTAACCTGGAGGATCCCAAAAAATAATATAAGGTTTGTGTTCCTTATATCTTTCTATTTTTCTTTATTGTTTTATAATATTGGTTATTTCATTGTAAATAATATTGAGGCATCCCCGTAAGTATTCTTTGTTGTTTTGTGTTTTGTTTTTTTGGTTTTTCTTTTTCTTTCCTTCAAATTATCTAATAAATCAATATCTCCAGGAAGAACAGGGAGTTTTGTTTTTCGTGCTGGATATATTTGGAATAGATCAAAGGTTTTTGATCCTGGGATATCTTGAATAGGTTTTATTTTTGGGATTGAGATAGGGGAATACTCTGGGAGAGTAACAGGAAGAGAGGATAGGGACTGATCCTGGACTTCAAGAGGAGAAAATATGGAGTCCTGCTTTAATTTGAGCTCTGGGACTGTTTCCCCTTTGAGTTTTGGGAGAGTAACACCCAAAATAGATATATCCTGCTTCTCTCGTGTTGCTGGTTTTAAGTCTAGGTTTAATCCCTGGGCTGTGAGAGGGAGACTTAAAGAAAATAGATCATTCGATAGCAATGCTTTCTGTTTTAATGTTTGGACCTCCAGAGGTTTTAATACAGAGACTTCGTTTATTTTTCCTACTTCCTGAGGTTTTAATACAGCCATTTCAAAGGCTTTGGTTTTAGGAGTTTGGACCCCTGTTAATTCCGGATCTGTTATTAATTTTGGCTCTTCAGGGAATTTAAATTTCTGTACTTCTATTGTTTCTATTTTTAGTACTTCTGGAGTTTCCTGGACCTGTTCAGTATGAGAACTTCTCTGGGTCCTGGCTCTAACACTGGCCCTCCCCCTGGCTGAGACTCGCCCCCCTGTTTTAGTTTCTAGTTTCATTATATCAACTGCTCCCCCTAGTTTTGGTAATTGGTTTTCAGGGTATAATCTCCCATGTTTATATGTATAAGTAGGTACTTTAATTTCCTGGACTGTTATAAGTTTTTCTTTATATACTAACTGCTGTTTTGGAGCTGCTGCTTTTCGTAATGGGTTTTTTGTGTCTAGCCTCTGGGTTCTTCCCGCCCCTAATGAAGCCCTTTCTGATAAGGAGAATTCTTTTAATTTAGGAATTGAAAAGGTATCTTTTATTTTGGGTCCTGCTGCTCCTGCTCCCTTTCCTATAATATAGCCTCCAAGTAATTCCCCTGCTAATTCCCCAGGGTTTTCCCTGGCTTTGTGGACTGTCGCCCCTGCTGTAACTCCAAGCCCTACGGCTGTAGAGTCTAAGGCTGATCCTCTATTTCTGGCTAAGTGTTCTAACCCTAAAGGTATCCCTCCAGCAGTACTAACAGCTATTTCTGGAAGGTTAGAAACTCCTCTTACGAAGCCTTTACCTACTCCCTGCCCTGGGAGCCTTGATAATATCCCTTCTTGAAAAGTATCTATTTTGCTGGAAAGAGCCTGGGACTTTTCAAAGATTCCATAGGTTTTTAAGTTCTGGGCTTTTATTTCTGGTTTTTGCAGCCCTTCTAATGAATAATCTTCTCCTTTTCCTGCTTTGTATCCTTCTTTTAAGGCTGTTAATGTTCCTTTTTTGCTTTGGGGTTGCTGCTGTTTCTTTATTTGGTCTACTGTTTTAAAATCCTGGGTCCCTTCTATGCTCTCTTTATCTGCTGGCTTTGTAGCCCAGGATGGACGCCCTACATTATAATTTATTGAGTCCCTTATTTTGTCTTCTGTCCTTATTTTGTCTTCTGTGCTTCTGGAGCCTTCTGGAGAAGAGGAGGAGGGAGAAGTGTTTTTCCATGATGATGTATCCCCCTGGTTCCTTGTTGCCCCTTCTCTAGTAACAATACTTACTTTACCTGTTGCCATTAGAACCCCCCGTATTTTTTAAAGAAATTGTTCGGGGAAAATGTCCCCACTTGTTTAAAGTTTCCTGTTACTACTTTGAATTCCAGGAAAGGAATATCTTTTTCTTTTATTATTATCTGTTTCTTCCTTCCCAATTTAATCCCCTACCCACATGCTATATAAAGCCCCTGTTAGAGCTATTCCGGTGAAAATGTAAAGAGTGTATAAGGCAGTGGAGGGAATATATATGGCTCCTGTTGCTCCTGGGACTGCTGCAATAAGACTCATAAAGAGCATGGCTATAGAGGTTCTAAATATGTTTTGAGATTTTGCATAAATAGTCCCCACTGTAAAAACTATTAGAGCAACATAGAACCATGAACCCCAGAGAGAGGAGGAAGCCCAAAATGAGTTAATTGGAGTAAAGAGGCTCTGAGCTGCTGTTGCTGGAGTTTCTAAGGCTGAAGAGTTAGTCATATTTGTTAAGGCTGGATAGTCCGAAACATTAAATGAGTAATTAAAATTCTCCTTTAGGTTATTCATGCTTTTAAAGGCTTCTGATTGATTTATATGTGCCATATTATCTCCCCATGAATTTTATACTTAAGTGATAGACCATTACAGCCCCTAGTAAAGAGGCTATAGGCAAAGCAAAGGATACAGGGAGCCCTATGGCAACCATGACCGGATAAGCCCCCAGGAGAACTAAAATAATGAATTCAAATATTATTTTAATTCCCATGATTATAGACATCCCAGAGATTAGAGCATAGTCTAAGGTTCCTTTGTCTGCTATTGATTCATAACTTGTTTGGATGCTTGTTACTGTTTCTTGTATGTCCCCGTAAACGTCTAACCCTGCTATCTGAAGGCTGAAAGGGAAGACCCCAGCCAGCCCGATTAATACAAAGCTTAGTTGAAGTAAAAGCATGGTAAAAGCATAACTCTGTATTTTGTCCCCCATTGTATTCCCTCCATTATCCTAAATGTCCAGTTCTCTTATAGTGTAAGGCTGCTGCTCCTGCTGCTATTATCCAGACTAAGACCACAAAGCCAAAAGACCCTGTATGCCAGGAGAAGTGATATCCTAGACTTGTTAAGATTGCTACAGATAAACAGGCTATATCATTTTTAGACTTCCCAAAACTAAGCAGGAATAATACAACAATTCCCCCGAATAGTGTATTTTTTAACCATGCTGGGTAAGACTCTGGGAAGAGGTCCACGTTTTGAGAAGAGGAATAAGCCCATGACTGAGAAGCAGTTTTACCCGTTATGGTTTCAATTTCAAAGAGAATTAAATATTCTCCTGCTGCTGAAAGGTCCACATTAAAAGAACCTGTGTTTGATGTGTTAGTCCCTGTAAAAATTGTGCTTCCGTTCATGGCTGTTACTGTTAAGGAAGCCTCTGTTATGTTTTCTGAGGATTTATAATAAACCATTATATCTCCTGCTGTTTCTGAGTATGTAAGATTAAGCCATGAAGCACCATATGAATGAATTGTAGACCCTTCTTTAAGAATTAAAGTATATTCGTTTAATCCAGGTTCTATATATTTTGTGTAGTTGGTCCCCTGATGGTTTAAAGTAATTGTATAGTTTTTACAAGAGTCCATGTTTGAAACTGTAAAGGACCCATGAGAGTCAGTATAACCTGTTTTATCTGTTTCTTCTGTTACTGAGTCATATACCGAGTAGGAGACCCCTGGGAGAGTGTTGGAGTACCAGAACTCTTTTATTGTAAACCGGACATCATGTGGAGCATAATACACCCCTGACCCAGAGGAGGGAGCTAAGAATATGTCTTTTCGTGTTGTTGCTCCTTCTGTTGCTGTTTCTTGAAAAGTAAGTGAGGTACTGAACCCATTTTTAGATGCAGAAATGTTATAAGCCCCTGGGTAAATTTCAGCAGTAATATAATACATCCCAATTGTATCCGTGTATAGATATTTTGAGTATGTCCCGTTAGATATTGTTACTGTTGCTGATTTTAGAGTATTCTGAGTATCTTCATTTTTTACATATCCCCAAAAGCCAGGAAGTGTATAATCTGGAGTAAGTGTTATTATTTGAGAGGAGAGGGAGAAGTCTGTTATATATATAGTGAAATCGTTTTCCCCCTCGTTAGAGCCTTGATTGTTATTATTTAGAGCTATGTTATAGTTTTGACCTGATAACCCAGATATTGTTATGTTGGCTTGATTTATGGGAGTGGTATTATATAATAAATCAAGATTTAGAGAGACGCTATAAGGGAGTTCTAGTATAGTATATGAGATGTTATAGACTCCATTCTCATTTATATCAGGATACAAATATGTTATTTCCCCTCCTGATATCTCCCCCCCGTTGTTTGATTCATCTAGTATGTTTGTTTCAACGTCGGAACCAGCCATAAAGATAATTTCTGGTAAGCCTTGTGGATTTGCTATAGATGAGTAGTAGAAATATGTCCCTGTTAATGTTTCTGAGTTCCTGACAGTTTCCAGGTAATACAGCCCGAAATTATTACCTAGTATGTTAATTCTGTTAAATGTTACATATCCGTGTTCTGCTGTGGTTGCATTATCTTCTGAAGGGATATTCCAGGATTTTATTAATCCTGCATTTACAGGATTTGTGAGGCTGTATAAGTTTATTTTAAATTCTGATTCTTGATAACTTCGCATTAGTTGAGTATTCCATGTAAATGTATAATGTTCTGAACCTTCGGATAGAGTCCCAGGACAGCCTATGATAGATGAGGTTGTATAATCATCTATACATAGATGTCTTGTTTTATAGGGACTTGCATGGACGTTTATCTGAAGTTTTCCTACTGTGGTAGATGGTGAATCTGATACTTTAGATTGAGTTAGATCCCCGTCTAGATATAGATTGAAATTACTTCCTGCTTTGATTACCTCAAATTTAGTTCCTGCTGGGATTTCATCATAATACATGTCTGAGAAGGTACATATAGAGATGTTATCAGAATTTAGAACTGATATGCTGAATGAATCGTGTATGTCGCAATCCCAAGCCATTATGAAAGATGTATATTGGAGAGAGGAGGATTCTACAGGATAAACATAGTTTGTTGCTCCGTAAGCATTCCCTGTGGAGATATATGCATATAATACGGTATTCCCTTCTATGCTTCTGGGGTCTGGGATTGTGTATATGTCTCCTGTATTGGAGGATAAAGTATAATCCCATTTTTCCAAACATGTGTCAGTATATCTTTCCATATCATCGGAGAAGGCAGATGCAGGAGAGATTAAGAAGCAAAAAATAAAGAAAAGGGATATAGAGAGTTTCATATTATCACCTATACCCGCTAGAATTTTCTGTAGTAGTAGCCGCAATAAATCCCCAGAGGATGAGAGAGAGGCTTATAGCTACTGGGATGTAAGTAAGAGCACCATCTAAAAAGCTAGCTGTTTTTGCTGCATTACCTCCCATTGCAATACCAAAGGCAAATAGAAAATCAAAGATAGGCTGAGCAAAAATATAGCTACCACCTATCACAAAGAGACCTGATAAAACTTTTATCCATGCTGAAACAACACCCATATTAATCCCCCCCTTAAGATAATTGTGTTAATCCTCCTGCTGCTGTTGCTGCTGTATTTACTATCTGAGGTTCTGAGCCAGGGGACCCCCCAGCCAAGATAAAGCCTAGACAGGCTCCCAGAAGCCCAGCCATGATAAGCATTATTACCATATTACCATTTTTTAGAGGATTTCCTAATTTTCTACGTTCTACTGAAATGTATCTTTCTATTATTCCGTTTTCTGCTGCTGGGCTCCTGCTTTCCAGATAATTTTTAAGGTCTGATATTCTTATAACTTCTACATCCTGGAGTATTTTCCCGTCATAGGACTGTATTGTTTTTGCTATTTCTGCACCTGCTCCTCCAAGTTCTTCCCTTACTGTTTCTATTGGAGTTTGATAATAATATAATAACTGAGAATATGTTTCTATTCCTGCTTCTTTTATATCTCTGAGTAGAGGAAGAACTTTAGCCTTTGCTGATCTGTTATAAGGAGCATAGCAAAGGATTCCAGCAGACCCGTTAAAAGTAAAACTATCTTCAGGTTCAGGCTCATATACTCCGTAAGAGCTTTGATATACTCCTTCTGTTTCCTTAGCTCCTTCTACTGTTAAAACGTTATCTCTGGTTAGTTTTACCACGTACTGACAGCCTCTTATTTTTGCTATAGCTATTTTTATCCATGCTGGAAAACCAAACATTGTTAAGAAGAGAAGGAAGCCTAAAATGAGACTTTCCACTATGCACATATAAGATAAAGTTGTTAGTGTGTTGCTCATTAATGTTTAACCCCCTGTTGTATCTGCTGCTGTTGCTGTTGATCCTTTGGAGCCCCAAAGCCCAGGAACCGAGATTTTTTACTTTCTTCTGTTTTATTTGTTATCTCATGGCTGTTAGTTGTTGCTCTTTTGATTAGAAAACCCTGCTTTCCAAGACTGCTTAAGCATCTGGAAACTATTGCAGCCTGATCTGCTCCAGATAAATCCCTGGTTCTCAACTCGTTATCCCGAAGAGAAGCCCCCGCTTTTAGTTCTCTTATCCTTACTAAATCCTCTATATCAAGAATATCTGTTTCTGAAAGATTAGAAAATGCTAACTGTTTGTTAAGGCTCCCCCAGTTTGTTTCCAGTTCTTTAGAAGGGATACCGTTTGGAGTTCCAGCATAGGTAATTGTATCTAGCTGGACCCCTGG
>Ga0265295_1005125_pt1 | contig 17035 bp, 9 predicted proteins | sample Munlansysbiofilm_FD_192503 | JGI IMG/M metagenome (GOLD analysis project Ga0265295, IMG submission 192503) | Leachate microbial communities from a municipal landfill in Southern Ontario, Canada - Methane capture system biofilm | ecosystem: Engineered > Solid waste > Landfill > Unclassified ...
TAACCATAGATGAGATTATAACTTCCACAAAAACAAGGATTAAGACTGTTTATTGTGGGTGAACTGGAATCGAACCAGTTTATGAGATTATAACTTCCACAAAAACAAGGATTAAGACTGTTCTTTGTTACGGTAACCTATAGCACCCTTCTCATGAGATTATAACTTCCACAAAAACAAGGATTAAGACAATCTTCTACTATTTTATCACCTGTAGTAGATTCAGATGAGATTATAACTTCCACAAAAACAAGGATTAAGACTATAAATACATATAACTTTATGCATTTTTTTTTTGTTTTATGAGATTATAACTTCCACAAAAACAAGGATTAAGACTTACCTTAGATGTGTAGGTAGGTATGGTTATTGTAGATGAGATTATAACTTCCACAAAAACAAGGATTAAGACCGTTGATGCCCTCTAATAAGGCATCTATTTTGGATTGAATGAGATTATAACTTCCACAAAAACAAGGATTAAGACGTTTGGCATCTTGTACGTAATTGGGGAGAGTTAAGGCAATGAGATTATAACTTCCACAAAAACAAGGATTAAGACAATGCTTTTTCTTCGTAATTCATCTTGTTTATTTTTATGAGATTATAACTTCCACAAAAACAAGGATTAAGACGTAACGGGATAATTCGCTCCAATTTAAAAGTTTAATGAGATTATAACTTCCACAAAAACAAGGATTAAGACGCCTTACAAGTTACCGTTAGGCAACATTTAAAGAATATGAGATTATAACTTCCACAAAAACAAGGATTAAGACACCTGATAAATACCATCTTCTAAAACTGCGCCATCTTTAATGAGATTATAACTTCCACAAAAACAAGGATTAAGACTTTAACCCCCTCTGCTTTTAATAATGATCCTGTAACTAATGAGATTATAACTTCCACAAAAACAAGGATTAAGACTAAAGCCCCGTCGAATCCTTCTAAATGTATTAACATATGAGATTATAACTTCCACAAAAACAAGGATTAAGACACCGTATTGTTTTGATTTTGCATCATTTTTATCCTATGAGATTATAACTTCCACAAAAACAAGGATTAAGACAAACGGCACACAACAATGTATATAATGCATAAAAGCATATGAGATTATAACTTCCACAAAAACAAGGATTAAGACTTTGTTAATTGATATTAATCGTTAAGTAAAAAACCATGAGATTATAACTTCCACAAAAACAAGGATTAAGACAAATAGTTCCTTGCCTTCTAAAACCTGATAAGAATAAATGAGATTATAACTTCCACAAAAACAAGGATTAAGACTTCACATCCAACCGCTATAACTGCGAATGAATATAATGAGATTATAACTTCCACAAAAACAAGGATTAAGACGCTAACTAAATCTAAAGTTTTCATGATTTTAAGTTTTTATGAGATTATAACTTCCACAAAAACAAGGATTAAGACTTCCAATAACATATCTTTTTACAAATATGTTAGCTAGATGAGATTATAACTTCCACAAAAACAAGGATTAAGACTTTTGCTTTTATTATCTTTGATGACAGAGATCCATACAATGAGATTATAACTTCCACAAAAACAAGGATTAAGACACCATTGTACATGGCCATGAATACATACTTGTTGCATGAGATTATAACTTCCACAAAAACAAGGATTAAGACTTAGGGCAGACCCCCGATATCCTCCGTAATAGAGATAGATGAGATTATAACTTCCACAAAAACAAGGATTAAGACCGCCATAACTAAACTGCTCGCCAGCTAAACGAGCTAAATGAGATTATAACTTCCACAAAAACAAGGATTAAGACTAATATTTATTTATTTATTGGCAATTTTGTGTGATGTATGAGATTATAACTTCCACAAAAACAAGGATTAAGACGGCTTGCACAAATATCTCTTCGGTTGAGAAAAGGTCTATGAGATTATAACTTCCACAAAAACAAGGATTAAGACGATTAAGATTACAACGATTGCCCACATTATATAGAAAATGAGATTATAACTTCCACAAAAACAAGGATTAAGACATATCTCAAATTACCTTGTTAAATTGGAATAGTTTATGAGATTATAACTTCCACAAAAACAAGGATTAAGACCATAGACCACGTACTATTCTACATAGATTCATTATCTAATGAGATTATAACTTCCACAAAAACAAGGATTAAGACATGCAACCTTGGCGACTGTATCATTTACCATAACATTATATGAGATTATAACTTCCACAAAAACAAGGATTAAGACTTAAGGCATCAACTGGTGACACCTCATAATATAGACGAAATGAGATTATAACTTCCACAAAAACAAGGATTAAGACACTTGTTGCCTTTCGGCAACTCTTTCATCATGGCTTGATGAGATTATAACTTCCACAAAAACAAGGATTAAGACAATGCTTCCCAACCCACAACGACTAAAAACCAGAAAAATGAGATTATAACTTCCACAAAAACAAGGATTAAGACGTTCCATATCGCAGGTTACTGGATTTTCGATATAAAAATGAGATTATAACTTCCACAAAAACAAGGATTAAGACACCTCAACCTCTGAACTATAAAACTTTTTCATATTATGAGATTATAACTTCCACAAAAACAAGGATTAAGACACTTGAGAAAGTTTCTTTTGTCGTTTCATTTATAAATGTATGAGATTATAACTTCCACAAAAACAAGGATTAAGACGAGTGGTATCATAGTTAACAGCATCCAGTTTATTAATGAGATTATAACTTCCACAAAAACAAGGATTAAGACGGAGATGTATCCATTGTACATGGCCATGAATACATATGAGATTATAACTTCCACAAAAACAAGGATTAAGACTCAGTGGCAGTTAATAAGTTTATTAATAAATTATTCATAATGAGATTATAACTTCCACAAAAACAAGGATTAAGACCGTAAGCAATCTTGCTACACAACCATGTTAATATATGAGATTATAACTTCCACAAAAACAAGGATTAAGACCCCCGTCTCCCTCAATCATTACTACAACACGATAGTTGATGAGATTATAACTTCCACAAAAACAAGGATTAAGACCGGCCTAATTTATCTACTATCTGCCCAGGTCGAAGGAATATGAGATTATAACTTCCACAAAAACAAGGATTAAGACTGCAGATAGTTTGGCATCTTGTACGTAATTGGGGAGATGAGATTATAACTTCCACAAAAACAAGGATTAAGACCTTCCATTGCATTACTCATTCTATTCCAGTTTCGTTATGAGATTATAACTTCCACAAAAACAAGGATTAAGACATTGCCGAGTTAAGGTTATATTTATATGACTGGTAGATGAGATTATAACTTCCACAAAAACAAGGATTAAGACTCACGTAACGGAGTTATTAAACTCCCTTCAATGTTGTATGAGATTATAACTTCCACAAAAACAAGGATTAAGACGTACATGGCCATGAACGCATATTTGTTGCCAAAAGGCAAATGAGATTATAACTTCCACAAAAACAAGGATTAAGACATCCTCATGATGTTTGACCCATTGGCCAAACAAAGAGATGAGATTATAACTTCCACAAAAACAAGGATTAAGACATAATCATGTCCGTCTTCATACACGGTAACAGTTATTATGAGATTATAACTTCCACAAAAACAAGGATTAAGACGATATGGGGACTTCAACCATTGTTAAGCTCTCGCCAATGAGATTATAACTTCCACAAAAACAAGGATTAAGACACTCCTTTCAACGTTGTTAATGTCGAAGATCAGACTAAATGAGATTATAACTTCCACAAAAACAAGGATTAAGACACATATCTTTTTACAAATATGTTAGCTAGCACAACTGATGAGATTATAACTTCCACAAAAACAAGGATTAAGACTCCTCATACTATTCTACATTTATTAACAATTGCGTAAATGAGATTATAACTTCCACAAAAACAAGGATTAAGACGTTTTTTTTCGGAGTTAATCCGTGCGCTTTTTATTTATGAGATTATAACTTCCACAAAAACAAGGATTAAGACTTGCATCATGGTTTGCACAAAGATCTCTTCGGTTGGGAATGAGATTATAACTTCCACAAAAACAAGGATTAAGACAAACTGCTCGCCAGCTAAACGAGCTAATAATGCTTTATGAGATTATAACTTCCACAAAAACAAGGATTAAGACTCAACCATTGTTAAGCTCTCGCCATAACTAAACTGCAAATGAGATTATAACTTCCACAAAAACAAGGATTAAGACTTATCTTATTTTATCGTAAACTTCTTCTTGAATATCGATGAGATTATAACTTCCACAAAAACAAGGATTAAGACTTAAATTCCTTCAATTGTAACAAGTTGAAGTGACCTATAAATGAGATTATAACTTCCACAAAAACAAGGATTAAGACCTAACGAGTTTATAGTCTTTAACTCATCAGGACATCGAAATGAGATTATAACTTCCACAAAAACAAGGATTAAGACCAATTGTCTATTATGCCATCTGTTGATAGCAACTTTATGAGATTATAACTTCCACAAAAACAAGGATTAAGACAAATAATTGGTAATCTTAAACTCCTTCAACTGTAACAATGAGATTATAACTTCCACAAAAACAAGGATTAAGACTCTAACTACTTTACCTTAGATGTGTAGGTAGGTATGAAATGAGATTATAACTTCCACAAAAACAAGGATTAAGACGCTATATACTCTGCCATTTCAAATGATATGTTAAGCGATGAGATTATAACTTCCACAAAAACAAGGATTAAGACGATATGTATTTAACTATATCGGCAAATGCAACCTTGGATGAGATTATAACTTCCACAAAAACAAGGATTAAGACATCCTCATGATGTTTGACCCATTGGCCAAACAAAGAGATGAGATTATAACTTCCACAAAAACAAGGATTAAGACTTTAAATGCCTTGGATGGATAAATAAATTTAACATTAATGAGATTATAACTTCCACAAAAACAAGGATTAAGACATATCCCCCGTAATATAAATAGGTAGAAATACCTAATATGAGATTATAACTTCCACAAAAACAAGGATTAAGACGCATCCAGTTTATTAGCGTATATTGTAAACATTATCAATGAGATTATAACTTCCACAAAAACAAGGATTAAGACAAACTCCTTCAACTGTAACAAGTTGAAGTGACCTATATGAGATTATAACTTCCACAAAAACAAGGATTAAGACAGTATTTACTACAACGCGGTAGTTGTCGATGTACTCCATGAGATTATAACTTCCACAAAAACAAGGATTAAGACAACTTTGGTAAATTGAGAAAGCACAATTTTGACCAGATGAGATTATAACTTCCACAAAAACAAGGATTAAGACTAATTCAATAAAATAACTATACGGTAATTGCTAGGATAAATGAGATTATAACTTCCACAAAAACAAGGATTAAGACGAAGTGGCATCCAATGGGTAGCTTCAAAATAAGAGGATGAGATTATAACTTCCACAAAAACAAGGATTAAGACATCGCTGGTCATGTAACTACCATCATTAGAGTTAGCTGTATGAGATTATAACTTCCACAAAAACAAGGATTAAGACCCTCTGTTAGAAGCCCATCACCATTTACTTGCATATGAAATGAGATTATAACTTCCACAAAAACAAGGATTAAGACGTTAACATGGATGATTCTGTAACTGGTTTCAATCAATGAATGAGATTATAACTTCCACAAAAACAAGGATTAAGACCGTCCAACGTAGTATCATTACTTAGAAACGAACCGTATGAGATTATAACTTCCACAAAAACAAGGATTAAGACCTAAACGGAAATACTGTTTTTCTGTTAGAGTGCAACATGAGATTATAACTTCCACAAAAACAAGGATTAAGACTCCTATGGAGACACAGATTATCTCTATGTCTTCATAGTATGAGATTATAACTTCCACAAAAACAAGGATTAAGACTGTGAGCGTCGGCGAGAGTTCCCTCCCACCAGAATACTTATGAGATTATAACTTCCACAAAAACAAGGATTAAGACTATTACCTCCTTATTTTCGCCCCATCTAATGTGAGCGTCGATGAGATTATAACTTCCACAAAAACAAGGATTAAGACGCATCCATTTTGTTAGCGTAGATTGTAAACATTATAATGAGATTATAACTTCCACAAAAACAAGGATTAAGACTTTTTCAAGTCTGTGTTTTTGTAAGTGATTCTATAAGTATGAGATTATAACTTCCACAAAAACAAGGATTAAGACCTCATGTTCAACTGATGTCATGGCAAAACAAAGGTCGTATGAGATTATAACTTCCACAAAAACAAGGATTAAGACAGCCAATAATGTTTTTTCTTCGTAATTCATCTTAATTTATGAGATTATAACTTCCACAAAAACACACCGGGCGGTAAAAACACCCATAATCGAAAATATTGAACCACAATTTTTAATAGCCAACAACAGGTCTTTCTTACTTCCTTCCTTTTTTTTTGACTTAAAAAATCTATTATCTTTGGTTGCTTATACCATCATAAAAAGGTTGATAAATAATTCACAAAAAATCCTATTTAAATAACACTCTTTACGTAATAACCATTTAACCTATGCCAAAAACTACTAACGCACAATTAAGGTATTTTGAAATCGACAGATGCCTTCAAAACAAATATCATCGACCCTCAAACTCAAATCATGAAGCGCATTTGGGTTGCTGGACCCTGAATGAACTTGCCGAAGCGGTCAGTGACGCCTTGTATGAAAAAAATCGTCGGGATGAAGGAATAGCATCCAGAACGATTCGGGATGATATTGCTGCGCTTAGAAAGGGAATAATGGGAAAGTATGCTCCAATAGAAAATATAAAAGGTGTGGGCTATCGTTATGAGGATCCGTCGTTTAAACTTACTGAAAACCCATTACAGGAGGAAAACCTGAATAAACTTAAAGAAGCGTTGGGTATTTTAAAGCAATTCAGGGGTTTTCGTTATTTCGAAGATCTGGAGGTTATCACCGGGAACCTGGAGTCAAAAATTGCACGCACTGAGTTGCCTATTGTGCAGGTTGATGTTTGTCAGGGAGCACAGGGGCTCGAACATATCAGTGTTATTCGTGAAAGTATGAAAAATAAAACACCCCTGGAACTCTACTACCGGCCTTTTGATTCTCCTGAGGTTAAGACGGTTTTTCATCCTTATCTTTTAAAGGAATATAATAACCGCTGGTTTGTTTTTGGCTACTCCAATTTCTATAAAAATAATGGAGTGTATGCCCTCGACCGCATTGTAAGTATCAAGTTAAAACATCTTGAATCATTTAAAGAGGGCAACCCGATAATAATCGCTAATTACTTCAATAATATAATAGGTGTAACCAACAAGGGAACACCTGTAGAAGATATTGTTTTTACGGTTCGTGAGCCAAGGCGTAATTATATTGATTCAAAACCATTACATGAATCGCAGCGGGTTGTTTATCGAGGTAAAAATTATACGCGCTATTGCATGAAATTAAGAATTAATAATGAGCTTATTGCGGCTCTGCTAAGCTATGGCCCGGATCTTTTTGTCGAAAAACCATTGTTGTTAGGGCAACAAATGGGGCAACTGACTGCTGAGATGGCTATCATTTATCAAAACCCCCTTAGCTAACTTTTCAACACGAATAAAAAACATTGGGGTTACATTTTTTTCTTACTTCTTTTCAAAAAAAAATGTTTTCATGCGTTTCAAACAAAATTATGCCTATATTTGAAACTTATCGTAGTCCAAGACCAAATCAACAGAAACAAATTTTTCTGTTCGGCCAGTAAAATTTAAAGTATTATGACTTTTGAAGGATCAATTGAAACATCTGAAAGAAAATTTGTAGAGTTGCATATCGCACGATTCATTTTTGATCAACCAATTACTCAACAGGAGATTCCCTATTTCCGTTCGGCAGTATCAAAGACTGCAGGAAGCCAGTTTGATAAATTTCATAATCATAATCTTAGTGAAGAAGGGGGAAAATATATTTATAGGTATCCTTTGATTCAATACAAAAGAATTAAGGGAAAAGCATCTATTGTGTGCATCGGTGACGGAACAAAGGATATAGGCCATTTCTTTCAGCATAACAGGCATAATCTGTCTATCGGAAATCGTAAAGCGGAGTTTCGTACAGAATCGATACGTGCGGATAAATTCAGGTTGCAAATCTGGGAGAAGTATTTCCCTCTTAATATTATTAACTGGCTGGCCTTAAATCAAAAAAACTATGGATTGTACCGTCAAATGACCGATGATTCGGAGAAGATATTTTTTTTGGAGAAGATTCTGACAGGCAATATTTTGTCGTTTTGCAAGGGTGTTGGACTTTTTGTGCAGCGCGATGTGAAAGTACAGATTGATGAAGTATGGGCCAGTGGAGTAACGCAATTTAAGGAGCAGACCTTGATGTGGTTTAATGTACAGTTCCGAACCAATATATGTATTCCATATTATTTGGGATTAGGGAAGGGTGCCGGATTTGGATTTGGTACAATTTTGCCGCCGGCACAGAAAAATGAAAAGGCAGAAAGAGTGCCATAAGGATGTTTATGTTTGCGATGAGAATAATAAGAGTTTAAAATATAGAGATTGATGGATACTATACGAAAACGTATTTACCTGGCTGGTATGCTGCATGATATTGGAAAGTTTTACCAACGTGCCAGCGGCTCTTTTGATGGAGATGAAAATAATTTAAAGGAGCAATCAAAAAAAATTGCGGATTACATTTGTCCCAAAAAGGAAAATGATCGTCCAACACATCAGCATGTGATTTGGACTAATGAGTTTTTTGAGCAGTTGGAGAAATCATTGCGGCTATTTTCTTCTGTAAAGGATAATGATGACCATCCTTTTCATGTGAATGCCTGGTCCACTGATGCAATAACGGATGACAATATAGCTAATCTGGCTTCTAATCACCATCGTCCTGCAACAGATCTTCAAAAAATTATTACGCTTGCAGATTGGTGGAGTGCCGGTATTGATCGACCGGATAATTATGAAGAAAAAAACAATATTTTTAAGGGAGGTATTCAGTTTCATAATTTTAAGTCAGTACCTCTGTTTAATGTTTTTAATGAGCTAAATACAGGGGATCAAACGAAGATAAATTCTAATACTTTTGTGTTTAAACCTCGTAAACTTGAGGTTGAAGACGTTTTTCCTATAAAATATGTTCAGGATGATGTGCATGACCTGCAAAAAGATTATGCTGATTTATGGAAAGAATTCATCAAAGAGTTTGCACGACTTCCCCTTGACAGCTTCAGGGGCTTTGAAGAGAGTCTCTCTTTCTTATTAAGGAAATACACGTGGGCAATTCCGTCCAATACAGTTGACAAAGCCAATGTGAGCCTTTTTGATCATTTAAAGACAACAGCAGCTTTTGCAGATTGTCTTTATGTGGCATCTCAGCATGAAGAATACAAAGAAGCCTTTGATTTAGCCGGCAAATATCCAATATTAAAACAGGGTTATTATCCGGTAATGCTTTTAGGTGTTGATATTTCAGGAATACAAAGTTTTATTTATGACATTGCCAGCAATAAGGCAGCCAAAAGTTTAAAGGGTCGATCGTTTTACCTGCAGCTTCTCGCGGATGCCATTTTGATGAAGTTTTATCGACATCAGGCAATTGAAGCGATGAGCGCACATGTTTTATATGCTGCCGGAGGAAAGTTTTTCATGTTACTTCCGAATACTCCGGAAGTAAAAGAAGCTATAATTGAAATTAAAAATGAAATTGATACTGAGTTGTGGGAAGAGCATAAAGGCAGACTATCCGTTCATATGGATGTAGTACCTTTTGCATATCATTCTCAGATTATTAATAATAAAGCAGAATCATGGATTAGTATTCGTAACAAATCCGAAAAGCTACAGGTTGGTGCATTGTGGAAGGCGCTGAATGAAAAGCTTTCTGCCCAGAAAAATAGAAAATTTGTGAACCTGATTCGTGAAGATTATGATGCATTCTTTAATCCACAGGATAAGCATCTGCAGGTATCCGGAGAATTAGGTCAGTGTGCTGTTACCGGTGATGAGTTTCAAAATGAACAGGAGAAAGTCCCTTTGGATAAAGAATCTGAGAAATCTGTTTCTAAATCTGTTTCTAATCAGATTAAGCTCGGTCAGGATTTAAAGGATGTTGATTATTTAATTGTCTTTAAGGACGATTCGGATAAAGATGAATATTTGAAAAACAGAGCTCGTGCCTCTATTAATATTTTAGGCACAAATTTTTACTTGTTTGATAAGAATGAATTAATCAAAGATCTTCCCGGATATAATCAGATCTCTTCAGCTGATATTTCCACATTCTATTGCATAAATAAGACTAGCTTTTTAGATGCAGAAATCAAAGGCAAGTCTATTACTTATGGTTATAAATTTTATGGTGGTAATGAACAGGCGTATTTCCGGGATGAAGATGGGACAATAATCTATTCAGAAAAAAATCATAAAAAAGCAAAAACTTTTGAAGATTTGGCAATAAATGAAAAAGGTGAATCAACATCTTTAGGGGTGCTAAGGATGGATATTGACAATCTTGGATCATTGTTTATTAAAGGCTTGCCGGAGAAATCCATGTCATTCAGCGCATATTCTACACTTTCATTTAATCTGGAACTGTTTTTTAGCGGGTATTTGAATATCATACGCGATGAAAATGAATTTCGTGATTGGGTAAATATTCTTTATTCAGGTGGCGATGACCTTTTTGTTATAGGTCGATGGGACAAGGTAATTTTATTTGCAGAGCAAGTACAAAAACGATTTAAGCAATTTACCGGTCGTGATGATATCACAATTTCCGGTGGTATGGTGATGGTTGGAAGGAAGTTCCCTATTGCCAAGGCAGCTGATATGGCCGGTGATGCTGAGAAAGCCGCTAAAAATTATGGGGAAGGAAAACTTAAGAATGCGTTTTGTTTTCTGGGACAGACCATATCATGGAAACATGAATTTGGTTTGGTGAAAATACTCAAAGATACCTTGATGAGTTTTATGACAGGGCAGGGTGGAATTCAACCATTATCCAAAGCATTATTACATCAAATTATGCGGTTTAAAGCCATGAAGGATGGCAATGATTTGAAGTATTTATGGCTTTCTGCCTATTATTTTAAGCGGTATAGAGAACGCTATTGTAAAGATAACAATGCTGATGCTGAGAGATTTATTAATGATATTACCCGAAAGATTGTGGATGGTGATCCGCAATCAAATATCGAAACAGGTAGTCGATATCTTGATCTTTTGGCACTTGCAACACGTTGGTGTGAACTGGAATTAAAATTAAAAACTAAAGCATAAATATTATGGCATATCCACAGGAACATTTAAACCCGGAATGGATCCGGAAGGGCATCAATAATGATGCTGTTGAGTGGGCGAGATCTTTTGGTGAGTTTTTAAGTACTCAACAGGATAGAAAAAAACCACTTACAACTTCACAAATCAGGAAGTTTTTTGGTGAATTAAAGAGAACGCAGGCAGATGTTGAAAAACATCTTCAAAATCTTCCTATGTTGAAGGCTCAATTAGCATATGCTGTTGGGAGAGATAATAATACATGTATTACCTTTTTTAATGACGAATTGTCAAAAGGAATAGATGTAGTTGTTTCTGCGAACACTGACTTGGAGTCTGTAAAATACTTTAAAAACTTTGTTAAAATTGTTGAATCCGTTGTTGCTTTTCATAAGTTTTATGGAGGTAAATAAAAAAAATAGTTATGAATAAATTAATAAAAAAAATAATTGTTAGAAAACAAATAGAGCTTCTTAGTGGGTTACATATAGGAGCGAGTAGCGATAACGTTGAAATAGGGGGCGTTGATAAGCCGGTTATTAGGCAAACATTGAATAAGGTGCCATTTATACCCGGTAGTTCATTAAAAGGTAAAATTCGATGTTTGTTAGAGCAAGCTTCAGGTGTCGAACTCGAAAACTCTGATATAATTAATAATGTATTTGGAAGTGCAGCATCTAAACCGTCTAAGTTGATTTTTCGTGATGCGTTAATGACCTCTGAGTATAAGACATTATTAAGCACTTCAGAGTCAACAGATATGCCATATACTGAACTTAAATGGGAGAATAAAATTAATCGATTAAAAGCTGAAGCAGATCCTCGCCAAATTGAACGAGTTCCTGCAGGTGCAAGATTTGATGTGGAAATTGTTATCAATGTTTGGGATAATGAAGACGATGGAAATCGTTCATTAGAGCTTTTAAATAAAGGCATTAAGTATCTTGAAATGGATTACCTGGGTGGTAATGGCAGTCGTGGCTATGGCAAAGTGATTTTCCATGATGTTGATCAAAATGAAGAATCATTAAGCGTTTAGTGATGAAAAAGATATTTACAGTATATAAGCTTCACTTTACCTCTCCTATACATCTTGGAGACGAAAGGGATGATTATACACGAAGCTTGAGAATTCTGCATTCCGACAGTTTTTATGCTGCTCTTACTGCTTCGCTGGCAAAAGCAGGCTATCCGTTTGAAGAAGATTTTGATGGTGATCTTGGCTTTCATACAAGTAGTCTGTTTCCTTTTTATCAGAAAAAGGAAGAAACTGAACCTGTTTATTTTTTTCCTTCCCCCAAAATATCTTTTCAGTTACCGCAAGACCAAATTGCACAGCATAAAAAGTTGAAAAAGGTGAAGTATTTTGATCTTTCTTTTTTTGAAAACCTTGCTGCCGGTGGTGTCCCCAATGAATCTATGTTTAAGGCAATTCAGGGAGATTTTTGTTCCGAGAGGGAAATCCCTGAATTTATGACCAGAGAAATGCTTCAAAGGGCTACTGTACCCCGCATTCCTGCGCAGGACGGTGGTGCAAAAGATACAGAAACATTTTATACTGAACGTATTCGGTTTATAGGAGAATCCGGGCTCTATTTTTTATGTGAAGGTGATATAACTTTGTTGGAAAAAGCATTGGATATCTTGAAAGAGGAGGGAATTGGCACAGACAGAAATGTGGGTAACGGGTATTTTTCATATTCGACGGATTCAATCTCAATAGATCTCCCGGATGAGGGTGATTATGCAATGAACCTATCATTGTATGTCCCTGAAGATAAAGATGAAGCAGGAATAATGTTGGAAGGGAAGCCGGCATATTCGCTTATCCGCCGTGGTGGTTGGATTACAACACCTCCTTACAATACATATCGGAAGAATCGCGTATATGCCTTTGAAGAGGGATCGCAATTTCAATTTAAACTTTCTGAATGTACGGTGAAAGGGAAGATAGTAGATTTGAAACCGAAAATTGAATATAATCCCATTGATCATCCCATATACCGCAGTGGTATTGCATTGTTTATTCCGTTTAACCGACAAAAGCATGAATAAAGTATATAAGATTAACATACAAACGCTGACACCTGTTCATATTGGCGCCGGTCAGGAAAAGGATTTGGTTGAAGGTGCTGATTTTATTAGGCATGAGAAGAAGTTGCATTTTCTGAATACAAGAAAAATATCTGAGGATTATGGAGTGGAAATGCTCTGTAATGCATTTATGAATCCATCTTCTGATGGGTTGCGTCGTCGTCTTGAAGAACAGGGTGACTTTAAGGATTATATTAAAAAGTCATATCCCTTTGAAAGTAATGTGCCGCTCAGGAATGGAATTAAAAGTCAGATTAAGAATCCGGTTACAGGAAATCCATTGATACCTGGAAGTTCTCTAAAAGGTGCTATTCGTTCATTGCTTTTTGCTGCATTGAGAAGTCGAGGTGAAAAAGAGGAGGACAAGGTTCTGGGATCATTAGATCACAATGATGATTTCTTGCGGTTTATTCAAGTCTCAGATTGCTCCATGAATCAATTAGCCTATTTGAATACAAAAACATTTAACCTAAAACAACAAAGTGAGGAGCATTTTATTGGTGCATGGAAACATGGAGAAAAATCTAATGGGCAGTTTAATGAAAAAGGGTTTAATTTCGTTTATGAATGTATTTCTGTTGACTCACAAGGTGTTTCTACGATTGGCTTAAACCCGAAATTATTTAAAAAGGTTTGTTCATACAACACACCGTATTATTCAGAAAAAGACAAACTGTTGTCTGGAGAAATCAAGAGTTTATTTAATTTAATTAATCAGCAAACAGAGAATTATATAGATAGGGAAATAGCTTTTTTTGAACAATACTCCAATAATGAAACACCTCGTATTATCGATGAATTAATAAAAATCAAAGGATTGTTAATGCAATCAAAAGATGATTTCTGTGTTCTTCGAATGTCTGCCGGAAGTGGTTTTCATAGTATAACAGGAGACTGGCAATTTGACACGCATGAAATTAATGGAGTAGATACTCGTAAAAAACCATTTAGAGGCACATATGATGGAAAACATTCAGCCAAATCCAGAAAGATTGCCATTGAAAATGGACATTTCTATCCTATGGGATTTGTAATGCTTTCTCTTGCCAGTGATGAGGAGTACAATGAATTGTTGAATCGTGAACGTGATTCTATTAATGTGAAAATGGCTGATATTAAGCAGAAGGAGGAAGTAGAAAGAAGAAAGCGGGAAGAGGAGAAGCGAAAACGAGCAGAACAAGAAAAGAAACTAAAAATCCATGAATTATTGATTCAATTTGACGATCTTTTTGAATTTGGAAAGTTTGATGAAGCTAAGGCTATGTTACATGAGGTATATTTAATAGATTCCGAAGATAGTCAATTAAGCGAGAAACAAAATCGTCTAAATGAAGCTATAAGAATAGAAAATGAAGTTAGAACACTAACCATTGAATTAGAAGAATTAAAAACATCAGATAATCTCGCTTCAGCAATAGAGTTGATTGAAAAACTAAAAGTTATAGATATTTCTAATATACAGCATTGGAATAATGAACTTCAGGAAATCCAACACAGACTCAAGGTTGATAAGGTTAAAAGTGGTGGTCTTTCTGAACTTCGGGAAAAATTGAATGGAAAGGATATTGATGTCTTATCAAAGCGGTATATAACACAATATATAAAAGCTACAGGCAAAATCCCGTCTACTGATATTGGTCAACTTTATGAGATTTTAATGGATTGCTATGCTGTTGAAAAAAGGAATTTAAATAAATGGCATGGTGAATCCGCTCAAGATCCTGTTTATTGGAAACGTATTAAAGGATGGTTAAAAAATGAAGATGATGTGAATATCCTATTCGAGCGCTTTCAAAAAGAACAAAACCTTTAATATATGACAAAAACACTGATTAGCTTTCTTGGAACAGGCAGCCTTGAAAAAAATGATAGTAATGGCTCTTTTAAGAGTTCCAGACAATATCGTACTTCAAAATACAGGATTGAAAATGCTGAATATGATTCTCCGTTTATTTCTGATGCTTTACGTCAGCATTTTCAATACGATCAGCATATTATTATCGGAACTGTAAAGTCTATGTGGGAAGAAGCCTACAGTGTTTTTGCCGGTGAGGAGCATATAAATGATGATATCTACCTCTCTCTAGCTGAATTTTGCAGCAATGCCAACCACAAAACAAATCTGGATGAGTTTCCTTACAAGAATGAGCTGGAATCTGTATTTGGGAACAACGGGAAAGTCATATTAATTCATTATGGCATTTCGCAACAGGAAATCGAACAGAATACAAGCATTATTGCCGGCATAGAGCAATATCTTGCATACGATACGGAGATTTCATTGGATATTACTCATTCTTTTCGCTCGCTACCGCTCTATTTTATGAACCTTCTTATTTATCTGGAAACAGTAAGTAGGAAACGATTAAAAGTCGATGCAATCTATTATGGTATGCTTGATGTTTACCGTGAATTGAATTATGCTCCGGTCGTTGACTTATCCTCTGTATTGAAAATGAATAAATGGATAACAGGAGCCTATTTATTTAAAGAATATGGTAATGCACGGCTGATTTCATCGTTAATGGAACAGGAAAATAAAAGCCTTTCAACACGATTAAAGGATTATTCAGAAGCGAACAGCATTAATTCTGTTAAAGCCATTAAACAGGAGGTAAAAAAACTCTCTGCGTTAAAATTTGATGCTCTGTCTTCAATCCCTGCAATGATTATTCCTTCCGCCGTTGGAGAATTTGTTGATGCATTCAAGGATATTGAAGTATTCTCTCTTTTTCAGTATGAGCTTGCAGGATGGCACTACCGAAAAGGGAATTACGGGCATGCTTATATGATGTTAGCAGAAGCTGTAATTACCAGTGCCTGTGAGGATCTTGAGATTCATTATGATAAAGAAGCTTCAAGAAAAGAGGCAAAAGAAAGGATCTGGACTGAAAACAGCTTGTTTGGTAGTAAAAGATCTATTTATAATAAAGTGAATAAAACGCGTAATATCATTGTCCACAGTCTTGAAAATGATAAAAAGATTCATGGGATGATCGCTGATTTTTCATCGTTTTATGACAAACTTGAACCGCTCTTTAAATAACCCTCCATGCCACGTAAAATATTAATCTCATTCCTGGGAACCAATGAATATGTCCCGGCAAACTATTATTTGGGCGAACAGTCCCATAAAGTTGATAATGTTCGGTTTATCCAGGAAGCTATCCTGGAATTAATTTGTAGCGATTGGTCTGAGAATGATGTTGTAAAGGTTTTTCTTACCGATGAAGCCGAAAAGAAAAACTGGGTGGAAAATGGTCACCTTGACAGGGATAAAAAAGTTATTGAATGTGAAGGATTGAAATCCCGGCTGGATGCCTTTGCTGCTCATCATAAATCAAAAATTCGTTTTGAGCCAATATATAATGTACCCACCGGAATAACGGAAACAGATGTCTGGGATGTTTTTGATACCATATATGAACAACTGGAAGAGAATGATGAGGTTTATTTTGATATCACGCACTCTTTCCGAAGTATTCCCATGTTGTGTATGGTGCTGCTCAACTATGCCAAATACCTGAAAAACATTACGGTAAAAGGAATCTATTATGGTGCTTTTGAGGTGCTGGGCCCGGCATGGCAGG
>Ga0265295_1005126_pt1 | contig 17033 bp, 12 predicted proteins | sample Munlansysbiofilm_FD_192503 | JGI IMG/M metagenome (GOLD analysis project Ga0265295, IMG submission 192503) | Leachate microbial communities from a municipal landfill in Southern Ontario, Canada - Methane capture system biofilm | ecosystem: Engineered > Solid waste > Landfill > Unclassified ...
AAAAACCAGATGGCGGGCTATGAAGGTTACTACGCCAGCATCTTTTACTGCTACTTTGCCGCTTCCGGATTTCAAGTGAAAGCAGAAGACGCCACAAACCTGGGCCGCATGGACATGAGTGTCTTTTACGGAAATGCCGTATATATCTTTGAGTTCAAGGTAATTGAAAACAGTGCCGAAGAAAGAGCCATGGAACAGCTTTTAAAAAAACAGTACCACCAGAAATACGAAAAGCCCGGAACCACCCTTTTCCTCATTGCCGTGGAGTTTTCAAAGGAAGATCGCAATATCAGAAATTTTGAGTTAAAATGCCTCCCATAAAGGAAAAAGCGCCCCCCATACCGGAATCCGCTTCCCTGCATCAGGGAAAGACATGGGCCTTTTGAAAAATCTCATCCTTTCCAGGATCGACCGCAGAGAAAGGCTGCCTGCCTATCTGGATCTCATGAAAAAAGTACTGATAAAAAGCAGGGCATAAAATCCGGCCGTGCTTACCCAAAGACTCCGCAACCCGTTTCCCGAGGACTTTTTTGCCCCAAAGGCCACCATGGCCCCTGTTTTGCATAAAACCCCATCAACCACTCACCAGGGAGGGCAGCCATGTTCGATCAAAAATCCATTCTCATCACAGGCGGCACAGGATCCTTTGGAAGGCAATATACCAAAACCCTTCTTTCCCGCTATCAGCCCAGCCGAGTTGCCATCTATTCCAGAGATGAACTCAAACAGTATGAAATGGCACAGGAATTTGATGATCCCTGCATGCGCTACTTCATCGGTGACGTGCGAGACAAGGAGCGTCTCACCGTCGCCATGCGAGGGGTGGATATTGTGATCCATGCCGCAGCTCTCAAACAAGTGCCTGCTGCGGAATACAATCCCATGGAATGCATCAAGACCAATATCTACGGTGCCCAAAACGTCATCCAGGCGGCTTTTGCCAATAATGTCGCCAAGGTGATCGCCCTCTCCACGGACAAGGCCGCCAACCCCATCAATTTATATGGGGCCACCAAACTGGCCTCAGACAAGCTCTTTGTGGCCGCCAACAATATGGCGGGTAGTCATAAAACCCACTTCTCCGTGGTGCGCTACGGCAATGTGGTGGGCTCCAGAGGATCGGTGGTGCCTTTTTTCAAAAAACTCATTGCGGAAGGAAGCAACCACCTTCCCATCACCGATCCCCGCATGACCCGCTTCTGGATCACCCTGCAGCAGGGGGTTGATTTTGTTTTGAAGAATTTTGAACGCATGCGCGGAGGAGAAATCTTTGTGCCCAAAATCCCCTCCGTGCGCATCACGGATCTGGCAAGGGCCATGGCCCCGGATCTGGAACAGCGGATCATCGGCATCCGCCCCGGAGAAAAGCTCCATGAGACCATGTGCCCTGCGGACGACTCCCACCTTACCCTGGAGTTTCATGATCATTATGTCATCAAACCCACCATCATCTTCTGCAACCGCAACAACATGTTTGACGTGAATCTCCTGCGGGAGGAAGGCAAACCCGTGGAGGAAGGTTTTGCCTACAACTCAGGCACCAACCCGCACTTTCTTTCCGTGAAGGAAATACAGGAATTCAACCATCTGGCGGGAATATGAACTCTCAGAAAAGATCCTGAAAAAACCTGCTTTCTACAAATAAGAACCCAAATATTATAGAGAATCCATGAGCATAGCCATCATCCCAGCCAGAGGTGGGAGCAAGCGTATCCCCGGTAAAAATATCCGCTTTTTTGCGGGAAAGCCCATGATTGCCTACAGCATTGAAGCAGCTATACATTCAGGACTTTTCGATCGTATTATCGTTTCAACCGACTCCCCCGAAATTGCATCAATCGCCCTGGAATACGACGCTGAAATCCCATTTTTCCGCCCCCCTGAACTTGCCGATGATCATACACCCACAGCGCCAGTTCTGCTTCATTGTCTTCAATACATTGAAAAAACATATGAATTACCAGAGTATGCCTGCTGTATATATGCCACAGCCCCTCTCATTCAGCCCCGCTTCATTAAAAAAGGCTATGAGACCATTATAACGCGCAAAGTCTCTTCCGTGTTTTCCGTCACAAGCTACGCAGCTTCTATTTTCCGTGCTCTCCGAATAACAAAAGATGGGCATCTTGCCATGTTCTGGCCGGAGCATGAACTGACCCGCTCCAACGATCTTCCCGAAGTTTTTCATGATGCAGGGCAATTTTACTGGTTTAACTGCAGAAAATTCATGGAACGTCCGAAACTATATACAGACGATGCCCTACCGGTAATCCTGCCCCGGCATCTAGTACAGGATATTGATACGGAAGAAGACTGGCAACGGGCGGAATATCTTTACAAGGCCCTGCAAATGGAACAGAAACAGGAAGAATAAACCTATCAGACCTCCCAACAATGCAGACAGGAAAGCCAATGACCCATAAAACATATCAGACGGAACAGGAAGATTTCTGGGCTGGTTCCTTTGGCACAGAATATATTGAAAGAAACCGGACCCCCCAGCTTCTTGCTTCCAACCTCCACCTTTTCTCTAAAATTATTGGTTCTACAAAAGGTGTAAACAGCTTTTTAGAAATCGGTGCCAACATCGGCCTCAATATTGACGCCATCAACCTGCTCTGCCCCGGGAAAAGAACTTCCGCACTTGAACTCAACGAAAACGCCTTCCGCACCCTGCAAAACAAGTGTACAGGCACAGCACACCACGGGTCTATTCTGGATCTGAATGCGGCAGAGCTCCCGAAATTTGATTTTGTTTTTACCAAGGGTGTGCTCATACACATCCATCCGGACAAACTGCCTCTGGTTTATGAAAAACTCTTTACCCTTTCTTCTCAATATATCTGCATTATTGAGTATTATAACCCAACTCCCGTTTCTGTTGACTACAGGGGTTTCCGGAACAAACTTTTCAAAAGAGATTTCGCAGGAGAAATGCTCACAGCCTATCCATCCGCCACTCTGGTTGACTATGGCTTCCAGTACCACAGAGACCCTGCCTTCCCACAGGACGATCTGAGCTGGTTCCTGCTTGAAAAATAACAGCTACAATTTTGTAAGGGGGGCTTCATGCAGATCTGTAAAAAATGCAACATGCCGGACACAAGGCCGGGAAGTGTTTTTGAAGAAGGGGTATGTCTTGCCTGCCGCAATTACGAAAACAGACAACACATTGATTTTGAAGAAAGGGAAGCCCTGCTTGCAAAAATCTGCAAGGAAAGAATCGCCGAGGGAGATGAATATGACTGCGTCTGCGCCGTATCCGGCGGCAAGGACAGCACCTATATCGTAGCCACCCTCACCGGCCTTGGCATGAAGCCCCTTCTGGTGACCGTAGCCGATGAGTTCACTAAAACCCAGGCCGGAAAACACAACCTCAACAACCTTTCCGAACGCTTTCACTTAGATCACCTCCTTGTGCGCTTCTCTCCCAAGGAATTCCGGGAAAACACCCTGCGGGACTTTGAAAAAGAGCTGAATCCATTAAAGTGGATTGAAGAAAAACTATATGAAGCCCCTTTCTCCATAGCCAAAAAATTCAAAATACCCCTTGTTTTTTTTGGAGAAAACAGTGGCTATGAATATGGATCGGACAATGCACTGAGCCTGACCCATCCGCTGAGCGATGCGGAAACCACTGTTTACTACTTTTTTGCATTTCAGGCCTACAATGAAATCGAAGTGATGAAAAAGTCCAAAGAGCTGGGCTTTAAGGATCTTGACTATTTTGGTGAGTGGTATCGACAGGGGAATATTGAAAATTTTACCCAAATTGACAGCATGGGCTACATTGCACACATATGGACAAAATTTCCAAAATTTGGATTCCAGCGTGTATCGGACATGACAAGCAGAATGGTAAGAAAGGGGCTGCTGACAAAAGAGCTGGCTGATCTGTTAATCCGGGAGCGTGACTATGTCCTTGATCCCTTTGCCAAGCGAGATTTTTGCAGCACAATCGGAATAACCGAAAGCTATTTTGACAAAATTGTCGATCTCCACGCCAACCGAAGCATCCTTGTCAAAGATGCCAATGGCTGCTGGAGAAGAAACGACCTGATCTAATCTCCTTTCTTCCCAGGAAAAAGGATTGCGTTTATCATGGATAACTTCATCCGCCCCTTTCCAAGGGTCATCCGTATCGAACCGGCCAGTACCTGCAATCTGCGATGTTCCCACTGTCCCACGGGAACCGTTGCCATACAGCGGGGCATCATGTCCTGGGAAACCTTTATCCTGATCCTTAATAATATCCAAAAAAACCGCCATGCCGTTCAGGTGGCGGTTCTCTACCATGGCGGCGAGCCCCTCCTGAATCCCCACTTTGCTGCCATGGTGGAAAAGGTAAAAGCCCTGGGCATTCCTCTGGTCAAAACCGTTTCCAATGGCATGCTGCTCACCCCGGAAATTTCAGAAGCCCTCATGGATGCGGGTCTCGATGAAATGGAAATCTCCCTTGACGGCATCACCCCTGAGACCAGTATGCGGGTTCGCCGCGGAAGCGACTACACTCGAACCATCACCAACATCAAAGCCCTTATTGACCTGAAAAAAAACAAGGGAACCCATCTCCCCAAGCTTTCCATATCCAACACGCAGTTCCCGAAAAATGAGAGAGATCTTATTTCTGAAGAACCCTCACCTGCCCAGTATCTAATCGAAGAATTTTCTGAGTACCCCGAAGGGACCGTACACTTCAAGGCTAACTGGGCAATGCACTGGCCCGAGATAAAAATCGACCCCGATCTTTATAGAATCTTCATTCAAACCCCACCTTCACCGCCTGTGAACTACTGCGACAATATAGAAAACACCCTCACAGTACGTTGGAACGGTGACATAGTACCCTGCTGCTATGATCTCACCAGTCTCGAAATCCTTGGTAATATTCACCATGATACATTGGAAAACATATGGAACAATAAATTATATATCTCCTTGAGAAAAAGTATTCAGACCATGTGTTTTAAGGATTTATGCCGAAACTGTGGCACTGTAAATAGCAAGAAATTTTTATCCGAGACCCGCATCGCGGGTCAAAACACAACGATAACGAAAAGGAATCAAAATGAGCTACCTAAAAAGCAATAAGGACTATTACGAAAAAGGTTACCATGCCACAAATGTGGATCATCCCATTTTTCGTTTTCATGGACGTATCTTAAAACATGACTTCCAGTTTGGTAATAATTTTGAAAAAGCACTCGATTTCGGCTGCGGACAAGGGGCTGCTGTCAACTTTTTTGCTCAACACGGCTTTAATGCGCACGGCGTAGATATCAGTGAAACCGACATCACCATAGCCAAACTCCGATACCCCCACATTGCAAACAGATTTACTGTCTGCCATGCATCGCCCAGCGAAAATGACCACTATGGATTCAAAGACAATATTTCTGTAGTAACAGCTATTCAGTCTTTGTATCTCCTTTCAGACACGGACTTCGAAATATGTATCAATAAAATATATAACTCCATGCATTCTGGAGCCATATTTTTTGCCACAATGATGGGAGAAAACAGCAAGGAGTTTTTTGATAACTCCACACCTTTCAAGGATGGCCTGCGTATTGTCAACTATAAAAATCATAGAATCGAGGTAAAAAACTACTACATGTCTTTTATAAAAGACGAACAACACCTGAAGGAGAAATTTCATCTCTTTACCCCTCTGCATACAGGATACTACGCCGCAAAATATACAAACGATGAAGGGGATGCATTTCACTACACTTTTTGCGGTTTAAAACCTTAACAGCGGAGACAAAACCCTATAACCTCAAAGATATAAACTGCAAAAAATGGCGCATTGTCATATGCGCCATCCAGGTATCAGAGCATGAGGAACCAAGGTTCATATACGGGAAAAACGAATGGCTATTTTTTTCAGGACAGACTCGTCAATATTAATAGGTACCGGACACCTTATGCGCTGCCTGACCCTGGCCAAGGCCCTCCAAGCCAGAGGTGCGGACTGCCATTTTCTCTGCAAGGACATCCCCGGTCATTCCATGGAAAAAGTCAGAAGCCATGGTTTTCCGGTATTCTCCCTTGCTCCCGGAAAAGAAAACCCGGATCCGGGGGATCCCGTCCATGCACACTGGCTTGAAGGATCATGGAAAGAAGACGCGGCCCAAAGCCTTTCTTTTATCAAACACAGACAACCAGACTGGATAGTTGTGGATCATTACGGCCTCGACATCCGCTGGGAAAAAGAAATCCGGCCCTGTACGGGAAAAATTTTTGTTCTGGATGATCTGGCGGACAGATGCCACGACTGTGACATCCTTCTCGATTCCGGCAGAGAACCGGAAAGTCTCGATTATAAAGACCTGGTTCCTCCCCATTGCATCCAGCTCCTGGGTACAGACCATCTCCTTCTGCGGGAAGAATTTATCCGGATGCGGCCGGAAAGCCTGAAAAAACGTAAAACCCCCGCTCTCCGCCGCATTCTCATCACCATGGGTGGTATGGATACCGCCAACCTCACAGGACGCGTTCTAAAGAAGCTCCAATCCTTCCCCTTCATCAAAGAACTGGAAGTGGATCTTGTTCTGGGAGGCAAGGCCCCTCATATGGAAGCCGTCCGACAAGAACTCGTTTCTTTTCCCTGCCCCGTACAGATGCACATCGACACCCCGTCCATGGCCAAACTCATGGCCAAAAGCGATCTGGCCATCGGTGCTCCGGGCAGCACGGCCTGGGAATTCTGCTGCATGGGGCTCCCTTCCTTCCTCTTCCTCCTTGCGGAAAATCAGAAAACCATAGCCAAGCACCTGAAACGGCATGAAGCGGCATGGATTTTTGAAAACATAGAAGAAGGCCTGACCGAACTCCCCTTACTCCTTGAAAAAATCAAAAAAAATCCTTTATCGCTGCAGGAAATATCAGTGAAAAGCCAATACCTCACCGATGGAAAAGGGACGAACAGGGTTGTCCGGCATTTTTTTGCCGACCCCCATAGGGGCACAAAATGACTCCCTCTCCCGAAAACATTCTTTTTCTAGGCCCTCCGGATTCTCCTCTTATCCTCTGGCTTGAGAATCAGGGAGAAAACGTCATCTCAACCACAGAAAAAATCGATACCTCTCTCATTTTAAATAAGCATATTGATTTCCTGATTTCCTACGGATACCGTCATATCCTTAAAAAAAACATCCTGGATCTTCTGCCTGATAAAGCCATCAACCTTCATATTTCCTTACTGCCCTGGAACAGAGGGGCAGATCCCAATTTCTGGAGCTTTGCAGAAAAAACCCCCAAAGGCGTTTCCATTCACCTGCTTGATCCAGGGCTTGATACGGGAGATATTCTTCTTCAAAAAGAAGTCTTCTTTGATTCCCGGAAAGAAACCCTTGCCTCTAGCTATGAAAAACTCCACCATGAAATCCAAAGGCTTTTCATGGAAAACTGGCTTAAAATCAAAACAGGTCAGATCAAAGGCCAGAAGCAGCAGGGACAGGGAAGTTTTCACAGACTCATCGACAAAGAGTCCCTTTTCCACCGTCTTCCTCAAGGCTGGGAGACCTCTGCATCTATTGTTGAAAGTCTCTACTCCCATGAAAGGAAAGGCCCATGACCCCTCCATCCATCAGCATACAGGGCAGACGCATCGCCTCCGATACGCCTCCCTATATCGTTGCCGAACTTTCCGCCAACCACAACGGCAGCCTGGCACCACGGGAAATCCCATCCGCTTTACTGTTTTCCATTTTCACACCACGATGCTTCAGTGGCCCATAATCTTTAAATATTTTTCAGAAAGAGGCAGGCATTGGAAAACAAAAACACCAATCCAAACGATTATGACAGCCCCTGGAAAGAGGCTGTGGAAAGGTACTTTAAGGAGTTTTCCGCTCTTCTCTTTCCCCATGTCCATGATGAAATTGACTGGACTCAAAAACCCGTATTCATAGACAAAGAGCTTCAGAAACTTGTCTGGAATTCAGAAACCGGAAGACGGTACGCGGATAAACTGGTCAAGGTTCGTACAAAGAGAAATAAGGAAATCCGGGTCATCATTCATATTGAAGTGCAAGGGGAGCCTGAAGAGGTCTTTTCCGAGCGCATGTTCATCTACTATATCAGCATCTTCAGACATCACAGAACCGATGTGGTCAGCCTTGGCGTGCTTACGGACAACAAAAAAAGCTTCAGGCCGGATTCCTATTCCAGGGCTTTGTGGGGATGCAAACTTGACTTCTGCTTTCCCATTGCAAAACTTCAAGACTGGGAAGATAAATGGGATGTGCTTGAAAACAGTGACAATGTTTTCGCTCTGGTGGTCATGGCCCAGATAAAGGCCAAAACCAGCCGCACCGCGGATGAACTGAAAGCCTGGAAATTTCATCTTGTGAGACTCATGTATGAACGCAGCTACGACAGGGAAGGCATACAGGAACTGTTCCGCTACATCGACTGGATGATCCGCCTGCCCGTTGATCTGGAAAGACAGTTCCTTGAGGACGTTTACCGCATGGAGGAGGAAAAAGAGATGCCATACATCACAAGTGCAGAACGGTTTGGTATGTATAATGAAAAAATTCAGACTATCATGCGTTTTTCAAAACTGAACCTTAAACCTGAAGATATTGCAGCAGGTGTCGGACTCACCCCTGAAAAAGTAAGGGCTATCCTTGAGGCAAAGGAAAAAGGGCTGGATATTTTGATGAATGAGGATACAGCCAAACAGTAACCCTTTGTTTGCAAAATGCAAAAATCCCCCTTTTTCCCATTTGTGTCATGACCTTTGTTGCAGGGGCAGGCTCCCATACCTGCCCCGATGGCTTTTTGCATGAAAGGAGTCAGCAGGAATGAGCGTCCCCTCCATATCCATCCACAAGCGCCGGATCTCCTCCCTTGATCCCCCCTATATCGTTGCCGAACTTTCCGCCAACCACAACGGCAGCCTGGAAAGGGCGATCACCATTCTGGAAACCGCCAAAAAATGCGGCGCGGATGCGGTGAAACTCCAGACCTATACGCCAGAAACCCTCACCCTCAACTGCGACAGCGAAGACTTTCAGATTAAAGGCGGCCTCTGGGACGGAAAAACCCTGTATGAACTTTACCAGTGGGCCCACATGCCCTGGGACTGGCACGTTCCCCTCTTTAACCGGGCAAGGGAGCTGGACATCACCATTTTCAGCACCCCCTTTGACAGAACCGCCGTGGATCTTCTGGAAGATTTAAACGCTCCGGCCTATAAAATCGCTTCCTTTGAGGCCGTGGATCTTGCCCTGATCCGCTATGCCGCTTCCACCAAAAAGCCCATGATCCTTTCCACGGGCATGGCAGACATGGAGGAAATCGCAGAAGCCGTTCAGGCCGCAGAAGACGGCGGCTGCACGGAACTTGCCCTTCTGCACTGTGTCAGCGGCTACCCGGCACCTCCCGAAGATTACAACCTGAAAACCCTCCCTGACATGATGACCCGCTTCGGCAAAGTAACCGGGCTTTCCGATCACACCCTGGACAACGCAACGGCCATTGCCAGCGTGGCCTTAGGCGCTGCCATCATCGAAAAGCATTTCACCCTCGACAGAAAGGGCGGAGGCCCGGACGACAGTTTTTCCCTGGAGCCTCCCCAGCTCGAAGCCCTCTGCCGGGACGCCAGAACCGTCTGGCAGGCCTTAGGCCAGGTGGATTACGGCCGAAAATCCAGTGAACGGGCCAATGTGCTCTTCCGCAGATCCCTTTATTATATAAAGGATATGGAGGCCGGAGACATCCTTGATGAAGAGAATGTCAGGAGCATCCGTCCGGGCTACGGCCTTGCGCCAAAGCACCTCGATGCACTTCTCGGCAAAAAACTGAAAAAATCCGTACGCAGGGGAACGCCCGCAGCCTGGGAAGACATTGACATCTGACATCCAACGGGAGGTTTTCCGTGACATCTTTTTTTGCATCCAACATGGCCCTGGTGGAAAACCGCCACCCCCACCTGCTTTCTCATTTAAAGGGCCTCAGCCCCCTTCCCGTAGATCCGGAGCATCCTGACAATTTCAAGTTCAGGGGAATGTGGCTCCATGATATGGAAAAGCCCGGTGCAGAATGCCAGAACCACTTTACCATTATCCCGGAAAATCGCCCCGGTACCGTTATCACAACAGGCATGGGGCTGGGACACGGGATCTGCGATCTTGTCCAGCAACGCCCCCATATATCCCATTTTTTTATTTTTGAACTTTATCCGGAAATTTTTCTCCAGGCCCTTCACCAAAAAGACCTGAGATCCTTACTTTCTGATTTTCGGGTGCATATCCACCTTGGAATGCCGGAACACATCCGGACAATCCTCACTCCAGCCATCAGAACCCTCCGCCTTGAAAATGCCTACTCCCTTCTCCACCTTCCTTCCTTTCAGATGGATACGGATGGCTATGAAACCCTGAGAAAAGAAATATTTGATGAAATCAACAACCTGAACGTCAGCGGCGCTACACTGATGCAGTATGGGGAAATCTTCTTTCAGAACAGAATGAATGTACTACCCCTTTTCCAGCGGCATCATCTTCTGGAAGAACTGGCAGGTGCCTTTCACAATATTCCCGCCATCCTCGTGGCCGGTGGTCCTTCCCTGAATCATGACCTTGATGTGCTCCACCAATGCCATGGCAAATGTATTCTCTTTGCTGTAGATACCGTACTGCCTGTCCTGGCGGCAAGGGGTATCGTACCCGACTTTGTCAGCTCGCTGGACTATGACCGTATCACCTATGAAAAATTTGCCGACACGGCAAAAGATCTGAAAAACAAGGTCAACCTCATTGCCATGCCCTTTCTCTGCACCAAAATCCCCAAAGTATTTCCTTTTAAGGAAATTTACTGGGCCTTCATGTCTGCCAAACTTGAAAAATGGTTCAACCAGCTCATTGGGGGAAGCATGGAAAACGGCGGTGCTGGTACCGTTGCCCACATGAATCTCATTGCCGCCATCACCCTCGGCTGTTCCCCCATCACGCTGGTGGGGCAGGATCTTGCATATACCGATGAAAGCAGCAGCCATGCGGGCAATGTGGCCATCGCCGATAAAAAAGGGATGAAAAATACCCTTGCTTCCGGAGAGAGCTTAGTCGTTCCCACCAATAACGGCGGCAAAGCCCTGACCAGCAGAGGCTATTACAGCTACATCACCACCTTTGAGTCCATGATCAAAGCCAATCCGGGAAATTACATCAATGCCACCATTCCGGGTGCCGTCATTGAAGGTACGGAGGTTATGCCCCTGGAACAGGTGCTCCATACCTTCTGCACGAAACAACTGGCCACAGATGAGATCATGGAAAAAAAACTGGCAGCCTCTTTCTGGCAACGGAACTTCAGAAAGACAGAAAAAACCCTGACAAATCAGCTCCGCAACGTCCGAAAACTCCTTGGCATTGTAAAAAAAGGACTGGATGATGGCCTGAAAGCATCACAGGATGTAAAAAAGCTTATAAAAGCCGGAAAAACCCATGCCAACCTGAACAGTCTTCCCGCATCCCTGCGCAGCCTCATTCTCAAGGTACATAAAACCAGCCAGCAGGCAGATAAAGACAAGGTCTGGTCTCTGCTGGAGGACCTCACTCTCCATGGCCTCAAGGTCAGCGAACGCATGCAGGCGGAAATTGACCGTCTGGCCCATACAGGCCCCTATCTTGAATGGCTGGACAAAAGCCTTGAAAGAATCAATGAAATCAGCAGAGTAAGATTCCACTGGCTTGGTTTTTTTGAAGAAAAAATCCATTCATCCCTTACGGAAATGGAGGGCGATCCCGTATATCACCCGGAAAAATACACCAGCCTGCCGGATGAAATCCGCTATTATCAAAACACAGGAAACCTCCGTTTTGCCTATAATCTTCTGGAAAGAATGAACGAAGAAGAAAAAAACAGCCCTGAGATTATCTTTCTGGAAGGACAGACGGCAGCCATTCATACGGATTATGAAAAAGCCCATACCTGCTTTTCATCCCTGAAGAATACACCGCAGGAGGCCAATGTTCACAGGTTCAGAGATGACTGGGCCAACGAGTATGCCGATCATGCCGAATGGACCTTGGCCCTCTCAGGCACATCTCCCACCCTGCGCATGCTGGGTAAAGGCCTTGCCATGGCACCGGATCACCCACGCCTTCAACAGCTGCTGACCCGAATTTTTCGCATGGATCTTGCCACAATGCGGCAAGGGACACAGGAAGGAAAGGAACTGCTCGAGGAATGGAGCCGCTGGCTTGAGGGAACCCCCGGAGCCACCAATTTTCTTCCGGATAAAGATCATGCCTTTTTCCTTGATCGATGTGCAGAAGCAGCAAAGGAAAACGGCTTTTTGCAAGAAGCCGTAAGGCTTGTGCAACTTGCAGCAGAGCGACATGATACGGCCATCCGCCGCATCCGTACCATGGAGTTTTTTTTTGAACTCGACGATTTTGAGGCAGGTCTTATCCAGCTTGAAAAGGCTGTCCGCCTGGATCCGGCAGCAGCGGTACACTGGGAGCAGGTGGGAGAGAAACTTGAGCAAAATGGTCATGAAACCATCGCCCTGGAGGCTTACCAGAAAGGTATGGAGGCGCTCCCTGAATATCCCCCCTTTTATCTCAGGGCAGGCCGCATCCTCCTGGTTCTCGGGCATATTGAAAAAGCAAGACTCTGCCTCGGGGAATACGGAAATCTTATGAAGGAAAAACCTGAAAGCATAACAAATTCCGCACTGGATGATGCAGAAATGTTTCTGCAGCGTGGAGAGCATGAAAATGCTCTCGCAATCCTTTTACCACTGCAAAGCCCCCACAATGAAAACGCCCGGTTCTGGCACCTCCTGGGAAACGCCTGCCAAAAGGCCGGGCATGCACAGGATGCCGAACACTGTTTCCGCAGGGCTGTTTTCCTACAGTCGGATTTTGCACAGGCCCATTACCACCTCGGCTTGCTTTTCCATGAAAATGGACACCCCGATGAGGCCGAAGAATCTTACAGAACTGCCCTGAAGCATAAACCCGATTTTGAACAGGCCCACACCAATCTCGGTGTTCTGGCCTTCCAGAAAAACAATCTTAAAAGTGCCGCAGATCATTTTGAAAAAGCCATCGACATCAACCCGATGGATGCCAACGCCCATTTCAATTATGCAAAGGTGATGGAATTGCTGGGTGAAAGACAAAAAGCCCTCCGCGCTTATAAGGTATGCACAGAAATAAACCCTCTGCACCCAAAAGCACAAAGCGCCAGAGAATACCTGCTACAGAATAAATCCATATGACTCAAATACCTTTTTTTAAAGTCCATCTGGCAAATACGCAGATGGCACCATTATTCCCTTCCTTGCCCTCTTTTAAAAAATAAACCTAAAGTAAAATCCCCTTACAGCCGAAAAGCCAGACAGATGACCAAACAACGGGCGCATGGACGCGCCCCTTTAGAACAAGGAGGGAACCATGGGACTTCGAATTAATACCAACGTCGCAGCACTGAACGCACACAAAAACCTCACACAGACAGACGGCAAAATCGGTTCCGCCCTGGAACGCCTTTCATCAGGCCTTCGCATCAACAAGGCTGCGGATGACGGCTCGGGCATGACCATTGCCGACTCCCTGAAATCCCAGGGCTTAGGCCTCGGCCAGGCCATCCGGAACGCCAATGACGGCATTAACATCGTTCAGACAGCGGATGCGGCCCTGGAAGAATCCATCAACATCGTTAACACCATCAAGCAGAAATCCATTCAGGCAGCCCAGGACGGGCAGACATCCGAATCCAGAACAGCCATTCAGGCAGACATCAGTAAGCTTCTCGAAAACCTGGATACCATCGCCAAAAACACCTCCTTTAACAACCAGAAACTCCTTTCCGGTGGTTTCACCAACAAACAATTCCAGGTAGGCGCTTACTCAGGAGAGACTGTCAACATTTCCATCGGCGCTTCCCAGTCCACAAAAATCGGACACACCACAGCCAGCACCCTTACCCTGAAGGACAATGCCCCCGGCACCGTAGATCTGGCCATCTACTCCAACACCCTGGACCAGACCTTCAACATGAACGCCATTGATGTGAAATACAACAACAGCAGGGAAAACGGTATGGGTGCCGTGGCGGACGCCATCAACTCACTCAGCCACATGCTCGGTATTTCCGCAACGGCCTTCGTATCCTCTACCACGGACCTGAGCGTAGCTGGCGGACGGACGGACAAAGATTTTTCCATCAATGGTACCAGGATTGGCGCAGTTGATGTACAAAACAGCGATGCCAACGGTGCGCTCGTAAAAGCCATCAACCAGAAAACCGCTGATCATGGTGTGTTTGCCTCTGTGAACACCGAAGGCAAGCTTACCCTCACATCCACAGACGGCCGGGCCATCAAGGTGGATACGGGTGGCGAAAATACGGAAGCCGTTCTCAGAAACACAGAAATGAGTACGGTAGGCAACATTCTGCTCACCCAGATGAGCTCTTCGGAAATCGTCATCAACAACGTGGGCGGCGGGGATGCCGTGGCCTTTGAAAAGAATATCCAGATTCAGGGCAACTCAGGCACCACCACCCAGGAATCCGTACTCAAGGAAGGCTCCGTTCTCGCAAGAAACAGTGAGCTGGCCGCAGGCTTCACCACAGGGCAAACTCTCTCCGGTACAGACATCAAAAACACCAGCATCAGCACCAGTAAAGACAGCCTCCTGAAAGAAGGCTCCGTTATTGTGGCCAACTCCGTGCTGGGCGCAGGGTCCACCATCGGCGGTCAGGTAAGAATCAGTGAAACCCAGGCCACCACAGAGGCCAGCACCCTCACCAAAGACTCCGTCATCAAGACGGATTCCGAGATTGCGGCCAACTCCACACTGGGCGGCAGGGCCACCGTAAAAACCGAAACCGAAAGCACCAACGGCGACTCCCTTCTTACCCAGGGTTCCCGCCTGGCATCGGGTACCATCATTGCGGCAGACTCCACCCTCGGCGGCAAGGTCACCACCACCGGCGATACGGGCTATACCAGCAAAGAGGCCAATATCACTGCAGGGTCCACACTGGCGAGCGGGTCGGTGATCGGAAAGAATACCGTTCTGGGAGGTGAGGTAACGGTTGGAAGCGCATCCAGCCAGACCACCCAGGACAGCCTCATCACAGCCGGAAGTAAACTGGGCGTTGGTTCAGTTATTGCCGCAGACAGCACATTGGGCGGAGAAGTAACTCTGGGTGCTGACACCAATGCCATTGGGGACAAGGAAGGTCTCCTCAAAAACGGCTCAACCGTTAAGGAGGGGTCTCTCATTGCTGCAGGCTCTACTTTCGGAGGCGAAGGAAAAGTTGCTGCCACCACATCCATGACAGAAGAAAGCACCATCGCCAGAAATTCCTCACTTACTGCAGGCACCGTGATTGGAGCCAATACGGTGCTGGGAGGAACAGCAGAAGTTTCTGGCAACACAGCCACAACTGAAAAAAGCTTAAACATCACCGGCACACTGGCTACAGGCTCAGTTTTGGCTTGGGATTCAGTGTTAGCCGTCGGCCAATCCATTGCAACAGGTGTTATGACTGGCATTGAACGTATTACAGGAGACGGCAGCCTCACCCTGCGCCAACTGGTGGAAGCCAATGGACAGACTGCTGCGGGTACAGCCTTTACTTTTGCAGCTGACACATCTGCTGCCTTTGATAATGGCGGTATTCTCGAACTGGGAATCGGATCAACCCTAGGTGCAGGTTCCTCCCTCAATGCAGGCTCCCAGATCGGTGCGAACATCACCCTCTCATCTGCCATGACCGTCAATAATGACATGGTACTCCAGAGTAACTCTGCGCTGGGAACCGGCAGTGACATCGCAAGGGGTTCCACACTATCAGTCAATGCAACCATTACAGGAGCGGATCTCACCCTTACTACAGATATGACCCTGACCATGGGATCCAAACTCACCACGGATAGCGTGCTCAAGGAAGGTTCACGGGTAGATACAAACATACAGGTTGCCGGTGCAACAGGCATGACTGTCAACACAACCATGACCCTCAATGCCGGTTCCACTGTTTCGGGAACGGGAGCGGATAACACAACCACCAAACTGGCAGCTGGATCCCGCTTGGATGCCGACATCACCCTCTCCTCCACTGTCGCTGCCACCATAAGTCATGACATGACCCTGCAAGCTGGCTCCATGCTGAAAGCAGATTCTGTCCTCAATACAGACAGTCGCATTGATCAGGCCCTTACCATCAAAGGAAGCACCACCACCGTTCTTGAAAAGAACATGACCCTCAAAGGTGATTCAAAGATAGCCGCCAGCTCCCGCCTTGAGGCAGGCTCCAATGTGGGTGCCAAAATCACCCTGCAAGAAGACATGCGTCTGGATCAGGATATGACAGCCAATGCAGGGTCTCTCTTTAAAAACGACACCCGCCTTGCTACAGGCTCTGTGATCGGTGCGGATGTATCCACCCGCAACGATATGACCCTTACCCAGGATGCAGCCATCAAGGAAGGCTCCACCCTGGTCACCAGCAATGCCTTCAAAGCCACAGCAGGCTCCACCATCGGCGGCCGGGCAGATCTGGCCAATGACCTTGCCATCACCGCAGACTTCACCCTTGCCAAGGGCTCTGTGATGGCAGACAACACGACGCTTGCCAACGGCTCCACCATCGGTGGCACCATCACCCTGAGAAATGATGAAACCGTATCCAGAGAAGCGGATCTTCTCGTGGCAGCAGGTAGTACTCTCAAGGCCGGATCTTCCCTTGGCGCCAACACCCTGCTCACCATGGATGTGACCGATTCGAAGGGCAACCGCCACACCGCAGGCACCGTACTCGGCGAAGCCATCACCCTGAAAGAAGATCTCACCCTTCAGCAGGACATGACCCTGCAGGAAGGCTCCCAAATTAAGGCAGGCTCCACCCTGGCGGCAAACAACGCAAGCTCCGACGCTGCCACGGCCCAGCTGAGCGAAACGGAAATGCTGCGGCTCTCTGAGGTGAATGTTCTTACCCAGGAAGGCGCCCAGAAGTCCATCGCCATTGCGGACGCAGCCCTGAAGGATCTGGACTAAATC